>Ga0207753_1000442_pt1 | contig 16234 bp, 16 predicted proteins | sample PonA233FremontCA_2_FD_187273 | JGI IMG/M metagenome (GOLD analysis project Ga0207753, IMG submission 187273) | Salt pond sediment microbial community from Fremont, CA, USA - Pond A23 Sediment 3 (SPAdes) | ecosystem: Environmental > Aquatic > Non-marine Saline and Alkaline > Saline | place: USA... | reverse complement strand
GACCGTGTAAGAAGCGGTCGGCGAGGGGTAGTCACCGCGGGAGCGACCGCAGGGAGCGAGCGCGGGGCGGGGTTTTGGTCCAGCTTTTGCGACGAGGGGTGGCGAGCGGAGCGAGCCACCCCCGAGGACGTAAAAGGTGGGGTTACGGCCCCAGAACCAGCACGTCGCCGACGCCGACGTCGCGGTCCGTCGTCCACTCGTAGGCCACCTCCAGCACGTACTGGCCGCGGCCGGGATACTGCTGCTCCTCGCCGTTCTCGTCGGGCGCTGGGGCCGGCGCGTGGTGGATCTCCGTGATGGCGCCGTCGCCGTCGGCGTAGACGATGTCGATCCCGAAACTCATCTCGCGCATCACGAAGGTGCGGTCGTCGACGGCGTCGTAGACGAAGAGCATCCCGCGGTCCGCGGGCAGGCCCTCGGTATCACTGAGCCCGAGATACCGCAGCTCCGGCGTGTCGACGACCGCCGCGGTCACCGACCCCAGCGGCTCCCCGTCCGTCGATTCAACCCCGACGTCGATCGTCTCGTAGCCGGCGTGAATCGGCGTCGCCGTGGCCGTCGGGGACCCGCCCGTGTCGGACGCCGCATCGAGACACCCCGCGAGCCCGACCCCGCCGATCGCCACGCCGACCCGCCGCAGGTACTGCCGCCTGGATTCGGGAGTCACGGCCGTGGAAGCGGGCGAAACGAGGGCGGTCGTCCGTGCCGGCGCCCGTCCGCCGGGGCCACGGCAGGTCGTGAGGCCGGACGCCGCACGCGAGTCATTCCTCGGGGTCGAAGTCCAGCGCGACCGAGTTGATGCAGTAGCGCTTCCCGGTGGGCTCGGGGCCGTCGTCGAAGACGTGGCCCAGGTGGCCGCCGCAGGAGGCACACAGCACCTCGACGCGGGACATTCCGTGCCTGGTGTCGGTCTCGGTCTCGACGGCGCCTTCCGCGGCGTCGAAGAAGGAGGGCCACCCGGTCCCGGACCCGAACTTGGTGTCGCTGTCGAACAGTTCGGTCCCACACCCCGCACACCGGAACGTCCCGTCCTCGTCGACGTCGAGATGCTCCCCGCTGAATCTGGGCTCGGTTCCGCGCTCCCGGAGGATCTCGTACTCCTCGTCGGTGAGGCGCTCGCGCCACGCCGCCTCGGAGTCCGGAATCGCCTCGCTCTCGGGTTGATCTGTCGCCATACCCTCCCTTGGGGCCGGAACGACAAGAACCCCTTCCCGGTCGCCGCAACCGGCTACGTCGGAGGATGCAGACGGTGGCACGAGGGAGGCCGAAAACCGGTAGGATCTACTACGGCGAGTGCGAACGGCCGGCTGATGCGTTGGTCCCCCCTCTCACGGTCGACGATAGCGCTCCCCGTGTCGATCAGCGGCACCGGTGCCGTCGGACTCCCCCGACGGCGCGGCCGATGACGGTCGTCCGGCTCAACGACGTCGTGAAGCGATACCGGACGGGCGGCGAGGTGATCGCGGCGCTCGCGGGCGTCGACTTCGAGGCGGCGCGCGGCGAGATGGTCACCGTGATCGGTCCCTCCGGCTCCGGGAAGAGCACGATGCTGAATCTCGTCGGGCTCCTCGACACCCCCTCGGAGGGGACTGTCCGGCTCGACGACCGCGACGTGACCGACTTCTCCGAGGACCAACTCACCGAGGAACGTCGCTCGGAGATCGGATTCGTGTTTCAGGCGTTTCACCTGTTGCCGATGCTCACCGCCGCGGAGAACGTCGAACTTCCGTCGATGTGGGACACCAGCAGGGATCGCTCGGACCGCGCGGCCGACCTGCTCCGCCGGGTCGGGCTCGGCGACCGGCTGACGCACACGCCCGACGAACTGTCCGGCGGGCAGAAGCAGCGGGTCGCGATCGCCCGGGCGCTGATAAACGAGCCCGACATCCTCCTCGCGGACGAGCCGACGGGGAACCTGGATCAGGACACCGGCCGGACGATCCTCGACGAGTTGACCCGGCTGAAGAACGACGAGGAGGTCGCGATCGTCGCGGTCACCCACGACGAACAGCTGGTGGAGTACGCCGACCGGGTGGTGCGACTGGTCGATGGGGTGATCCAGTGAGCGGAATCACCGGGCTGTTGTGGCGGGTCCCCAGCCTCCAGATGGCGTGGCGTAACCTCGGCCGGAATCGGGTCCGGACCGCGCTCGCGACTCTCGGAATCGTGATCGGCGTCGTCGCCATCTCCTCGCTGGGGATCGCGGGGGTCGCGCTCCAGCAACAGGCCACGGCGGACCTCGGCAGCCTCGGGAACGAGGTGACGGTGTCGTCGGGCGCCGACAGCGACACCGACGGCGTGACCGACGACCAGGTCGATGCGATCCGGAGCGTCGTCGGCGACGCCCCGGTGGTCCCCGAGAAGACGAATCAGACCACGCTGTCGTCCCGGGACGGCGAGGAGGCGTTCGTGAGCGTGACCGGCGTGACGAACGCCGACGCGTTGTACACCGTCTCCGTCGGGGAGTCGCCCGAGCGGCTGCGCTCCGGCGCGCTCCTCACGAACGAGACGGCGATGCGGCTGGGGGTCGAACCCGGCGATCCGGTGACGTACGACGGTCGGCTCTACCGCGTCCGGGGCATCATCGAGTCGGACGGCGGGTTCGGCGGCGGGAACGAGCTCGTCGTGCCGATATCGGCGCTCGACGAGCAGGAGGGCTACGACTCGGTGACCATCGTGGCCGCGAGCGGTGACGAGGCACAGGAGATCGTTACCACCCTCGAAACCCGGTTCAACGAGGGCGACGACGAGGAGCTCTCGATCACGAACTTCGCGAGCATCCAGGAGAACGTGAACTCCTTCTTCGGCACGCTCAACCTCGCGCTGCTCGGGATCGGGGCGATCTCGTTGATCGTCGCCAGCGTGGCCATCCTCAACGTGATGCTGATGAGCACGATCGAGCGCCGCGGCGAGATCGGCGTGCTCCGCGCCGTGGGGATCCGCCGGGGCGAGGTGCTCCGGATGATTCTGGCCGAAGCCGCGTTTCTCGGCGTGATCGGCGGCGTCGTCGGTGCCGCGGCGTCGCTCGGGACCGGGCTGGTGATCTTCGAGGTCCTCTCGGGGGATCCCACGCTGGTGTTCGAGTGGCGGAGCCTCCGGTATCTGGGGTACGGGTTCGGGTTCGCGGTCGGCGCGAGCGTCCTGAGCGGGCTGTATCCCGCGTGGAAAGCCGCGAACGACCTTCCGGTCGAGGCGCTCAGGGGCTGACGGCGTCCCGCCCCGCCACCTCAACACCCTCGCGTCTCGACCCCCGAGACCGGCCCGTCGTCGGGCTCGTAGACGGATTCGCCGACGGACCCGTCGAACATCGGGAGCGACAACCGGTAGTCGAAGACGATCACGAACGCGTCCCACACCGCACCCGGGGAGAGCCCCTCCGGTGTGCGTTCGAGGAGCACTCCGGTCCGCAACTCCACGATGTCGGCGTCGACCGCGACGCCGCGCGCCGCGAGCCCGAGCGCGCTCGGCGGCGGGCCGGTGAAGAGCGACGTGTGGACCGTCACGTCGATGTGTGGGTTGCCGTCGCCGATCGTGAGATCACGTCCGTCGTCCGGGAGACACCGCCGGTCCTCCGCCGCGGTGCTGCCGTCGGACTGCGCCCGAGCGGGCGTCGTCGCGACGACGGCGGCGGTCACCGTTATCGCACACACGAACGCGACGAGCGCGACGCGTCGGACGCGCTCGGGATCCGGATCACGACGCATACGGTGGATTGTGCGCCCTCCCGGATTAAGTTTCGCGCCCCGGTTCTCAAGGTTGAGATCCGGCGGGACGCCGGAGCCGGGCTGCCGGACGGGTCCCGGTCCCGCCGGTTACCTGAACCGGAAGGTCTCGAGGTTCTTCGGCGAGAACGTCCGGAGGTTGTGGTCGTGGTACAGCCCGGAGGAGAGGTCCTGCACCGCGCGCTCCTCGCCGTGGACGCACAGCACCTTCTCCGGGCGGGGACGCATCGTTCGGACGAAGTTCTCCAGGCCCTGGCGGTCGGCGTGCCCCGAGAACCCGTCGAGCGTCTCGACGCCCAGGTTTAGGGTCAGGGTTTCGGCGGTGCCGACGCCGTCCTCGCCGCCGACCTCGACCTCGGTCCGGCCCGCCTGGATCCGTCGCCCGCGCGTCCCGCGGGGGAGATATTCGGTGAAGACCAGCCGGGCGTCGCCGTCGCCGCAGAGGTGACGCAGCCACGACACGACCGGGCCGCCGGTCACCGTCGCGGACGGCGCGAGGACGACCGCGGGGTCGCCCGCCGCGATCGTAGCGCGCTGCTCGTCGCCGCCGTCGATCCGCTCGAACGTCGGGGCGAGGAAGGGGTTGTCGTCGACGCCCGACACGCGTTCGGCGAGGTCGTCGCGCAGGAACTCCGGGTAGGTCGTGTGGACCGCGGTGGCCTCGCCGATCATGCCGTCGAGGTAGACCGGCACCTCCGGGATCGACCCCTCGCGCATCGCCGCCTCGAGGACGACGAGCAACTCCTGGGCCCGACCGACTGCGGCGGTGGGAAGCAGAACCGTCCCGCCACGGTCGTGGGCCGCGGCGACGAGGTCGCACAGCTTCCGCTCGGAGTCGCCCCAGTCGGTCTGGTAGTCGTTCCGACCGCCGTACGTCGACTCCATCACGAGCGTCTCGACCCGGGGGAAGTCGTTGACCGCCCCGTCGAACAGTCGGGTGTCGCTGTAGCGGACGTCGCCCGAGAAGGCGACGTTGTAGAGGCCGTTGCCGATGTGGAAGTGCGAAACCGCGCTGCCGAGAACGTGGCCGGCGTCGTGGAGCGTGAGCTTGATGTCCGGCGCGATGTCCGTCACGTCGCCGTACGCCAAGGGAATGACGTGTTTGATCGCCTCGCGGACCATCTCGGGGCCGTAGAGCGGCGTCCGTCCCTCGGAGTCGGCACGATCGAGGTGGTCGAGCTGGAGCAGCCCCATCAGGTCCCGCGTCGGTTCGGTGGTGTAGATCGGGCCGTCGTAGCCGCGGTCGAAGAGGAGCGGGAGGAACGCCGAGTGGGACAGGTGCGCGTGGCTCAACACCACCGCGTCGATCGAGTTCGCGCCCGCACCCAGCGCCTCCGGCACCTCCAGGTGCGGCCCATCGCCCGTCCCGGGGTCGTCGCCGCAGTCGATCAACACGCGGGTTTCGGCGGTCGAGAGGATGAACGAACTCCTGCCGACCTCGCGACACCCGCCGAGGGCGGTGATCCGAACCCACTCCTCGTCGGAGAACTGCTCGCGGTGGATCTGTCGGCCGATACGCTCGAGGATCCCGCGTCTGTCCTCCCGCGCGTCGTTCAGGAGGTCCCGGACGTTCGAAACGGTCGAAGACTCGATCGGCGGGGCCCGGACGACCTCCGGGGTCCACCCCACGGCGGCGGTGATCTCGTTGCGGGTCGCGCCCTGGGTTCCGATCACCATCCCGGGGTTGTCGGCCTCGATGACCACCTCGCCGGTGGCCTCGTGGAAGTCCAACTCGGAGATACCCGCGTCGTCGGGGACGACGTCCCGGATCCGCGCCCGGGCCTCCTCGATCGGGGTCAGCGCGGTCGGGTCGGGACGGACGGTGATCCGCTTTCTGAGCGTTCCCGCGAGGTCCCGGATCAGGTCGTCGTTCCGGGCGAACCGCTTGGGGTCCCGGGTGTAGACGACGAGCTCCGGCCCCTCGTACGTGACGTCTGACACCGAGATGTCCGGCGGCAGCTCAGCTGTGATTTCCGATTTCAACTCCTCGAGTTGTGTGTCTACTGAACTCATGCCTGGAAGCGCGCCGCCGGGGTCGCCCCCGACGGGTGGTTGATCGGGCTCCCCGGCGCTCGCCCCCTCGGGGTCGCCGGGACGTAGCCGGCTCGAACGGACGGCAGTGATGCGCTCGGACGGGTGAGTCGCGCGTTCGAGGACATCGGAACAGTGCGTAGCGAACGGCTGTCTCCAGCGGCCTGGGTCCGGAGCGGCGGGGAGAACCCGGTTGTTCCGGCTTATAAGCCGGGTATATAAAAATCTTCGTAAGACCGAAACCCCGCGGTCACCAGGGCGTCGGTATGCGAATCACGCCGGAGCGCGTCGGTGCGGAGGCCGAGTGGGTCCGCGACCGCGCCGACACCGTCGTCCCGCTGCTCAACGACACTCGGGACCGGCTGGGCGAGCAGTTCGGAACGACCGTCGATCCGGTCTCTCCGGAGGCGTACCGCGAGTCGGTGGCGACGGTCTTCGCCGACGGCGACGTCGCGGTCAACGTCGCGGCGTACGTCGCGATCCTCCGAGACCTCGACGTCGCCGGCGACTACCCCGGATTCGTGGTCGACGAGGTGCTGGGCCGGGAACTCGCCGCCGCGATCGCGGGTGGCACGCCGCTGTCGCTGCTTGCGCAGGCCACGTTCCACTACGCGGACGTGACAACCCACTCCGCGGGCGGAGCCGGCGTCGACGACCTCGACGCCGCGCTGGCGGCGGGGTTTCAGACGCGCCTCCCCGGGTGGGACTGGCGGGCATCCGAGAGTCCGTTCGGGGTCGCGCCCGGCGACTTAGGAGAGTGATCGGAACCCACCGCAACCCACCGTATCAGGGGATTTAAGACGGCTGTGCGGCTCGGATTGGATAATGAGTGACGACCAGGATCAGGAACTCGGGATCACCGAGTCGAAGGAGTACAACACCGGCGAGTGGTACGCCGAGGTTGTCCGGAAGGCGAACCTCGCGAGCTACGCGCCGGAGGGGATGAGCGGGTTCATCGTGACGCGTCCGCGAGCCTACGAGGTATGGGAGCGGATCCAGGGCCACCTCGACGGGCTGTTCAAGGACACCGGCGTCCGGAACGCGTACTTCCCGCTTTTCATCCCGAAGAGCTACCTCGAACGCGAGAAGGACATCGTCGAGGGGTTCGATCCCGAGGTTGCGTGGGTGGAACGCGCCGGCAACGACGAGCTCGAAGAGCCGCTCGCGGTCCGGCCCACCTCCGAGTCGATCATCACGCCGTACATCTCGCAGTGGGTGCGGAGCCACCGCGACCTCCCGCTGCGGGTGAACCAGTGGGCGTCCGTGGTCCGGTGGGAGGCCACCGAGACAAAGCCGTTCTTCCGGACGAAGGAGTTCCTCTGGCAGGAGGGTCACACCGCCCACGCCACCCGCGAGGACGCGTGGGCGGAGACGACCCGCCGGCTTGACCAGTACGAGGCCACCTACGAGGACCTGCTCGCGATGCCGGTGCTCCGCGGCGCCAAACCCGAACACGACAAGTTCCCCGGTGCCGACACCACCACGACCGTCGAGGCGCTGATGCCCGACGGGAAGTCCGTCCAGGGCGCGACCTCCCACTACCTCGGGACCTCCTTCGCGGAGGCGTTCGACATCACCTACACCGACGAGGACGAGGAGTCACAGGTCGCCCACACCACCTCGTGGGGGCTGTCGTGGCGCGCGATCGGCGCCCTGATAATGACCCACTCCGACGAACAGGGGCTCGTCCTGCCGCCGGCGCTGGCGCCCGAGCAGGTCGTGATCGTGCCGATCTGGCAGGCCGACACCAAAGACGAGGTCCTGGCGTACGCCGAGGGGATCGCCGACGACCTGGCGGAGGCGGGCATCCGCGTCGAACTCGACGACCGCGACGAGCGCAACCCCGGGTTCAAGTTCAACGAGTGGGAGCTGAAGGGCGTGCCGGTCCGGATGGAGATCGGCCCCAACGAGGCCGCAGACGACGCCGCGACCCTAGTCCACCGCCCCGACGGCGAGTCGATCGAAGTCGATCGTGACGGGATCGTCGACACCGTCGAGTCCCACTTCGACGAGGTGTACGCCAAACTCTACGCCGCCGCGGAGCAAACCCTCGAATCGAACGTCCGCGAGGCGGCGAGTCGCGCGGAGATCCTGGGGACGCTCGGGCAACACGGCGGCTACGTCAAGGCACCGTGGTGTGGTGAGGAGGACTGTGAGGCGGAGATCAAAGATCAGATCGCCGCGGAGATCGTGATGGTCCCGCTGAACGATCCCGACGCGGAGATCCACGACGACGAGGCGTGTGCGGTCTGTGGCGAGGACGCAGTCGAGACGGCGTACTACGCGAAATCGTACTGACCGCGACCCGCGATTCGGCGGTGTCTGACGCGTGTCCGACCGGTTTCGGGCGTGAGAACGTCCCACAACGCTTTATTACGGCCGCCGAGTACACACGATAATGTCGGCGTTATCTGACCTCGCAGGCGATGTCGTTGCGGATGTCGAAGCGGTGTTGCTGTTCTCCCCGAGTACGTCCCAGTATCGGCGGTTCGCCGACGCCGACCTCGACGAGGACGTGATCGTCGTCGCCCCGGAGAACGCGGTCAACGCCGACACCTACGTCGAGCTCCCGTTGGAGTTCGACAACGTCCGGGACCGGATCCGGTTCGGCATCGAGGGGTCGCTGGAACGCGGTCTCGTCGAGACCGAAGACGAGGTGGCGTGTAGCGTCCGCGTGTTCGACGGGGATCCCGACGGCGTCGTCAGGGTCCGGGTGACCGAGTCGATGCGGTCGGGGATCTACGACCTCTTCGCGAACTCCCGGGCGGAGCCGGGCGTCATCCGGGACGTGTTCGAGGTGGCGATCGAACTGGGGAAGAAGGGGCAGAAGGGCAAACCCGTGGGCGCGCTGTTCGTGGTGGGCGACGCCGGGAAAGTCATGAACAAGTCCCGGCCGCTGAGCTACAACCCCTTCGAGAAGTCGCACGTCCACGTCGGCGACCCCATCGTGAACGTGATGCTCAAGGAGTTCTCCCGGCTGGACGGCGCGTTCGTCGTCTCCGATTCGGGAAAGATCGCGAGCGCCTACCGGTATCTCGAACCCGCAGCGAAGGGTGTCGACATCCCGAAGGGGCTGGGAGCCAGGCACATGTCCGGCGCGGCGATCACTCGTGACACCAACGCCACCTCGATCGTGCTCTCGGAATCCGACGGGCTGGTCCGGGCGTTCAAAGGCGGGGAGCTCATCCTGGAGATCGATCCGGAGGGGTACTGATGGCCGGGACACCCGCGGCCGCGGTTGAGGGAAGCCACGCCGCCGCGAGGGTCCACGCGCCGCTCCCGGCCGGCACCGCGACACTGGGCCAGCTCGATCCGGAGGGCATCGGCGGCGTGCTGAGCGCGGTCCCGCGGAGCGTCTGGTTGGGCCTCGCCGTCGCGATGGTCGGCATCGTCGGTGCGATCCTGCTCGGGGCCCTCACCACGCGGCTGCTCGTCCGTCTGGGGGTCCCCGACGCCGTCGAGGGGACCGCGTTCGACCGGACCGCTCGGGAGTTCGACACCTCGACCGTCGAGGTGCTCGGCACCTTGGTCCGGCTGTTCGTCTTGGGTGTCACGTTCCTGTCCGTCCTCGCCGTCGCGGACATCGCGGTCGCGTCCGGATTCTGGGGCCGCACCGTCGAGTTCCTCCCGCAGGCGTTTTTCGCCCTGGTGATCCTCATCGTGGGCGTCGTGGTCGGCGACAAGGTGCAGTTGGTGATCGGCGAGCGGCTCACCGGGATCAAGCTCCCCGAGGCCGGGATCTTTCCGCGGCTCGCGAAGTTCACAGTGTTCTACGTCGCGGTACTGATCGCGCTGTCGCAGCTCGGCGTCGCCACGCTCGCCCTGGTGGTGCTTCTGGCCGGATACCTCTTCGCGGTGGTGTTCCTCGGCGGGCTCGCGCTGTCGGACCTGCTGAAATCCGCCGCCGCGGGGTCGTATCTGCTGTTGGAACAGCCCTACGCCATCGGCGACGAGGTCGAGATCGGGGGTCGGCGCGGCGTGGTCCAGGAGGTGAACCTCTTCGTCACGCACATCGAAGACGACGGCGAGGAGTTCATCGTTCCGAACAGCACGGTCTTCGAGACGGGCGCGATCCGCGTCCGGGAGTGAGTCAGTCGCCGTCGGCGGCAGCCTCGTCGGCGTCCGGACCGTCCTCGGCCGCAGGGTCGCTCCCACCCGCGCCCATCTCCCGCGCCGGCACGCCCGCGACGGTCGCACCCGACGGCACGTCCCGGGTCACGAGCGAGTTGGCCGCGACCTGCGCGTCCGCACCGATCCGGACGCCCGGCAGCACCACCGCCTTCGCGCCGATCATGGCGCGATCGCCGATCACCACCTCGCCCGTCCGGTACTCGTCTTGGAGGAACTCGTGACACAGCAGCACCGAGTCGTAGCCGATCACGACGTCGTCGCCGAGGGTGATCAGCTCCGGCCAGAACACGTCCGGAGTGGCCTCCAGCCCCCACGAGACGCGGTCGCCGACCGTCGCGCCGAGCCGGCGGAGCGCCCAACTTCGGACGCGGAGCGACGGCGCGATCCGGGCGACCCAGGTCAGGAGGTAGTTCAGGACCACCCGCCACACCGACTTGGCGTCGGTCCACCCCCGCAGGGAGTTGCCCGGCCCCGGCGTCGGGGTGCGGGTCAGCCGGTCGTGTCGCGGCTCGCCGGCGGTGTCGGCTCCGTTCTCGCCCGTCCCGTCGAAATCATCACTCACACGCGGGAGTTGTCTCCCACGGATAAAACGGTGTCCGGCCGGAGTCGTCGTTCCCCGTGGCGGTCGTCGCGCGCAGCGGTCACTCCCCCCGGAGGTCGTTCATCCGGTCGACCCGCTCCTCGACGACGCTCGGCTTCCCCACGTCGTGTCGGATCCGGAGCCCGTCGCCCGCGGCCGACAGCGCCGCCTCGGCGCGCTCCTCGGCGGCGGCGACGGTGTCGGCGACGCCGACGACCGCGAACGACCGGGAGGTCGTGGTGTAGAGGCCGTCCTCGCGTTCGTCCACGCTGGCGTAGAACAGCAGTGCGTCGCCGACGCTGTCCTCGTCGACGGTGATCCGCGCGCCGGCGTCGGGGTCGACCGGGTAGCCGTCGGGGACCGCGTACTTGCAGACGGTGGCCTGCTCCGCGAACGCGAGTTCGGGGAGCGACTCGCCGTCGCGGGCGGCCGTCACCACGTCGAGGAACGACGTCTCCAGGACGGGAAGCGTGTTCATCGCCTCGGGGTCGCCGAACCGGGCGTTGAACTCGACGACCTTCGGCCCCTCGGGGGTGAGCATGAACTGGCCGTAGAGGACGCCCGCGTAGTCGGGCAGGGCGTCGACCGTCGCTTCGAGGACGTCGACCGCGGCGGCGTAGTCGTCGGCGGTCATAAACGGGAGTTCGGGCGCGGCGTCGCTGTAGCTCCCCATCCCGCCGGTGTTGGGTCCCTCGCCGCCCTCGTAGGCGCGTTTGTGGTCCTGGACCGCGGGCGTCGGCCGCACCTCACCGTTCGCCACGAACGCCTGGACGGTGAACTCCTCGCCGACGAGCCGCTCCTCCACGACCACCCGATCGTGGTCGGCGTCGCGGAGGTACGCCTTCGCTTCTTCGGGAGTGACCTGGTCACCGATCACGCGGACGCCCTTCCCGCCGGTGAGCCCCGCGGGTTTGACCGCGAGGTCGCCGTCGGAGTCGTCGATGTACTCGCAGGCGGCCTCCGCGTCGTCGAAGACCGCGAAGTCCGGGCACCCCGGGATCGACTCCGAGCGCATGAACTCCCGCTGGAACGCCTTGTCGGTCTCGATCCGGGCGGCGTCGGCACGCGGGCCGAACGTGTACACGCCGGCGTCGGCGAGCGCGTCGGCGACGCCGGCTTCCAGTGCGGCCTCCGGACCGATCACCGCGACGTCGGCGCCGACCTCGGTGGCGTACGCCACGACCGCCTCGACCGCCGTCCCCTCGATCGGCTCGAACCCCTCGGCCAGCCCCGCGATCCCCGGGTTGCGGTTGCCGGCACACGCGTAGACCTCCGCGGCCGGGTCCGCCGCGAGCGCCCGGGTGATCGCGTGCTCCCGCCCGCCCCCGCCCACGACCAGGACCGTCTCCGTGTCTGTCATACGCGAGTCCCGGACGCAAGGCCGCCTAAAGCTTGCCCTTCGGGCGGCACCACGGGGGACGCCGACCCCAGCCGACGGGCCGGCAACACCGTCACGACGGGGGACGCGGACGACTTTTCACCACGGCTGCCGTGGTCGGGGTATGGACGAGCCACTCGCGCGGAACCGCCTCGACGGCGAGGCCAGCCCGTACCTCCGCCAACACGCCGACAACCCGGTCAACTGGCAGCCGTGGGACGACGCCGCCCTGACGGCGGCACGGGAGACCGACCGGCCGATCTTCCTCTCGGTGGGGTACTCCGCGTGTCACTGGTGTCACGTGATGGCCGACGAGAGTTTCTCCGACGGGGAGGTCGCGGCGGTGCTCAACGAGTCGTTCGTGCCGATCAAGGTCGACCGCGAGGAGCGGCCGGATCTCGACCGGGTCTACCAGACCATCTGCGGGTTGGTCACCGGCGGCGGCGGGTGGCCGCTGTCGGTCTGGCTCACGCCCGAGGGGAACCCGTTCTACGTCGGGACCTACTTCCCGAAGACCGAGGACCCGAGACGGGGGAACGTGCCCGGCTTCCTCGACGTCTGCCGGTCGTTCGCGTCGTCGTGGGAGTCCGACCGGGCGGAGATCGAGAACCGCGCCGACCAGTGGACCGACGCGCTCCGCGACCAACTGGAGACGACGCCGTCGAGCGGAGCCGGGGTCGGCGCCGGAGAGGGCGGCGGAGCCACCGCCGACGCCGGCGACGGATCCACACCGCCTCCCTCCGGCGACGCCGACGGCGACGGCGGCGTCGGTGCCGACATCCTCGGCGAGGTCGCGACCGCGGCGATCCGGGCGACCGACCGGGAGCACGGCGGGTTCGGGTCGGGCGGCCCGAAGTTCCCGCAACCCTGGCGGGTCGATGCCCTCCTCCGCGCGTCCGCGAGCGCCGACCCGGGTGACGCGCTTCCGGCCGCGACCGCGACGCTCGACGCGATGGCCGCCGGCGGCGTCTACGACCAGCTCGGCGGCGGGTTCCACCGCTACGCCACCGACCGGGAGTGGACGGTGCCGCACTTCGAGAAGATGCTGTACGACAACGCCGAACTCCTCGGGCTCTACCTCTCGGCGTTCCAGCTGACCGGCCGCGACCGCTACGCCCGGATCGCCCGGGAGACCGTCGAGTTCCTCCGGCGGGAGCTCCGCCACGGCGACGGCGGCCTCTTCAGCACGCTCGACGCGCAGAGCGAGGGCGAAGAGGGGAAATTCTACGTGTGGACGCCCGAGGAAGTCGGCGCCGCGATCGACGACGATCGGACCGCCGCGATCGCCCGCGACCGGTTCGGGGTGACCGAGGAGGGCAACTTCGAGGGGACGACGGTTCTCACGGTGTCGGCGTCGATCCCGACCCTCGCCGACGCCTACGGCTGCGACGAACCCGAGATCGTCGACCGACTGGCTGACGCCCGCGAGGCGCTGCGTTCGGCCAGAAGCGAACGACCCCGACCCGCCCGCGACGAGAAGATCCTCGCGTCGTGGAACGGGCTCGCGATCGGGAGCCTCGCCCGCGCCGGGATCGTCCTCGGCGACGACGAGTGCGTCGCGCTCGCGGCCGACGCGCTGTCGTTCGTCCGCGAGCACCTGTGGGACGCCGACGCCGCCCGGCTGGCCCGCCGGTACAAGGACGGCGACGTGCAGGCCAGCGGCTACCTCGACGACTACGCGTTCCTGGCCCGTGGCGCGGTCGAGGTGTACGGCGCCACCGGCGACGTCGAGTTCCTCGCGTTCGCCGTGGAGCTGGCGGAGGTGATCGTCGACCAGTTCTACGACGCCGACGCTCGGACGCTGTACCTGACGTCCGCCGACGGGGAGTCGCTCGTCACCCGGCCCCAGGAGCTCCAGGATCAGTCGACGCCGTCGAGCGCGGGCGTGGCGGCGTCGCTGCTGTTGGACCTCGACGCGTTCGCGCCCGACTCGTCGTTCGGGACGGTCGCGGGCGCGGTGCTCGACACCCACGCCGACCGGATCCGTGGCCGGCCGCTGGAGCACGTCTCGCTCGCGCTCGCTGCGCACAAGCGGGCTCACGGCAACACGGAGGTGGTCGTGACGGCTGACGCGGCGACCGCCGACACCGACGCCGCCGCCGTCGGCCTCCCCGAGTCCATCCGGGCGTCGCTGGCGTCGACGTACCTCCCCGGTGCCGTCCTCGCTCCCCGGCCGCCCACCGACGCGGGACTCGACTCCTGGCTCGAGTCGCTGGGGCTCGACGACGTCCCGCCGATCTGGCGTGGGCGCGACGAACGCGACGGCGAACCCACGGTCTACGTCTGCGAGGACCGGGCGTGTTCGCCGCCCTCACACTCCCTCTCGGCGGCGCTGTCGTGGTTCACGGGGGAGGCGGACGGGAGCGAGGACGTCGGAATCGACCTCGACGCGGGCGACCTGCCGCTCGACCGGGATTAGGCCCTCTCCCCGGCTCGGAGGAGCGCTGCCACCGATCGCGCCTGGAACCGCGCGAGCCAGTTCAGGAGGTTGCACCCCACGATCAGGGCGACCACGCCGATACCCGCGACCGCGAGCGCCTCGGGGAGGCTGCTCACCACCCACGACCCGATCCGGTACCGGCCGGCGCCCCCGCCGGCGGCGACCGCACCCGAGGCGTCGTAGACCAGCGGCGCCGCGAGCAGCGCGAGAGTGACCGAGCCGACGGTGACGGCCGCCACGAACGACGCGATCCCGACCACGAACTTGTAGGCGACCAGCACCACGCTCGTCCACGTCGACGGGGCGGTCACGAGCCGCCGGAGCGCGTCGACGAACCCGTCTCCCGGGAGCGCGACCCCCTCACGGACGTCGAACTCGCGAACGAACGCCGGTACGGCGGCGTCGACCCCGACCAGACCGCTCGCGAGTCGGGCTTCGACCCCGGCCGCGACCGTGGCGCCCGCGAGCGTGCCGACCAGAACGGGGAGCCCGACCCACGTGAGGAGGAGGCTCGCCCCGACCGCCGTGCCGGTGACGAGCCCGACCACGTAGACGATCCCGAGCGGGAGCGCGAGTAGCAGGTACGACAGGTTTCTGTACGTTTGACTGCGGACGGGCGCGCCGAGGAATCGGCGGCCGACGCCGCGGAGGGTGGCCGTGGAGACGATCGGTTCGGCTGTCGACATACGTGTCCGATATGACGGTCGTGGGACACGTAGTAACGCCGGAAGCTCAAAGCCTCGTTTGACTGAAATCGCGGTTCGAGCCTCCGCGTCTCGCTCCACCGCACCTCCGAGGCGACTCACGAACTGCACGCGCGAGCGTCGGCCAGTCGCCCCGACGGGACGACGGGGAGTCGCCGAGCCCGCGCTCGAAACGCTCGGCGAAACCCGGGCGGCTCTCGGGGGTCGAAACCCGCGGTCGGCGGGGCGCTCGTGGCTCTACTCGTAGAACGCCTCGTGAACGCGTATCCCGTCGGCTTCGAGGACTGGCCCGTCGACGTCCGTGGTCCCGCCCTTGCGGCGGATCACGTCCGCACAGGTGAATCCGCTCTCCGTTTCGCCGCGCACACGAGCGAGTGACTCCCCGGAGACGCTGTAGACGACCCGACCCAGTCCGGCGTAGTGGATCGCAGCCGCACACATCTCACACGGTTCGGTGCTGGTGTACATCGTGCAGTCACCCAGCTCGTCGGGATCCAGCTCGCGGGCGGCCCACCGTGCGAGCTTCAGCTCGGGATGGGCGGTGACGTCGTCGTCGGTTATCGTGGTGTTCGTCGACCGCTTCACGACCTCCTCGCCCACGACGAGCAGCGATCCGAACGGGGTGTTGCCGTCGGCGGCCGCCTCGCGCGCCAGTTCGATCGCTTCCCGGACGTGCTCCTCGTCGGTGCTCATTCGGCGAGACGTTCCGCCAGGTGGACCGCGACCGGCGCGCGCTCGTCTTCGACGAACCGCCCGACCTCCTCGCCGTCGCGCTCGACCACGACGGTCGGGATGCGTTCGATCCCGTACGCCTCGACCTTCGGTCCGGTCTTGCTCCCGTCGGCCGCCTTCTCGACGGGGTAGTGGTGAACCCGGTCGTCGGGGACGCCCGCGGCGTCGAGCGCGGCGCCGAAGTCCGGGAGGTGCCCGCGGCAGTCGCCACACCAGTCGCCGCCCCAGACCCGGAAGACCAGCCCATCCTCCGAGAGTGCCTCGACCGCGTCCTCGTGAGCGTCGGGGCTCCACGCCGGGTTCGGCCGCATCGTCTCGAGCCGGCCGGCCGCGTCGTCAGCGTCGGATCGTGCCATACCCGTGGGTAGGTCGCGGGCGATCCTAAACCCGGCGATGGGCGCCTACTCGTCGTCGACGAGCGACCCGAACACGGCTTCGGCGTCAGCCGGCACGTCGAAGTCGTGGTAGTGCTCGCCCTTCTCCTTCGAGAGGATGTTGAGCGCGGCGGCGGCGCCG
>Ga0207753_1000440_pt1 | contig 16318 bp, 14 predicted proteins | sample PonA233FremontCA_2_FD_187273 | JGI IMG/M metagenome (GOLD analysis project Ga0207753, IMG submission 187273) | Salt pond sediment microbial community from Fremont, CA, USA - Pond A23 Sediment 3 (SPAdes) | ecosystem: Environmental > Aquatic > Non-marine Saline and Alkaline > Saline | place: USA... | reverse complement strand
CCGCCTCGGGGCCTTCGTTCCCCCCGGCACCCTCGTTCCCTCCGGCGACGCGCGGGACGGCCCCACGGTCGGACGTGCCGGTGCGGGAGGAATCCCCGGTCTCGTCTGCGGGCGGGCGCCCGCTGCCGTTCCCTTCGGGCTCCGAGCCGGCGACGACGGCGTCGGAATCCGCACCGACCCCGTCGTCCGTCGGTCGGCGGCTCACGCCGGCGCCGTCGTCCACGTCGTCCCGATCGGGCGGAGCGTCCGAACCAGTCATCGTCTCCAGTACCGTGGCGAGCAAAAAAGGTCTGCCGGCCCGTCGCCGGGCGTCGACGCGGTCGCCCGTCGGCATCGGAGGATACTCTCACCTCCTTCGGGCGCTCGCCCCCGACGGGCGTGGCGCTCACCGGCACGGAACGGGCGTACGCGGTATCAGCCGAGCGGCTCCTGCCGACGGTGACGGATCAGGTCACCCTCGTACACCACGCCACGCTCGGCGTGGAGCGTCAGGGCCGCTCCCGGCGAGAGCCGATCCAGGAGCGGCGCCCCCGAGATCATCGGGATGTCGAGTTCGCGGGCCACCAGAGCCGGGTAGCCGGTCATGCCCGGCCGTGCGTCCACGATCCCCGCGAGCTTGCTCGTGTCGCCCTCGAACTCGCCGTCGAAGGTCGCCGGCAGCGACAGGATCGCGCCGTCGGGGATCCCCGTGAGGTCGCCGTCCGTCGAGATCGCGAGCGGGCCGGCGATCCGGCCGCCGACGACCTTCCGGCCCGTCGCGACGGCTTCGGCGGCGACGTGGAGCTTCAGCATGTTCGTGGTGTTGGTTCCCTCCAGTTCGGTCATCATCCCCGACAGGACCACGAGCGTATCCCCCGATTTGGCCACTCCGCTGTCGAGGGCGGCGTCGACGGCGTCGTCCATCATCTGGTCGATGTCCTCCCGGTACGACGAGTATTTCGGGGTGATGCCCCACGACAGCGCGAGCTGCCGTCTGATGCGGTCGTCCGGCGTGGTCGCCACCACCGGCACGCCCGGCCGGAACTTCGCGGTCTTCCGCGCGGTGTACCCCGACTCGGATGCCGCCACGATCGCGCTGGCGCCGACGTCCCGCGCCAGATACCGCGCCGACCGGGCGAGCGCCTCGGTCCGCGAGTTCTCGTCGGCCGCGGGGATCCGCGCGTCCCGGCCCTCGTCGTACTCGCCGCTGGCTTCGACCTGTCGGACGATCCGATCCATCGTCTCAACCACCCGAGCGGGGTCGTCGCCGATCGCGGTCTCGCCCGAGAGCATCACCGCGTCGGTGCCGTCGAGCACCGCGTTCGCGACGTCGGAGGCCTCCGCGCGGGTCGGCCGCCGGGCGTGGATCATGGAGTCCAGCATCTCGGTGGCGGTGATGACCGGCGTACCGGTGTCGTGACACTTCCGGATGATCCGCTTTTGGATGATCGGCACGTCCTCAAGGGGCATCTCGACCCCGAGGTCGCCGCGGGCGACCATAACCCCGTAGGCGGCTTCGATGATCTCGTCCAGGTTCTCGACCGCACCCGACCGCTCGATCTTGGCGACGACCGGGATCTCCGTCCCGCGGTCGTCGAGCGCGTCGCTGATGGTGTAGACGTCCGCCGCCGACCGGACGAACGACGCCGCCACGAAGTCGGCTTCGGTCTCGGCGGCCAGCGTCAGCTCCCGCTCGTCGCTCCGGGTGATGAGGTCGATGTCGAGGTGGACGCCCGGGAGGTTCACGCCCTTCCGGCCGCCGAGTTTCCCGCCGGAGTCGATCCGAGCCACGACCGCGTCGCCGTCGACGCCGCGCACGGTGGCCTCGATCCGGCCGTCGTCGAGCAGGATCCGGTCCCCCGGTTCGGCCGCGGCGATGGAGTACGACAGTCCGACGGTGTCGGGCGTGGCGTCGTCGCCCTCGACGAACCGGACCTCGCTACCGGTCTCCAGCCGGATCGGCTCCGACAGCGGCGCGGTCCTGACCTCGGGACCCTGAAGATCGACCATCGCCGCCAGCGGGTCGTCAATCGCGCCGTCGACCGCCCGGATCCGCTCGATCACCGCCCGGCGGTCCTCGGGCGTCCCGTGGCTCGCGTTGAGCCGCGCGACGCTCATCCCCGCGTCCGCCAACGCCCGTATCGTGGACTCGTCGTCCGACGCCGGGCCGAGCGTACAGACGATCTTCGCTCTTCGCATACGGTTCGATACTCGGGACTGAGTTAAAAAGTCGAGGATCCGCACGGGAGGCGCGGGATCGACGGCGACCCGGAGTCCGACGTGCGGACGCCGCGCCGACTACCGGACGTCGTCGAACTCGCCGAGGAACGTCCGGAGGGTTTCCCGGGTGACGTGCGGCATCACGACCACCCGCGCCAGCCCGTCGCCGGTCCGGGCGAGCCGCCACCCGCGGTCGCGGAGCGCTTCCGTCGCCCCGTCGCCGAGGTCGGCGGCGACGACGGGGAGTTCCACGTCGACCACCCGCCTGCCCCTGCTTCGGAGTTCGTCGGCCAACCACCGCGCGACCCGGTCGGCCCGATCGTGCTCTCGACGGTAGCCGTCGGGCCACAGCGCCTCGACCGCGGCCGCCGCGCCCGCGACTCCCGCGCCGCTCCTGGTCCCGGTCAGCGACGCCTGCGACCGCGACTCCAGGTAGGGGGTGTCCACCGCGAGCGCGTCCAACCCTGCCGAGTCACGAAACAGCAGCCCGCCGGCGGGAACCACCGCCCGGCCACACTTGTGCGGGTCGATCGTCAGCGAGTCGATCGGGGCGTGTGCGAAGCTCCACGCGTGGTCGGTGAACGGCAGCAGGAACCCGGCCCAGGCGGCGTCGACGTGGCAGTACGCGCCGGCGTCGTGGGCGATCGCCGCGATCTCGGGGATCGGATCCACCCGGCCGTACTCGGTGGTGCCGGCGACGCCGACCACGAGCACCGTGTCGCCGTCGACCGCGGCCGCCACCGCGTCAACGTCGGCGCGGCGGTCGGCGTCGGTCGGGACCGTCCGGAGTTCCACGCCGAGGACGTCGGCGGCCTTGTGAAACGAGAAGTGCGCGCTCCGGGGCACCACGACGTTCGGCTCCTCGACCCCGCGGCGGTTCCGCGCCGATCGGACCGCCTGAATGTTGGCTTCGGTCCCGCCGCTGGTGACGTAGCCGTGCGAGTTCCCTTCGGGGGCCACACCCGCCCCGTCGAGCCCGGCGATCCGAGAGAGCGCCGCCACCGCGTCGGCTTCGCGGTCGGCGGCCGCCGCGTAGGTCGTCGGGTCGCCGGGGTTGGTCGCCAGAAACCGCTCGGCGGCCTCCCGCGCGGCGGGATGCGGCTCCGTGCACATCGACGAGAGCACGCGGTCGAAGGACTGCGGGGCCGGGCGCTGCATAGGGCTCGTCTCTCGCCGCCGCGCTTAGGCGTTCCTCTCCGGCGACGGCCGCGCCGGACCGACCGTGACGGCCCACGAGACCGGGCGTGTCGGTCACGAACCCGCCGGCGACACCCGACGGTGCCGCGGCCCGGTCACCGCACCGAATCCAGGATGAGCCGCTGTTCGACCCGCTTGACCTCGTGTTGGACGTCGCGGACGGCGTCGATGTTGGCCGAGATCGAGGAGACGCCCTCCTCGACCAGGAACTGGACCATCCGCGGCTTCGAGGCGGCCTGCCCGCAGATGCTGGTTTTCACGCCGTGTTCGCGGCACGTCTCGATGGTGTCGCCGATCAGCTTCAGGACCGCGGGGTGGAGCTCGTCGAACTGGCCGGCGACGCGTTCGTTGTTCCGGTCGACCGCGAGGGTGTACTGGGTGAGGTCGTTGGTGCCGAACGAGACGAAGTCGATGCCCTCCTCCGCCATCGACCCGACTTCGAGCGCGGAGGCGGGGGTCTCGACCATCACGCCCCACTCGCGCTTCTCGGGGTCGACGCCGGCCTCCGCGAGGAGGTCGCGGGCGCGGGCGACGTCGCTTGCGTCGTTCACGAGCGGGAACATGATCTCGACGTTGTCGTAGCCCATCTCGTAGATCCGGCGGAACGCTTCGAGTTCGTGGGCGAAGAGATCCGGGTTGTCGAGCGACCGGCGGATGCCGCGGTAGCCCAGCATCGGGTTGTGCTCCCGCGGCTCGTCGTCGCCGCCCTCCAGCTGCCGGAACTCGTCGGTCGGGGCGTCGAGCGTCCGGACCCTGACCGACCGGGGGTAGAACTCCTCGGCGGCGGTCCGGATCCCGTCGACGAGCTCGTCGACGTACGCCCGCTCGCCGTTCTCCGCGATGTACCGGGTCGGGGTCTGCCCCAGCGACAGGACCATGTGTTCGGTCCGGAGGAGGCCGACCCCGTCGGCGCCGGTGGCGGCCGCGCGCTCCGCGGCCTCGGGGATCGAGACGTTCACTTTCACTTCGGTGGCGGTCATGGGCTTGACCGGCGTCGTCGGGCGGGCCTCCTCGATCGGTTCGTGTTGCTCCTCCGTCGGCTCGATTCCCTCCCGGACGGTTCCCTTGTCGCCGTCGATGGTGATCCGTTGGCCGTCCCGGAGCTCCGTGGTGGCCGATCCCGTCCCGACCACCGCCGGGACGCCCAGCTCGCGGGAGATGATCGCGGCGTGAGAGGTCATCCCGCCCTCGTCGGTCACGATCCCGGCGGCGCGTTTCATGGCGGGGACCATGTCCGGCATCGTCATCTCGGTCACGATGATGTCGCCGTCGCCGACCTGATCCAGGTGGTCGAGCTTGGTGATGATCCGGGCCTCTCCGGAGGCGATCCCCGGACTGGACCCAAGCCCCCGGAAGAGCACGTCGCCCGACTGGGATGCGGTCGCGTCGTCGTCGTCGGCCGCCGCGACCTCGTCGGCGTCGACGTCGACGTCGACGTCCGCCCCCTCGGAGATGGTGGTGATCGGTCGGGACTGGAGCATGTACACCTCGCCGTCGTACACCGCCCACTCGACGTCTTGGGGGGTCCCGTAGTGGTCCTCGACCCGCCGGCCGAGCCGCGCGAGTTCCGCGATCTCGTCGTCGCCGAGCACCCGCTTGCTCCGCTTGTCGTCGGGGACCTTGCGTTCGACCGTCTCGCCGGTCTCCTCGTCTTTCAGCATCATCACCTTCTTGTCGGCGACGGTGATGGTGTCGGCCTCGCCGGTCGCCTTGTCGACCACGTAGTTGTCGGGGGAGACGCTCCCGGAGACCACCGCCTCACCCAGCCCCCACGCTGCCTCGACGATGATCCGGTCCTCCCCGGTCGAGGGATGGGAGGTGAAGAGCACCCCGGACTTCTCGGCGGGCACCATCTCCTGGACCACGACCGCGATGTCGACCTCGGCGTGGGGAAAGCCCTGGCGGTTGCGGTAGTAGATCGCGCGCTGGGAGAACAGCGACGCCCAACACTCCTTGACCCGCTCGATCAGCGCGTCCTCCCGGACGTTCAGGAACGTCTCCTGTTGGCCCGCGAAGGAGGCGTCGGGGAGGTCCTCCGCGGTCGCCGACGAGCGGACGGCCACGAACCGCTCGCCGTCCCCGAGGTCGCGGTAGGCGGTGAGGATCCCCTCCCGCACGCCGTCGGGGATCGGCGTGTTCATGATCAGGTCGTGAGCGTGTTCGTGCGCCTCCCGGAGCGCGTCGGTGTCCTCGTGGTCGACGTCGACGGCGGCGAACAGTTCCTCGTCGATGCCCGCGTCCTCGATGAACTCCCGGTAGGTTCCGGCGGTCACGACGAACCCCGAGGGGACGGGCAGCCCGGCCGCGGTGAGTTCGCCCAACGACGCCGCCTTGCCGCCGACGCCGTCGACGTCGGTCGACCGAACGTCCTCCAGCCAAGCTACTGCCATTCGTACGTGAAGTTCCGCGCATCGGCCTAAAGTATTTTCCGAAGCACGGAGTGCCCGAATAAACGCAACTCGGATGCGAGTAGCCACCGCGCGCTCGGACGGAACGTTCGGGCGACCGATCCCGGCGCGACGCGGGCGAGAAATTCATTACTCGCGGGCCCGTCCTCCAAGCCGTGCACCCGGAGTGGCTCCCGTGGCTCCCGCCGTGGCTCGTGTGGGGACTCGTCGCCGGGGGGCTGGCCACGGTGTTCGTCGCGGGCGTGTTCCTGATCGGCGGCCGGCTGTTCCCCGACGCTCCGACGCCGTCCGGCCGTCGGGTCGACGGATCGACCCGGCGCCGCGCGGAGATCCGGTCGTACCTCCGGGAGATCGCCGAACCGTTCGCGGAGGATCACGAGGTCCACGGCCGGACGGTGGAGTTCTACCTGCCCGGTCGCGACGTCGCGCTCACCTTCGACGCGCGGGCGTACTTCGAGTTGGAGCGCGCCGGCACCTATACGGTTCTCTGTGAGTACGAGATGCCCGGCCGGGCACTCGGCCGACGGCTCCCGTTCGAGGTCCCGGAGACCGGCGGGGGATCGGGGCGTCACGGCGGCGACCCGGTCTCGACCGCGTTCGACCGCCTCGGCCTCTCCCGCGACGCCTCGGCCGACGAGGTCAGAAACGCCTACCGCACCCGGGTGAAGCAGGTCCACCCGGACCACGGCGGCACTCAGGCGGAGTTCAAGCGACTCCAGGAGGCGTACGCCACCGCCCGGGAGCACGCGGCGAACTGATCCGACTGCCGAACGTTTTTCAGTGATTCCGTGGCCAGACGCCCCGTGCCCCGGTGAGTTGCCACGGCGCGTTCGCGGGTGCGTGACACGCCGCGCCGTGGTCCGGTTCGAGTGTCACCTGTTCGCCCCGATCGCCGTCATTCGCCGCCGGCTCCCGACTCCTCCCCGTCGCTAGCCTGCGGGCCGCCTCCCGGATCCTCCCCGTCGCCGGTCTGCGGGCCGTCTCCGTCGCTGGCCTCCCTCCCGACGTCGATCCCGACGGCTGCACCCGCCTCCGTCACCTCGTAGAGCACCTCGGCGTCGCGGAGGGCGTCGGTCACGCGTCCCGCGGCGTCGGCGGTCACGATCACGGCGACGTCCACGCCGCGAGCCGCCGCCGCCGCGGCCACCTCGCCGGCGGCGAAGGTGGTCTCGGCCTCGATTCCGGCGTCCCGCAGGGACACGACCGCCTCGACACCGGCGGCGACGACCATCGCCGCGTCCGCACAGACGGTCCGAAGCCCCGCCGACGGGACGGTCCGGCTGCCGCCCGCCCGGGCGGACGGGATCTGGACGACGGTGGCCCGTCCCGGGTCGATCTCGATCACTCCCTCGAAGCCGGTCACGCTCACGTCGTCACCCGGCTCCGCGCCCGTCGTCGCGACGCCGGTCGCGGGGCCGGCGTCGCCGGGCGAGGCGTGCAGCAGGCCGTCGCGGAGCGACAGCGTCACCGTGTCGCCGGCGTCGATCGCCGCGGTCGCGATCGCGGCGTCCTCCCGGACGCTCTCGAGGACGTCCTCGGTGACGTGTTCGGCGAACCGACGGAGCCCCTTCGCCTCCTGGAACAGCCAGTCGACACCCTCCTTCGTCACCCGGTACCGCGAGCGGGCCTCCTTGTCGACGTAGCCGTCGGCGACGAGGTCCCGGATGTACTCGCTGACGGCCTGGCTGGTCACGCCGACGGCGTCGGCGATCTCGCCCTGGCTCACCGCCGGCTGGCGGTCGGCGATCTCGACGAGGATCCGAAACCGCGTCGCGGTCCGCTTGTCCTCGAGGGCTCCGGTCATACTCCGAGTCTCGGGACCGACGACAAAAACCCCACCGCCCCGCGGAGCGCCAGCGTCTTGCTTTCCGGAGCGGTACACCGACCGTGGACGACGTCACCTTCCACCGGCGTGCCGTGTTCCTCCCGGCGACGGCGACGCTCGTCGTTGCGGACCTCCACGTCGGCCGCGCCGAGGCGTCGAACGTCACGCTCCCGCTCGGGGAGCGTGAGGACTTGGTGGGCCGGCTCCGGACGCTCGTCGACGAGACCCACCCCGACACGGTCGCGTTTGCCGGCGACGTGCTCCACCGGTTCGACCGGGTTACCGACCGCGCCCGTGGCGCGGTCGACGCGCTCGTCGCCGTCTGCCACGACGCCGACGCACGCCCGGTCTTCGTCCGCGGGAACCACGACACCGCGCTGGACTCGGTCCGCGAGGGCGTCGAGACCGCTGCGGTCGTCGACACCGATCCTCGAACGGTCGTCTGCCACGGCCACGAGCGCCCCGATCCCGACGCCGACCGGTATCTGATCGGCCACGACCACCCCGCGATCACCATCGAGGGACAGCGCCACCCGTGTTTCCTCCACGTCCCCGACGCCTACGGCGGTGCCGACGTGGTGGTGCTCCCCGCGTTCTCCCGTCTCGCGGCCGGTGTGACGGTCAACGACGCCCGGGGGAGCGACTTCCAGTCTCCGCTCGTCGACGATCTAACCGATGCCCGGCCGACCGTCTACGACGGCGAGGACGGCGCCGCGCTCACGTTCCCGGCGCTGTCGAAGTTCCGGCGACTGCTCTGAGCGTCGGGACGACGCCGGAGCCGCTACCGCAGATCACTCCGGACCGCCGCCGCCGCCTCCCGGCCGCTCCGCATCGCGCCTTGGATGGCCGACCACGCGGTGTAGTCGCCCGCCAGGTACGTCCGGCCGCCCGGAGCGCGGACGTCGGGCAGGCTGTCGTGGATGCCCGGCGGTTGGTCGAACTGTGCGAACTCGATCCGGTGGGTCCGAACCGGCTCGAGCGCGGAAAACTCCCGGTCCGGGTACCACGCTTCGAGCGTCAGCCGGGTCTCCTCGGCCAGCGATTCGGCGGAGCGGTCGTGCGCGGCGTCGTCGAGGAACGTGGCGTTGAACAGCGCCTCGCCCTCGGGCGCGTACTCGGGGGCGACCTCCGACATCGGCACGACGGTGTTCGGCGACGGGTCGCCGGCGTTGAGCAGGAGTTTCCGCCGGGTCGTCGGCGCCGAGTCCTCGGGGAGCCGGTAGTACTGCGTCACGCACCCGCGGGCGTCGGTCGGGATCGCGTCGACCCCCGTGAGGCGTGCCGCCTCCTTCGGGTCGGTCGCGACGACGGCGGCGTCGGCCTCGACGGTCCCCGACGCCGTCTCGACCGTCACGCCGCCGCCCCGGTCCGTGATCGATTCGACGCGGTCGCCGCACCGGATCGACGCGCCGGCCGCCTCGGCCCGATCGGCCAGCTGTTCGGGGACGGCTTCGATCCCCGCCGCGGGGACCGCGATCCGACCCTCCGACAGCGACTTGAAGGTGTACTCGAACACCCGCTTCGACGTCGACAGCGACCGGTCCAGGGTGATCCCGCCGTAGAACGGCGCGACGAAGTTCCGGATGTACGACTCCGAGAATCCCCACTCACGAAGGTACGACCGGATCGACCGGTCCGGGCTCGAGAAGAGCTCCGCCTCGTCGCGCGCGCCAACGTGCTGGCGGAGCAGCAGGGTTCGGGCCTTGTCGGTGAGCGTCACCTCGTCGGTCCGGATCGACGCGGGGAGCGCACGGGGGTCCCGGAACGGATCGGAGAGCACCGACCGCGACCCCGGACGGGCGATGATCGCGCCCGGCGTGAAGTAGCGGAGGTCGAGCGCCGGCAGGTCCAGCTCCCGGCGGACCGCAGGGTAGGCGGTGAAGAGCACCTGGAACCCGCGGTCGAGCGTGAACCCCTGGTGGCTCCCGGTCCGGACGCGGCCACCCACGCCCGATCGCTCCTCGCACACGGTTACGTCCGCGCCGGCGGCTGCGAGCCGCCGTGCGGTCACGAGTCCAGCGAGTCCCGCTCCGGCGACGATCACGGATCCGTCGGTCATACGCCGCCTTCGTCGGGTGGGCACAAATGGACTGCGCGTCGGCGGCGACGGCGACCGGACGCTTCGCCGCGACGAGTGAGTAGGGATATGCGTGTGCGGTCGCTACCCCGGGTATGCCAACCACGGACGCGTTCCGCGGACTGGTCTGCACCGCGACGGGCGACGGCTACGGTGCGACCGCGACGGGCGACAGCGACGCCGGCGCGCGGCTGGAGGCCGCCTACGACTACGGCGGTCTCGACCGGCCGACCGGGTGGATCGCCGACGACCGCCGGTCGATGTGGCGGTACGGCGACCTGCTCGGGTTCGAGGATCCGGTCACGGCGGGCGAGGGTGGAACCCCGGTCGTCGACGCGCCGGCGCTCGCGTCGGCGGCCGGGATCGCCGGGCTCTCGATCAAAGACGAAGGGCGGAACCCGACCGGGACGGTCCTTGACCGCGGGCTGTCGACCGCGGTGACCGCGGCCCGCGAGGCCGACGCCGACCTCGTCGCGCTCGCGGCTCCCGGCAACGCCGGCCAGTCGGCCGCGGCGTACGCCGGGATGGCGGAGATCCGGTCGTACGCCTTCGTCCCGTCGCGCGCGCCCTTCTCGAACAAGGCGATGGTGAACGTCCACGGCGGGGAGATGCGGGTCGCCGGCGGCCGGTACCCCGACGCCGAGGCCGCACTCCACGAGCAGCTCCGTTCGGAGTGGTACACGCTCCAGGAGTTCCACAACCCCCACCGCCACGACGGGATCAAGACGCTCGCGTTCGAGCTCGCGGAGTCGCTGTCGTGGTCCGCGCCGGACGCGGTCGTCGTCCCCGCCGGGACCGGGGAGGTCGTCGCGGGCGCGGTCAAGGGGTTCCGGGAGCTCCGGGAGCTCGGCGCGATCGACGCGCTCCCGCCCGTCTACGCCGCCCAACCGTCCGGGTGTGCGCCGCTCGTGGACGCGTACGACCGCGGCGCCGACGCCGCCACCGCGTGGGAGTCGCCCGATACCATCGTCGGCGAGCTGGAGGTTCCCGACCCCGTCGGGGGAGAGGCGGCGCTCTCGGCGGCCGCCGAGACCGGCGGGGGGTTCGTCGCCGTCGACGACGACGACGCCCTCGAGAGCGCGGTCGTCGCCGCACAGCGCGCGGGGCTGGAGGTCGGCACCGCCGGCGGCGTGGCGCTCGCGGCGGTCGAGCGACTCGCCGAGGCGGGAGCGATCGGCGCCGACGACCACGTCGTCGCCGTCAACACCGAGTCCGGGACCAAGACCGCGGACGTCCTCCGGAGCCACCTGATGGGGAAGGGGATCTGACCCGACCCGGCGTCCCGAGTGACCCGTCCTCGTCCGGACGGGGTCGACGGTGGCGGTCCGCACGAGCGTTCGAGGTACCCTTGTTCGGTCCGATAGACTCTTAATTTAGATACGTCTAAAACCGGGTATGTTGAGCGACGTGATGGAGGACTACCTGAAGGCGATCTACTGCATCCAGACCCAGTCGGGACCGCCCGTCTCCACCTCCGCGATCGCGGAGGCCGTCGACAAGACGCCGGCGTCGGTGACGAGTATGCTCGGGACGCTCGAGGACCGGGGGCTCGTGACACACCGGAAGTACAAGGGCGTCGAGCTCACCGCCGAGGGCGAGACGGTCGCCCTGGAGGTGCTTCGGCACCACCGGCTCATCGAGGCGTACCTCGCGGAGCACCTGGACTACGCTCGGAGCGAGGTCCACGACGAGGCCGACGCCCTGGAACACCACATCAGCGAGGCGTTCGAGGAGCGCGTCGCGGCCGCTCTCGGCGACCCCGCGGTCGACCCGCACGGGGACCCGATCCCGTCGGCGGACCTCTCGCCGCTCACCGACGACGACACGACCCCGCTGTCGGCCCACGAGGCCGGCGACCGGGTCGAGGTCGCACGCGTCAGCGATCGTAACCGCGAGGACCTGGAGTACATCGAGGCCGCCGGGATCACGCCGGGAACGGCCCTCGACATCGTCGGCGTCGCGCCGTTCGGGATGGTCACCGTCGCGGTCGACGGCGACGCCGAGCAGAGCCTCCCGGAGTCGATCGCGGAGTCGATCCGCGTCCGCGCGACGACCGACGCGAGCGCGCCAGCCGGGCGCGGTGAGGTGACCGACGCGTGACGACATACGCGGAGATCCTGGTGATCGCCTTCGTGACGCAGTTGGCCGTGCTCCCGGGAGAGAAGGTCCAGCTCATCATCGCGGGGCTCTCGACGCGGTACGATCCGAAGGTGGTCGTCGCCGCGGCGGGATCGGCCTTCGCGGGGTGGACCGCGATCGAGATCCTGTTCGGGCGAGCGCTGCAGTCCGCGCTACCGCCGGTCGCGCTCGACGTGATGACCGCGGTGCTGTTCCTGACGTTCGCCACACTGCTGTACCGGTCGGCGCCGTCGGGATCGCCCGAGGCGGGGGTCGCAGCGGAGACTGACGGCGGAGTCGCGGCGCTCGCGGACGTCGATCTTCCGGGGCCCGTGGATCGGTACGCCGGCTCCTTCGGCGGCTTCCTCCCCATCTTCGCGCTGATGGTCACCGGGGAGTTCGGCGACAAGACCCAGCTCGTCACGATCGGGCTCGCGGTGCAGTACGGCGCGACCTCCGCGATCTGGGCGGGCGAGATGCTCGCGATCATCCCGGTCAGCCTCGCGAACGCCTACCTGTTTCACACGTTCGCCCACCGGGTGGATATGCGGAAGGCCCACTTCGCGTCGGCGGCGCTGTTCGCCTTCTTCGGCGCCGACACGGTGCTGTCGATCGCGACCGGGTTCTCCGTGTGGGAGACGGTCGTCGAGGCCGCGAGCGCCGCCGTGGTCGGGCTGCTATAGCCCGCCCGGTGCTCGTCGCTCGGCCCCGACGCCCGTGGCCGGCGAGGACGCTCCGGACGTTTTTTCACACTTGGGTCCCCTCTCCCCGCGATGGCAGACGCGTTCGTGACGCTCGCCGCCGGCGTGGTCTTCGGAATCGCGCTCGCGGCCCCGCCCGGCCCGATGAACGCCGTCATCGCCGAGGAGAGCGTCGTCAGGGGATGGTTCGCCGGTTTCAGAGCCGGGCTCGGTGCGATGACGGCCGACGTGATCTTCCTCGCGCTCGCCGCGTTCGGCGTCGTGGCGTTCGTCGAGCGGTTCCCGCGGGTCCGCGCGGCGATGGTTGGTGTCGGCGGCCTCCTGATGCTGTACTTCGCGTACGACGCCGCGACCGACGTCCGGTCGTCGTTCCTCGGCGGCGCGCCCGGCGGTGCCGGCGCCGACCCCGACCGCAGGGAAGCGACCGACGGCCACGCCGCTACGGGCTTCCGGAAGGCGTTCGTGCTGGCGCTCACGAACCCCTACCAGATCCTGTTCTGGCTCACGATCGGCGTGGGGCTGCTCCGGTCGGGCACGCTCGACGTGTTGGCGCAGACGCCCTACGTCGGCGGCTCGCTCGCCGGTCTCCTGGTCGTCGAGACCGGGACGCCGACGCTCGTCGTCGGCTTCTTCGGCGGGATCGTGGTGTGGATCACCGGATTCCCGGCGGCGCTGGTCGGCGCGGAACGGCGGATCGACGCCTTCGCGCCCGCGGTGGCCGCGCTCAGCGCGGTCGTGCTGGCAGGGTTCGGCGCCGTCTTCCTCGCGCGGAGCGCCGGTCTGCTGCTGGGGTGAAACACGACCGGGACACCCTTGGGGCCACCCGCCGAACCCCGGCGTATGTTCGAGAAGACCACGTGGATCAAACTCCCGCGGAACGTCCTCGTCGGCCACGGCGTCGTCGGCGACCTCTCCGAGGCGGTCGCGGACCTGTACCTCTCGGGGTCGCCGATGATCGTGACCAGCCCGACGCCCGACGGTCTGGTGGGTGACCGGGTCCGCGCGCAGTTCGACGACACCGAGACGGTCGTGATCGAGGCGGCGGGTTTCGACGCGGTCGAGCGGGTCGTCGAGGCGGCGTCGACAGCGGGGTCGGGGTACCTGCTCGCGCTCGGGGGCGGGAAGCCGATCGACACCGCGAAGATGGCGTCCGACCGGCTGGGGTGTGGGTTCGTCTCCGTGCCGACCGCCGCCAGTCACGACGGGATCGTCTCGGGACGGTCGTCGATCCCGGAGGGCGACACCCGCCACTCCGTCGCTGCGGATCCGCCGCTGGCGGTCGTCGCCGACACGGAGATCCTGGCGGAGGCGCCGTGGGAGCTCACGACGGCGGGGTGTGCGGACATCATCTCGAACTACACCGCGGTGAAAGACTGGCAGCTCGCTCACCGGCTGAAGAACGTGGCGTACAGCGAGTACGCCGGTGCGCTCTCCCGGATGACCGCGGAGATGCTCGTGGAGTCCTCGACCGCGATCAAACCCGGGTTCGAGGAGTCGGCGTGGCTGGTGGCGAAGGCGCTGGTCTCCTCGGGGGTCGCGATGTCGATCGCGGGCTCCTCGCGGCCCGCGTCGGGCGCGGAGCACCTGATCTCTCACCAGCTCGACCGGCTCCTTCCGGGGACGGCGCTCCACGGCCACCAGGTCGGCGTCGCCGCCATCGTGACCGAGTACCTCCACTCCGGGGAGCGCGGCGAGTGGGCGGACATCCGCGACGCGCTCGACGACCTGGGCGCGCCGACCACCGCCGGCGGGCTCGGGATCGACGACGACACGTTCCTCGACGCCATCACGACCGCCCACACCATCCGGGATCGGTACACCATCCTCGGCGACGGGGTCAGCGAGGACGCGGCGGTCGAGGCGGCGACGTTCACCGGCGTGGTGTGACGCCCGGCGGGTCCGCGGGTTGTGGTCCTGTCGGCTCCCCGGGATCAGAAGATGGAATACGCCGCGGTCCCCAGCGGGCGTATGGCAACTGCGAGCGCCGACAACCCGATCAAGCGCCACCCGCTCGCTGCCGCGGTGGTGCTCTCCGTGGTCGGCTACGCGGCCGTGATCGGCACGTTCCTGGGCGTCGTTCCCGGACGGGTGTTCCCGGACCTCTCGCTGCCGGCGGTGAACCGCCTCGCCGACGCGATCGCCGTGGTGAACGCGGTGAACGTCGTCGTGATCGCCGCCGGGTGGCGGTGGATCCGACGCGACGAGGTGCGGAAACACGCCACCGCGATGGTGACGTCGTTCCTGCTCATCCTGGTCTTTCTGGTGCTCTACCTCCTGAAGATCGGCGGCGGCGGGACGAAGGAGTTCGTGGGCCCGGCGCTCGCGTACTACCCGTATCTGGCGATGCTCGCGGTCCACATCGTGCTCTCGATCGTCTCCGTGCCCGTGGTGGTGTTCGCCCTGGTGCTCGGGGTGACTCACTCGCCGACGGAGCTGCGGAACGCGACGCCACACCGGCGGGTCGGCCGGATCGCGGCGAGCGCGTGGCTGCTCTCCTTGGCGCTCGGGGTCGTCACCTACCTCCTCCTGAACCACGTCTTCGCGTGGGAGTACGTCGAGTCGGCCGCGGCGGCGGTAGTGCCGGGTTGACCCCGCTCCCTCGACGGCTCGGTTTTATTTCCATCCCGCACTATTGGCGAGTATGAGCACTGCGACCGACTCGGGCCTGCTCGACCTCCGGACGCTCACACCGCTTCACTATCTCGGCATCCTCGCGGCGGTGATCAGCGGCGTGATCCACCTCCAGCTCGGGATCGGGTTCATCTCCAGCCCGCTCGGCGTCTCGTTTCTGGTCGCCGGCGTCGTGTTCCTCCTGGCGAGCGCCGCGATCCTGGTGAACTACCGCCGTCGGCTGCTCTACGGGCTGGGTATTCCCTTCACCGCGGGACAGATCGTGCTCTGGTACGTATTCAACTTCGCGATGGGGTCCCGGTCGTTTCCCGCGGACGTCGGCACCCTCGGCGCGGTCGACAAGGTCGCGCAGGTGATCCTGGTCGTCGTTCTGATCGCGTTACTACAGCGAGAGTAACCGGCCTCCGTGCCGGGAACCGTCCGACGGGAGCGTCGCGGAGGTTGTGAAGGTTGCGGAAGCGGTCCGCGGCGCCATTCAACGGACAAAAGACCCCTCCCCTCGTACCCGATGGTAGATGGAACCGAACAAGGTCAATTTCGTTGTGGATCTCGCTTACGGCGTTCTCCTCTTTCTCGCGATCGTGCTCATCCTCACCGTCGGGACCGCCGTCGGGATCGCCTTCGGGCTGGGCGCGTTGGTCTCGTACGCGATCCACGTCGGGTGGAAGATGTCGCGGTTCGACCCCGAGTGGATGAGCAAGGAGGTCACCGAACAGCTCGGGGAGACGATCACCGAGGACGTCACCGAGAACGTCGAAGAGCAGATCACCGAGCAGGTGACCGAAGACGTCGGGGAGAAGGTGACCGAGCAGGTGGCCGACGTCGGGGAGAAAGTGACCGAGCAGGTGACCGAAGACGTCGGAGAGAAGGTGACCGAGCAGGTGACCGAAGACGTCGGGGAGAAAGTGACCGAGCAGGTGACCGAGGACGTCGGGGAGGAGGTCGCGAAGAAAGTCAGCGACGACGTGGAGGAGAAGGTCGCGAAACAGGTCACCGACGACATGGAGGAGAAGGTCGCGAAGCAGGTCACAGACGACGTGGAGGAGAAAGTCGCGAAACAGGTCACCGACGATATGGAGGAGAAGGTCGCGAAGAAAGTCACGGACGACGTGGAGGAGAAGGTCACGAAGGAGGTCACCGAGAACGTCGAGGAGACGGTCTC
>Ga0207753_1000439_pt1 | contig 16341 bp, 14 predicted proteins | sample PonA233FremontCA_2_FD_187273 | JGI IMG/M metagenome (GOLD analysis project Ga0207753, IMG submission 187273) | Salt pond sediment microbial community from Fremont, CA, USA - Pond A23 Sediment 3 (SPAdes) | ecosystem: Environmental > Aquatic > Non-marine Saline and Alkaline > Saline | place: USA... | reverse complement strand
TCCTCTCGAACCGGCGATTCCGTGATCGGCTCAACGATCTCGCCGATACGAATGTGCTTAATAAGCGGCAGGGTCGGGGTCGTGGAGACGAAAACCAGTATTCGCTGGCGGTCGATCTTGATACGGCGCTCGAGAACCTCCCGAAGGAATCGGAGCGTCTCGGGGATGTAGCAACGCTTCTCCGGGAACAGGGTGGTGTTGCGGGTAGCTAATCTTCAAACACTATCTCTCTGCTAACGGGGGAGTTCGCTTAGAAAGAGCAGGGAATTGGTATGGACTTATTCTGGCTCTTCAAGATCCCATTTTTCCTCAAAATACTCCGTAGTGTACTGTGCCCGTGGTCTTTCAGGTGCGACATCTTCGAACGCTCGGACCATATCTAAGAAGCCCTCTTTAGTCGTGTGATATTGGTCTCTATATGCAGGGATCAGTTGGCCATGGAACAATTCACAGAGACTGTATAAATACATCGTGCTTCCACCGATTTCCTCGATGAATTTTTTAACCTCATCGACAGAATCGAACCGAATTTCGAGGCGGTTCTCCCTCTCCGAGATACCAGGTTCAAGGCTGTGATTCTGAAAATATCTAATAAAGTTTGGTTTTACTCGTATATTTGGATTAGAAATAGTAATTCGTGCTGAGAGAGTCATTCCATGGCCGGTATTATTGACCGGTTGCTTATTAATTAACAGAGATACCATGCCACTTCCATCGAAGGCTCCCGCAACATACTCCGTTGAGATTGATTCTGGATATTTTGGATCAGGAGCTTCGAAACCGTCAGTTATATTATCTATATCTATATCAAATTCTTCCTCAAAAAAGTCGAGAGTGTATTTCTTGCTTTTCCAGTACGGATGCATATCTGCCCAGGGTTTATACAGTCTACAAAAACGTTCTTCATTCCCGGCTATCGTCTTCCCTCCATACTCGCAATTTACAGCAACGAGATACTCCAGACGTTCTGCAATCTGAATGAATGTTCCCTCACCAAGGCCGCGTAGTGTGGATATATCTTCGGGCTTGTTTATCAAAATTCGCTCAGGAATCCCCTCTGAATCTTGTCGTTTGTATCGATATTCAACTCCCTCATTCTCAAGAAACTGACTTACTACCCCAAGTAGAATTTCGGATTTACGCAACGTGACATGCACACTCGTATCAATACCATATCCATTCGTCGTTGGGTATGGTTCCAACGAGGGTCGAGATAGATAATCAATTAAGCCCAAAACGTACTCTTTGTCGAGGTCGATATCCAAGGAAGAACTACTATTCATATGAAGATAATTGTGGTTGCTGAATCAGCTTTCCAGTTTCTTTTGGTTCCGTGGTAGACACGTTCTCCTGACGATATTCTTCGAGCCTATTTTTATCGCCAGTACTGAGCAAATTGACATTGAATCGTGACTCCAGTGACTCAATCTGTTCATAGCAGCTTCGCGCTTCTCCACTCCGATTTTGCTTGGCATACTGGTTGGCTTGGAGCCGCAGCGCTTTGGATAGTCCCTGCTTCCCCTCATACCATGGTAGGGTTGTGCGGTATTCCGCTGCTGATTGCTCGATTAGCTGCCAAAACTCGTCATCGACGGACACGCCTGAGCGAAGGTCACTGGCCAGTCGATAATAGGCTTCTCCCAGGACCTGAGAAATGAGTTTCTCGTGTGCTTCGTTATCTGCAAAGGTACTTCGAACTCCCGTAAGTGCGCTAATGACTTCTTGTAATGTACTCCGATTTGCGTCAACCAGCCGTGCGTCGCCAATTGTGTTCGCGATTGTGTTTTTGAGATTGGCGTCATCACTATCTGCGTAATCGGACGCAAAATCTGTAATAACGTCAGTCCACGAGATTGACTCATCAAGTGTGACGACCTCGTAATACTGTTGTGACTCAAATGAATCACTAGACCAGGTTACGTTCCCGGAAATATCGATGCGATAGAGGGGGTCTTCATCAGTTTTTTGGCGGAATTCTACTCGGAGGTCTCCATCGACAGTAATCCAACTAGGAATCAATCGGTCAGCAATATCGTACTCGTGACGAACGACTTCTGTATCGCTTCGGATATCGAGAATACGGGCTGATTCTCTATAAGGACACAGAACGATGAGATCGCCATCTGGTGAAATATCTACGGTGGGGGAACTCACATCCATATGCTCTTCAAAAATATGGGACTGGTCTCGGTCAATAACGGAGATGGTAGCGCCTGTTGACTCCCCATATTTAATCCAATCCGCTACGACAACATCCCCGGCGTCAGATACCCCGACAGAACGGGGGTCTGAAGGACGCTGATACCAGCAAACGTCATCTTCCCGTACTAGAGTGAGATAGCCATCTCCATCTTTACTTCCATATCTCGAACCAACTTCAAATTCTCCAGAACTGGAAGAATGAAACATCATCTCAACCTTTTCCCGTCCCAGGCTGACTGATTTCCAAGAAGGCATATGCTATCTTATCCCGAGTTCTGTTCTTGGGCTAGTTCGATAACGTCGTCGGACAGCTCAACCAACGGATCCCCTGGCCCGAACACCTTATTGTGGATTTCAGTGATACCCCCATTTGCGTATTCTTCGGCAATTTCTTTGACTTGTTTCCTGTCAATCAGCACATCCGTAGTTCGCTCCTCGGCAACGGCAATAGAACGAATCAGCCAGAGTGTCTGGTCATTGAGGGCCCCTCGGTTGAACAGGGCGCGCCCACTTCCATCGATTGGAGTTCGACCTGCCTTACGTGATCCGTATGCTACAGCGAATATGAAGATCTCATTCAGTTCAGCTTCAGTAAACGGAGAGTCTTCGCTCTCTTGGAGTTCTTTGTAGAGCTCGTGCTTGTCTTCCTGGATGTAATAGTCACGTCCTGGACTCGTCTCCTCGTAAATTTGATCACTCATAGGGGATCACCTCCGTCACTTCGTCAGCAAAGTTGAGCTTGTACTCATTTGAGACATGAGGTTTCATGTTTACTCGGACCTCATCCGTGTATTCTTCGTCAGTCATCAAGAAGGTCATCTGGGTATCATCGATGTACTGGGGCAGGTTCTGGGCGAGTCGGCGCTTCGGAGTACTCGAAATCCGACCCAGCGGCGTGTCGATTACTAATGGGGCGTTGAACCCGCTAACACTCGTCAGTGCGGCAAGGAACGAGAAGGCCAATACCTGCCGCTCTCCAGCAGATAGCGATCCTATTTTATTATCATTTCGCGGCCCCTCAACACGCACTTGATACTCGTCGGTCAGAGAGACAGTGTAGTCTTCTTCCTTCCAAATTATCTCATTGAAATACTCCTCCATTTTTGTCTGGATCTCCTTACGAACCGACGAGACGATATCATCTTTCATCGACTCAAGCTCATCTTGAGATGACTCAATAAACTGAATCTTCTTTAGTACCTCTGCGTTCTTCTCCTCCTTGGATACCTCCTCGTTGAACGCCTTCTTTTTGTCGTCTCGATCTTCCTCTGCCTGCTCAATACGGACTTCGAGTTTTCCTTTTTGTTCCTGTAGATCCTCTAGCTGGTCCTCGAATTCACTTCGCAATTTCTCCTGCTTTTGGACATCCACATCCTCTGGGATATCATGCGCTTTGAGTTGCTCGGAGATCTCATTCAGCTCTTTATTCTTCTGACGCTCTTTTTCTTCCAGCTCGGCTAACTTCTGACGTTTCTCAATTAACTTCTCTACATCTTCCTGTCCATCCTGCTGTATTCCCGGGATCGCCATCTTCCCTTCGAGGTTGTTTTCGACGACAGTCGACATCTCTTGCTGGAGGCTAAGGAGGTGTTCCCGGTGGTCTTCAGTCAGTTCTTCGCCGCAGATACACTCGCCCTTTTCAAGAAGCTCCTCAATGAATGTGTCTTGAATCTTCGGAGGTAGTTTCCCCTGTTCAGAGAGTTCTCGAAGTTCAGATAACGTATATTCGAGGGATTTAACCGCATATAGGGGCGGTCCAGCCTTCACGAGCTCACGACTAGCCTCTTTTCGAACTTCCTCTATGTCGCTCCGGATATCGTCCAGTCGTTCAGTGAGGTATTCTCTCCGCTGTTGTTTCTTCCGTACTTCGGGATCAGCACTGTCTTGGAGCTTCTCATCAATTTCAGCTATGTTGTCTTTGGTCTCTTCGATGTTCGTTTTCGTTTGCTCCAGATCCTGCTCTAGATTGTTGACCTTCTCCTTAGCTTTCTCGTACCTGTTCCGTTTCCTCTCAGCAGCATCCCCCACGTCAGACAATTCTTTCTCGAAGTCATCCGCAAAAGATCTGAGATGGCCAATACCGTTTTCGAGCAATTCAATATGAGATACATCGAGAAGTCCATCTCTCACCCGCTCCTTGTACCCTTCACCGAAGAATTCGTCCAGTCGTTCACCGTCGAAGAGGAAATACTGGTGAACGTGTACCGGGAGAATCTGGTTCAGCCGAGTGCTAACATGCTCAACAGATTTCCAATCGCCGCCACGTTTTTCTTTTAGTTGAAGTTCACTGTGGGTGCTACTAAAACCGCCACCGTTCAGCTTGACAGTTTTAAAACTGCGTGAAAATATATACTCGGGCTCGTCTTCCCCCAGAGTGATTTCAATCCGCCCCTCGGCGGTCTCATTATCTCCCACTTTGTCGAGTACTTTCCGATTTACGTAAGGATAAGATTCGAGTTCGTTATCTTTGGTTTCATCGATGTGACTCTCTTTTCCATACAGACAGAGTGTTATCGCGTTGAGGATATTAGACTTTCCCGCCCCGTTTTCTCCTTGAATAACGTTAACACTTTTATCGCCCTCCGTTTGGAGTTTGATCTCGTTCTCGCCTGCGTACTGTCGATAATTCTCGAGTGTGAGGGATCGGATTTCAAGTCGAGACATTAGTTGTTGTGGTCCTTGCTTTCCCAATCGTCGATATATCGTTGGAGGTAATCTCCGAAGTCATTTTTGTAGTGGGGCTGTTGTTTGTCTAGTTCTGCTCGCTCAAATCGTAGAACATCTTCTACAAAATTTCGGACTTGATCGTCATCAATTTCATCAACCTTCTGGAGGATAAGTTCATTAACGTCCTCTCTTTCCATACCAAGATGGTGCTATTCTGTATCACTTATAACTTTAGAATATAGATAAGCATAGCAACAAGTTATTGCTCTTCGCTGTCGGTAGAAATCTGATACTGAATTTGAAGGTGACCGATCTTGTTTCGGGCTTCGACTTCGTTTATCGCGTTCGCAGCAAACTCCTCAAATCTCCGGAGTTCTTTTTCGAGTATCCCTCTCTCACTATCCGCTAGCTCAGCATCCGGGTTGGTTGTTGGGACAACAATAAAGTCAAAAATAGTCGACTTTTCCTTTCCAGGGAACTGCCGAAGCACACGGCCACGACGCTGAACGAACTGCATTGGGTTACCAGTATTTGACATCAAGATGGCTTGTTTGGTCGCCTGGACGTCAACGCCCTCGTCCAAGCATTTCATCGCTACAAGGGCGTCGTATTCGCCGTCCTCAAACCCACTCAAGATCCGTTCGCGTTCATCACTGTCTTCATGGTAGGTGAATTTGTGCTGTATCAGTCCCTCTGCGTTGAGAATCTCCTGAACATGTTCAAGCTGTTCAGAGTTTGTATAGACTAGGAGATGGTCAACGGGATCCAGCCTGTTCAGAGCGGAACGAAGTTGGCCATATTTATTCTCGGCTGACTTTATTATATTGGCCCGTTTCTGTGCCAACCGCTCCCGGATTTCCTCATCGGCATCATCGTTGTGTGCGACTTTTGCGAGGCGATGGGAGAGTTGACGATATTCCTGGAGTTCCTCGGCAGTTAGTTCAACAATAATCGGGTGATACTCATACGGGGTGAGAAATTCGGGAATCGCTTCTCCAAGTGTATACTCGTATACTACCCCGCCGAAGTAATCAAGAAGATATTCGGTGCCTTCCTCATCGAAATAGCGCTTTGGCGTAGCAGAAAGTCCGATACGATAGTCATAGTCAACGAGAAGGCCACCTTGTTGATGATCCGACCCAAGATGGTGTGCCTCATCACCAATCAAAAGCGAAGTTCCTCGATGTTTCTGAATTTGCTGGCGGAAATATTCGTTTGAGAGTGTCTTGTGTGTCGTGAGAAGCACTCCTTGGTCAGTTACTCCCAAATTCAGGTTGGAAATTAGCTTGGATAGGTCGTCCTTCCAGTCCGGGTTATCAGTCCCGTAGGCGTATGTGGGACTGCCGATGTCGAACAACTCTATTTCTTCCTCCCACTGGGGAGCAAGGTGAGTAAACGGGACTGCGATAACGACCAATTCAGGTGGGTCAGGTCGATCGAACGCAGCCTCTGTCGCAGCGAGTGCGGTAAACGTCTTACCCGTCCCGGTTGCCATCTCAAATAGTCCTCGTTGACCGTTCCCCTGCCAGGCATCGATTGCTTCCTGTTGATATGGTCGAAGTTTTATCTCGCTGCCTTCCTCTTCAGGAGCTGTGTAGGGGCGATAGTCATCGTCTCGGAGTTTCGCGATCTCCTCTTTGGTTGCTTCCGGAATCGAATAAATTTCAACATTATCAAGCTCACCTTGCCAGAGCCTTTCGAACCGTTTTTTTTGATGCTGAACACCCTCTGCATCTCGGTCACTGAGCCAATCACAATCGATAGTGTACGCTTCGTAATTTGACAGCGCAGTCTCACTGTCATTCTGCGAGCCATGGAAGGCGACGGTGTTACCCGACGAATCCTCCATGATGCCAAATTTGTCGTGAAAATCACCTGATAGGTCTCCTTTTGGTATAGCAAACCGAATCTCGAGGAGTCCATCCGCAATCATCCAGGCAATAGTATTTCGTGTGTGATATTCTAGGTCGTATCGGAGATCTGTAATTTGGTCTTCAAGAGATTCTCTTAACGCGCCGTCTGTCTGCGCTTCTATTCCTTGTTTAATCGCTTCCCAATCATCTTCTCCAAGAATTGGGCTTGTTATCCATCGGGCAACACCACCGTTTTCTGCGAGATCAGCTATTCCCCGGGCAGCTGACTTGATCCAACTACTTGAAAAGAATCCGACTCCACGGTCGTATCTGACTGCCCGGGAAAGAAGTGGCGTATAGAACTCAGAGACAAATTCTGTATCTGCGGTATCTATCACACGCGGAAGGTCAAGATCCCGGAACGTATCCCGGTTAGACATGAGTTGGATTAAATCAGTATTGTACATATAGCTTTGCCGGCACTATGAGGTTATGTTAAGCTAGAAGATGAGGCGCTTGATTTCATAACATCGATAACCGAATTTGAACGCCTCGGATAAGTCTCATTTGGAACGACTCGCCGTTTGTGGAACGAGAAAGAACTTCCAAGAGGTAATCAAAATGTGAATCAGACATTCTTTACTATATAAATACTAAACATAAATAATGGTGTCAAAAATAAAGAATCGATAGGAGAATGGAAGATTTCATCGTTACTTTCTCTACAGATACGTTCGAAAGTATTTCGATTTCTGTGGCGAGTGATTTCAAACTAGAGCGACGCCCACGGGCTCACGGCTATGAGATGCCCACCTGTATCAAGCAAAAATAGCGGTCTAAACCAGATCCATAGATTAAACCGGGATAAGGGAATGATGTAGTACAAGCCCCGGTATGATAGTTAATACAAAATTCACGGAGGAACATCCGTTTCATGAGTAGTGATACCTGCGAGTCTGCTGTAGAACTAGAATTGCTGGCTTCTGGGATGGCGAAGCAACATGAGAACTTCCTAGACGCACTACAAGAGCTAATTGACAACTCTGTCGCCGCCTCGATAAATAGTGAATCGTACTTTGACGACCCAGATGAGCAGGTAAAAATTTCAATACACTTTGTTCGTGGAGAAGACACAGTAACCACATATATTTCCGACACGGGGCCAGGAATTTCTAAACAAGAATTACAAAATCACGTCTTTAGGACAGGAAATAAAGAGATATCTGAAGGGATACTTAACAACGTTGGATGGGGTTTAAAAGCCAGCCTCGCGTGGTTTGAGGAGTCACTCAAACAGCGAGATGCTGGTAATGATACCAATTGGTTTTCATTAGTCACTCAAACGAGCCAAAGTGAGTGTATTCGTGTAGATGGGCCTATCACGGGTGATCTACCAATATCGAGCGCAGATGAAAGTGAATGGGAGATCGGCCTCCCTGATACTGTTCCGACATTCAAAGATTCAGGCCACGGTACGCATATCCACGCAACCTGTGCTCGCTCACAGTTTGACAACGACGTTTGGCCATCTGCAGATTCTCTTGAGACCAAAATACAGTATATACGCGAACGTCTAGGTGTCCTGTTTCGTCGGCTATTGTCTGTACAAGAAGACAATCAGATTGTTATTAGCTATCATGACCTACCAAATAATGAAAGAGGGACATTTGAGGTGGCCCCTGTTCGGCCGATATATTCTGATGAGGACCAAATGAAAGCTCATCAATTTGAGGTTTCGACGGCATTAGGAGATCAGTATGAGGTAGAGTATGAAGCCGGGACGTTGGATATCGATGCTATGGCGGATAAGGCAAAGGATGAGTATCCAGGTCTACTCACCCAGAGCGGTAAATTTCGATACCGCTATCGACCCAGTCAGAACAGGCAGGGGGTCGACATCTATGCAAATGGCCGTGTCTTGATGACATCGGTCTTTGAGGACCTATTCGATCTAACTCGAAATAATCAGTACAACTACTTTGGGGGAACGCTGCGGATTTTCCCGAAGGGCGAAACGTCCGAAGTTCCAACTGATAACAAGAAAACAAGGTTAGACACGAACAGCGAGCTATGGCGCGAAATTCAGGGAGCCCTATCGCAAGAAGAGCTACACCCGGATGGGAGAGAGTACGGTAAGCGGGTCTCTACAGGTGGAGCCTCTATTGAGGCAGAGTCGGAACAAACCGAAAGTCAATCTAACACATCTGAATCCCCTCCGACGTTTGATCCGGACTCCGGAGTTTTCGGTCTTCACCACGGTGACGCTAGGTCGATTGTCCCGGCAATCAAGGATCACACTGCTGACTCCGCTGATGAAGAAGGAGGCATTATCGATACCACAGTTACATCACCTCCGTACTACGATCTCAAAGAATACGGGTCTCGGGACCAGGACGAGATCGGCCAGCACGGCACATACGTCGAATATCTTGAAGAGCTACGAGACCTTTTCTCAGAAATCTATGAGCTTACTGACGACGATGGATCCCTCTGGATAGTTGTCAACACCTTCAGACGAAACAGAGAAATCGTGCAGCTTCCGTTCGACCTCGCTCGGGTATGCCAAAACCTTGATCAGGGACTTGAGTGCTCTAACTGTGGAAATACAATTCTAAGAGGGGTTGACGAACTCGATTCTCGTAAGACGACGTGTCCGAATTGTGGTCACACAACCACAAACGACGACTCGTGGATCCTACAAGACATCGTCGTCTGGAATAAGAATCGAGCCCTTCCTTACACCAAAGAAGGCAGATTGAGAAACGTATTTGAGTACATACTTTGTTTTAGCAAAACCCCTGAGTTTGAGCTCAAAATGGATCGGATTCGTGAATCCGATCCTAATGGGTTTCAACAGTGGTGGGCCGACTTCCCAGAACGGTACCATCCACTTGGAAAGCTTCCAGAGAATATTTGGGAATTTGAGCCACCAACACGCGGTTCGTTTACTGGTGAGGCGGATGTATTCGATCATCCAGCGGCCTTCCCGCCAGACCTAGTAGAAAGAATTCTCACACTCTCAACCGATGATAACGACGTCGTGCTCGATCCATTCGCCGGTTCGGGTGTGGTTGTGGGCCAGGCAGAATTGATGAATAGAAAAGCGATCGGTGCCGAGCTCAACAAAAAGTATTGTAACGCGTATCCTGATCTAAAACAATATCTACAGGACCACGATGAAGAGCAGGAACAGGTCGCATCTCAGGAGGATCTTGATCGAATTATATGCGGATTGCGTCAAATCAAATATGCGCGTGAGCTACTACGAACAGTGGCTGGTGAGGTTGGGTTGTCTAGTCCGTCTCAATTAGATATCCATACCGTATTCCTCGTGAGCCGAGAACTCGGCCATCAATCGGTAGGAGAAGACATCCACGGTCAGGTAGATGTCGTTCTACTCGTAGATAATGAAACAACTGCACGAGACGCATTAGATTACGTCGAAAAAGCAGAGGAAGCGACTACTATACAGCCCTGCTCTGGGTTTGGAATTCACGCTCGTCCGCTCGTTTTGACCACTGAGGAATTCATTTCGGAAATCTCTGAGGGAACCTACAATCACCTTCCTGAGAACCTCTATGTGTATGAGGACGGTCGTCACTACGTTTACTCGGAAGGTGTATCGTACGAGGAGTGGAGAAAAATGAATGATGGGTCTGAATTATGGACCAAAAAATATTCAGATGATGATACCCCACCAATTGTGAGCAATATCGGTATTGAGGTAAATCACCCAAAACACTCGATGGAAACAATCTCTCGGGAACTGTCTGGTAATCACGAGTTCATATTGAACTTGCCTTCTGGTGACAAACAGCAGTCAATCATCGACTCAAACTAACTGTATAAGCCCGTAACTGTCGTTCTCTGTTTTCTTCTCCCGTGAATCTGGATCCTCGCCTAGCGGTTAGCTTTATGCTTGTCTGGTAAATCTGATCTACAACGATACGTGCTTAGACGTAATTCCCCAGATCCTGCTGCTGCTGGTCTTCTTTCGCGATATTTGTGATGATCACTTCAGCAACATCGTCCCGGTTATCTGCGTCGCTGTTTATCATCCTCGACGCACCGACAGTGCTCACCTCGAATTCGTCGATATCTTGGTACAATTCCCATACTGGTGGTGAATTCGAAATTACGACGTTGACTCCCGTATTGCTGAGTTGCTTGGCTAAATCTCGGAGACGCCGTTGATCGTCTTTATCGAACCCTTCGGACTGATATTCGGTGAAATCCGCAGTCTGTGATACCGGTTCGTAGGGGGGATCGAAGTACACGAGATCACCTTCGGCTGCGCGGTCCTTCAAGTATGAAAAGTCTCTATTGTATATCTCAATATCTTCAAGAACGGCACTGCCCTTCCGGATTTGGCGTTCCCTGACAAAGTCCGGATTCTGGTGAGTCCCGAATGGTACATTAAATTCGTTAGATTGATTAACACGATAAAGTCCGTTATACCCCGTTCGATTTAGATACAACATCAAGCTCGCTTCCTCTATCTGCTGTTCTATCGACCGCTCTTCGAGCTGATGTAATTCATTAAAACGATCTCGGACTTCGTAATAATAGTCTTCTTCGTATCTGTGCCGCTGATTCTCCTCTATTAGGTCCTCTGGATAATCTCGAATAACTTCATAGAATGTAATCAATCGTCGGTTGAGATCGTTTATTGATCCTTCAGTGGGTTCCATTTCAAAGAACACCGCTCCTCCTCCAATAAACGGCTCGTGGTACTCCTCATACGAAATCGGGAAGTGTGCTCTCAGCTCCTGAAGCAGCTGGCGCTTCCCACCTACCCACTTAAGAATCGGCTCAGCCATCTACTCTAGCTATCTATCGTTACGTCATAAACCTAAGGCTCCTCATTTGTGAGAAGTATTGATCTCTTATTGAGATTGCCGACCGAAAATGCTGGTATCCCTATGCCAATAGAATCAGCACTTAATTTCTGATATGTAAGACAACTCACCAGACTGATCGGCGCATAAATTCCAACATCGATCACAACTAGTCCAACTGTGTAACAACCACCCGATGAGGATTTCGACAGAGCCAAATAGATTAATATGCTATCAGATCAACTAATATGATATGACATCCCGACGCCACTATCCCAGTATTGGGAAGATAATCGAAGTCAAGCCGGAGTCGGTGTCAAGATCATCGAGATTAAAAGGCAAAAGCCCACTATCATTTGGAGCAGACCAGGTACTGATAAAAAACAAGAATCTGGACGGGATCTTATCTGCAGATGTTCAAAATGCGATAGATGGAGATGAAACCCCGTTTCGTATAAGAGAGGTGAAAGAAAAACACCCAGCAAAAATTGTTGATATTTCCAGTGGTCACATCACGGTGGAATTCCTTTCTGAAGAAGAGATCCGTGCAAATGAGGACTCTGAGTCGCTATTTAATCCGCCAGAACGAGAGGAATCAGTAGACGGAGAATGGGAAGGAACTCCACAGGAAGTGGACGATGAGAAGACTAAAAGGCGGAATGAAACGTTCAACGAGGGAGATCGCCGTGGATCAAAGAATGATTTGCTATGAGATTGTACTGACCACAGCGGAGCGTGCCACTAATAGAGACTTCGATAGGCCGGAAATGATTAAGACCGTCGGTAATGTCATTTCATACAATGACGATTAGCCAAGATACTCACCCAACGCAAGATATCTACGAAGAAAAGGCCAAAATGCTGGTTGAGCAACTGATTGAAAGAGGGACCATCGAGATGGAACATGACGAACCAATTTTATATCACGTGCCTACCGGCGCTCAATTCGATTCAGTAGTGAATATAGCTCATTTCCACAGGGGATGGGAAGCAGCTCAGACTGGAGAGACATAACCAATTAGCTAAAATTGGTGAAGTTCGCTTGGCGGCCATCGGTATCTCGCTTCCGTTTGTCCATCGGATTTTCTACCTGTATTTTCAGGTTTGACACGAGTGGCGGGTTCTTATTCGACTGATATCGCTTCCATTCGCCTTCTTCAACAAGTGCTTTCCAATCTTCAGGCGAGAAGCTGTGTTCGGCCCAACTGTGGATTCCGTTGATATAAAGGTGGAACCGTCTCTCCGAGTCCTGATTATATTCTGCCGAATACTTGTTGAGATATTGATCAACGGTGGTAAACCTAGCATCAAATTCGACACCGTAGTAGTCTCCAGAACCTTTGTTCTCAGAAAGCATTCCTTCCTTCGCATCTTCCATTTCTATGCCTGTGAAGGCCTCTTTCGAACTAGAAACGAAGAGTAACTCCGCACTCGGATCATCGGAATCACTGAATGTTGAGGGATCACTGAACGCATGAATGAACTCAATTTGATCTCCCCGGATATCATGGTCGTCGGAGTTTGCGAGCTCTTTGTATAGTTCGTATGCGTATTTGTGGATCCGAAGAGTGTAGATCTTCTGTGCGAGTTCCGCCTGCTCGTCTCGTAGTGTCGACTGGACAGTTCCTACCTCACGAAGAGCAGTTGGTCGCACGTGCTTCTCGTAATAATCAATATATTCTTCATTAAGTTCGAATCCGAGTGGTTTTCTGTCTAGTGCTTCGGCAATCGCAAGAGTGGTTCCAATTCCCGCAAACGGATCGAATACGACATCTCCAGGCTCAGATGCTAGATGTACGATTCTTTCTACGAGACCTTCCGGAAACGGGCTCGGATGGTAACTTACCTTTGGTCCCCACTGTCCCTGTTTCGGGATTGGGAAATCCCAGACATTACTCGGAACCATCCCTTTTGGATTGTACCGTTCTGGGTAATTCACCCACCACCGCTCAAATTCGTCTGTATCCGTAATCCGGATGGCATCCTTGTCGTACTTGAAATCATCCGTCTTTGAGAACATCGTAATGTGCTCATAGACGTTACGCAGCCGTCCTTTCTGGTGCCAAGGCCGTGTCCGGAGCTTATCCCAGATAATATTGTCTTCCATCCGCCATGAATCCTGTAGCGGATCGTACACTGACCCACACTCTCGGCAGATTAACGAGCCATCTCCCCGATTGCGTTGGAGACACCCATTACAATTCTCTTCGAGGCACGTCTCATAATTCGGTAAATTCTCAAGCTCGTCAGCAATATCAAACGGAAGTCGAACGACACGACCACCGGTTTTGTACGTATCTGTTACGATCCATAGGGTACAGTCATCTGCTGCAATCTCGTAACATTGCTTGTATATCTCCCGAATATCGGTGAGAAAATCCTCATAGCTCTGTTTTCCTACCTGCTCATCTTGATCGCCATAATCGACGAGGTCAGCATACGGGGGAGAAGTAATGATGGTATCGACGAGCCCGTCAACGTTACTGAATTCTTTCTCCAGTCTCGTCTTCAACTCTCGTGAGTCATGTTGATATATGCGATATTGAGAGTCTGGTTCGTCGCTCATTTACTCATCAAAGGTTCAGTTAGGACTGATGATAAAGGAGTTGGTACCCTCCAGAAATTATTAGCGAGCTGATTGCCTGCTAGTCGTCTTCACCGTATCTTCGTTCAATAGTCTGTCAATCATTAGAATACTGATATTTGAGATAGAATCTTTTTCTAGAGGAAACAGTACGTTACAGCAGCTGGATCAGTCTTGCGTTGTGAAATCCAGTTCAGAATACTCGTACGTGTAACACTTGATCCCGTTCTCCTCACAGTGCTTCGCAAGCTCTCCCGGCGATACGTCCTCCTCCTCGAAATCACCCAAGAATGCGACTGTCACGTTGTCATCGCCACGCTCCTCAGAGTCTTCCACCACGACGGCTGTGTTTGGATCGTTATGGCTGGTCTTGATTACCTGGTCTCCCGATACATACGGGTTCTCCGCGAACGCGAGATTCTCGTGCTTGTACGTCCAGAGCTTGATCTCTTGGTCGTCACAGTACGACGCGAGGATCGCGGAGTGGTAGTCGCGCCACATACCCGGCCCTTCATCGAGTGAACTCGGGAACACGACCCGCACCGCTTCCCCGTCCATTTCGTGTCGGAACGCCCCGGTGTTCTGCTCCGGCGGCAGAACCTCGACGACGATCCCCACCGACGGCTCCGCGTCGCTGGCCTTCACCACTCGATCCCCCGGTGAGAACGGGTTCTCCGGCTTCTGATTCATGTGTGCAGTGTTGGGGCCGAGATCGAGCAACTCGTTCATCGGTCGAGCCGCGAGGTGGTCGAGCTTCTCCGGGGAGTCGCCGGAGAAGGCCGCCTCTGTTTCGACCTTCGACTTCAGGGTCTCGAGGCGCTCCCACCCGAGCAGCATCAGACTGTCCTCATTATCCCGGTGCCAGACCATCACCACGATGTCGTCGTCGGGGTCTCGTTCGACCAGAGACTCGGGAAGAAAGGCAGAGACGTCCCGTGAGGACTTCACGTCGACCTTGTAGCCGAACACCTCGAAGTCGTGTCCGGAGAAGCTCTCGGGGTTACACCGCCGGATCGCCTCCTCGTTTTCCCACTCCCACATCTCGACGGGGAGGTACTCGCGACAGAACTGCTCGAACGCGAGCTCACCGAGGTTTCCGATCCGCTTGATGTCCAGGTCGTCGGCTCCCTGAATGACCGCTTGGTGGTGGGCTCGCTCGTGATCGATCTCGTCCGGGGTGAACCGATACATTACATGAGTATCGGACACCCTGTAGATATATCTTCAGAATGAAATATCATATCAAAGAACTAGGGAAACAAAGCGGCGTGAGATCCCGGCCTCCGACGACTACCTCTGATTCGGTGCGTGATTCCTTCCAGGCCTACGCCGCGTTGAGGTAGTCGTCGGGAGGATACCCGGCCTTCGAGACGAGCTTTCGTGCGTCCTTCCGGACAGCTTGGTTGGCGGGGCGCTCTTCGTGTGTCCAGATGTGGTCCTTGATCGAGGCTGCCACCTCGTCCATCAGGTCTGGTCCCGCAATGTCGAGTACGCTATTGAGCGTCTTCCGATAGCCGGCCTCCGATGCCGGGAACCCCTGACGGGAGCCGAGCACCTCGTCGTTTACCGACGCGATCTCGTACAGATGGCCGTTACGGCGGAGCTCCACGTCTCTTTCCATCACTGGTAGATAGAACGGAACCGAGTATATAGTCGGGGATCGCCAACCTCGAGCGGATCTCGATCGCCTCGAGCAGCAATCCGGGGATTGCCAATTCCCCCGTTTGCCGGATTTCCTTTAACCAGGATCACCGGGTGGCTCATCTGCTCCCTCTTGCGATCGCTTTTGCCCCAGGTTCCACAGTTCCCATCGATGCTGATCCGCGGTTCGGTTATCGTGGGATTCTCGAAATGGTCTACGAACCGCTCACGACGACGGCCGTCTTTCGTGAAGCTCTCTCGACCTAGACCGACCCGATCACGGAGAAGCTGCCAACCACCCAAAGAATTTTACCCCGACTCCGTCACGTGTATTTCACGAACCGCACGAAGGCGACGACCCCCGTCACGCTGCGTGACGAACTCAAACCCGTCACTGGGGGTTCGCCTTATATACACCCGGCCGCCGTCCTGTCAATTTACCCCGTCAGAAAACGTGACGGGCGCGACGGGATTTGAACCCGCGGCATCTTGGTCCGGAACCAAGTGCTCTGTCCGCTGAGCTACGCGCCCTCACGACCGGATATCCGCGGCGCGC
>Ga0207753_1000438_pt1 | contig 16383 bp, 15 predicted proteins | sample PonA233FremontCA_2_FD_187273 | JGI IMG/M metagenome (GOLD analysis project Ga0207753, IMG submission 187273) | Salt pond sediment microbial community from Fremont, CA, USA - Pond A23 Sediment 3 (SPAdes) | ecosystem: Environmental > Aquatic > Non-marine Saline and Alkaline > Saline | place: USA... | reverse complement strand
GTTGGCCGGATATGCTTTTACACGTTTCGATTCGACGCCGCTGCCGGGCGGTTTTCCCTACCCATCGCTGGCCGAAGAGGGAACCCGCCCGTCGACACCCGACAACTCAGTGAGCCGACTCATGGTCGACTCCGAGAGCACGGTCCCGGCGGCCGACAGCTCCTCGCCCTCGGCGCGGGCGAGATCGGTCGCAAACGAAAGAACCTCCGGCGAGGGGTTGGTGCCGACCGCGGTCAACCCCGCCCGAACCGCCAAGGCGAAGATGTCAGCCTCTAGGTTCCGGTCGAGGGCTTCGGTGTCGGCGTCGGGTCGACCCTGCAGGGTTTGATCGTGGCCGAACGACTGGACGGTGTCGACGGCCGCTGCAGCCGCCTCGGTCCGCGCCAAGAGGTAGAAGCCACGGGAGACAAAGACATCGGCAGCCAGAATGTCGATGTCGGCGTCGATCCCGTCGGTCGTGGTTTCGGTCCACGGCTCGGCATGGGCGATCGATCGGGTGAGTCGGAGCCCTTCGTAGATGAGCTGGACGCCAGCACTCCGTTCGGCCAGCGAGTCGAGGTCGACCTCGGGCTGACTTGCTTGCGCACTCAGAAAGACCAGTACACCCGGAGCCATCGACCCCTCAGCGAGCCGATCATTCAACACCTGCCGGAGGTGCCGGGGCTCGATATCCGCGACGACCTCCCGTGCTGCGGCCCGAGCCCGCGCGGCAGTATCCATCCCTTGATACTAGAGTTGCGACGGTCAAAGACCTTTGGAAACACCCTACAGGTCCAGTGGCTCGGGGGCTGGCGGCATCGACCGCTTGTGGTCGCTTCCGTCGACTAACGCCTCGATGCGTTCGATATCCTCCCGAGAGACGCCATCCAACGCTCGAACTGTCGCGGCCGCCGACAGCGGCCCGTCGATGTGGAGTGCAAGAATCGCGTCGACGGTGTCGTAGCCCACCCCCATCTCTGATTCGTCGGTCTGGCCGGTCCACATTCCCGCCGTCGGCGTCTGCATTACGAGATCGTGGGGGGCACCGATATGGGCGGCCAACTGGCGGACCTGCTGTTTGTAGAGGCCGCCGATGGGGTTGCAGTCGACGGCCTGATCGCCGTACTTGGTGAAGTAGCCCGTCATCGCCTCCGATCGGTTGCCGGTGCCGAGGACGACCCGGTTTTCGGCGTTGGCGACGAAGTAGTTCAGGACCGCCCGCGTCCGAACGTAGACGTTGCCGGTCGCCATCCGGCTGTCGGTGGCCTCCGGCACCGCGTCGAAGAACTGCTCGGCAATGGGCTGGATCTCGATCACGTCGTACTCGATGCCGAGATCCATCGCGACGCGCTCGGCGTCGCTCATGTTGTCGGGATCGTTGACCTCGCTGGGCATCACGAGGCCGTGGAGCCCGTCGGCTCCGAGGGCGTCGACCGCGAGATAGGCGGTCGTCGTCGAGTCAATGCCTCCAGAAAGGCCGAGGGTTGCCCCCTCCGCACCGGCATCCGCGACCATTTCACGGATAAACGAGACGAGGTGGTCGCGGGTCCGATCCAGTTCGGCCTCCGAAAGGCGGAGGTCCAGCGGGGCATCCTCGGAGAGAATCTCGGCGTGACTGCTCATACAGTCATCAGGGTCGGGATCGACTAATAGGCTCGTATTCGGGCGTCGTGGTCGACGTATGTTCAGTTCGAGCCGGTTTGGATCGGGGTCAGCGTCGACTGTACGGATCGAACTGGGCAAAACGACCGAAACGCAGGGCGGCTTCGGGAGCTACTCCGGCATCCCCGAGAGCGTGTCGAACCGTTCGTAGGTGAGTTCGATCGATTCGATGGCCATTCCGTTCGCGCCGCCGGTGAGATCCGGGCCGCTCCATTTGACCGGGTAGGCGTTGGTGAACTCCCAGCCCCACGCACTGTCGCCTTTGAACCCGGATTTGAGTTTGAGGACGACCGTTCGTTTGCGGACGTTGCCGCTCATCACGTCGTGGAGCCAGTTCCAGAAGGTCGTATCCTTGGTCAGCCCGCGCTGCAAGACGAGGTTCGCGTGGGCGAACCCGCCGGGAAGCTGGTGGACGTGATCGTTGACCCCGCCCTCGCGGTAGGCGACCATATCGAGTTCCATCGTCAGCCCCGAGACATCCGAGAAGCCAGCGACCGGCTGGCCGTCGACTTCGAGTTCGAAGTTGTACTGCGAGTAGGGGTTCTCGACCACTACCGCTCACCCCTCGAACTCCGGGTTGACCAGCTCAATGCCGCCGCTGGAGGAGCGACCTCCACGACCGCCGCCCCCGGAGCTAGCCTCGCGGTTGTGTTCCTCGTTGATCGCGCTGATCTCGTCGCACCACCGGTGGCGCTCCCAGTGGGGCATCCGCAGGATCTCGTCGTGGCTCCAGCTGAAATGGTAGGCCACGAAGGCGATCTCTTCGTACAGGTCATCTGGATCGTACAGGCTCAGCTCGTTGGATTTCCCGGTTCAGCCCTACCGTCGACTGCCTCCATCTCGCCGCCGTCGACCGCGTCCATCCCGGTCGGTTCCAGCCCTCCGGTCTCGCCGGGGGCCGCGGCCTGAGCGTCGTCGGGCGTGTTGATTCGCTCGTAGAGCCCCTGGAGGAACTCTAGATCCGTAACGAACAGCGACTCGATCACCTCGGAGTCGACCGTCTCCAGCTCGCCGAGATCGGTGACCACGCGCGACAGCAGGACGACCGTCAGATACGACGAGTTCGACTGGACGCGGGGGTCTTTGAGGGGTTTGATCTCGTCGGCCGCCGTCGCCAGTCGCATGCGGCCCTCCTTGTGGAGAGTCCCCTCGTCGTCGACGTACCCCTGCGGGAGGGTGAACTCGTGTTCGGTCTGGAGTGCCGACTCGGTCATCGCTCGACCCCCACTGGGCTGCAGTCGACGACGATGCAGTCGGGCTGGCGCTGGCTCCGGCCGGTGTGGAGATACCCTTCGGCGTCGAGGCGAACTTCGGTGTCGACGCGGTCCGGCGGCGTCATATCGAGACGATTGGACCCCATCATACGTCCTTCCGTTTCATTTCGTCGAAGGTGATGATGTACGTTTCTGTAGCGACGTTGTCGCCCCCGCCAGCCCCGGAGTTGAGCGATGGCGGCTGGTACTCCTTGGGCCACGCCTTGGTGAAGTTCCAGCGAAGATGGGACTCGCCCTGCTCGTCTTGGAGGATAACCGCGATCTCCTTGCGAGCTTTGTCGACGTTCCCCTCGACGACGGTCTGCCGCCAACTGAACATCTCGCCGTTTTCCTGTTTCGAGCCGCGTTCGAGGATCAGGTCGTCGTAGACGGTCTTTCCCCCGAGGGCGCGGTCGTGAGTTGGGTCGTTTCCTTCGCGGTACTCGACCTGTTCGGTGCGCTGGGTCGGGATCTCGACGCGGCGGAAGCCGCCGATCTGGATCCCGTCGAGTTCGATACGGAACCGATTGGCTCGTAGTGGGCCGTGTCTGTCTGGCATTGGTGAATGTAGGTGTGGGTATGGATGTGGTACTCAGTAGTTAGGCATCAGCCGTCCATTGGCCGATGCGGAAGACGACGAACTCGGCGGGTTTCACCGGCGAGATACCGATCTCGACGATCAGTCGACCGTTGTCGATGTCGTCCTGTGTCATCGTTTCCTCGCCGCACTTCACGTAGAACGCCTCGTCGGGGGTCGTTCCCTGCAGGCCGCCGTCGCGCCAAACAGTCGTCAGGAAGTTTTCCACTGACTGGCGGACGCGGGCCCACAGGTCCTTGTCGTTGGACTCGAAGACCGCCCACTCGGTGCCCTCCTCGATCGACTGCTCGACGTAGAGGAACAGTCGACGGACGTTGATGTACTTCCACGAGGGGTCGCTTGAGGTGGTTCGTGCACCCCAGAGCTGAATCCCACGACCCTGAAAGCTCCGCAGGCAGTTGATTCCCTTCGGATTGAGGATGTCCTGTTCGTCCTTGGTGATCTCGTGTTGGAGCGAGACCGCGCCGCGAACCGGCTCGTTGGCCGGGGCGGCGTGGACGCCGTGGGTCGCGTCACTGCGAGCGATAATCCCGGCGACGTGGCCGCCCGGTGGGACGAGCTTCTGGCGGTTCGTGTACGGGTCGGAGACCTCGATCCACGGGTAGTAGTAGCCCGCATACGAGGAGTCGACCGGCGTCTCCATATCCGAGACCGCACCGGCGACCTGTGGGGTCTGCAGGATCGCAAACCGGTCGCCCTTGTTCTCACAGTGGGCGACGACGGCGTCGGTCAGGCCGGTAATATCGTTCTCGTCGGGGACACAGACCAGCGAGATGTCGTCGTGCTGTTTGAAGCCAGCCAGTCCGGTCCGGGTTCCGGGCTGGTCGACGCCCTCGTAGTCCGACAGCGAGACCTCGTCGCTTTCGGGCTTCGAGGAGAGGTCCGAGGCGACCTCGACGTCGACTTCCTTGTCGCCGTCACGAACGGCTTCGAGCTCCGCCTTCAGATCGGCTTTCTTCTGGCTCGTGTCGAGATCGAGCGGCTCACTGAGTTCCTTGAGCTCGGCCTTCTTTTTGTCGCCGAGATCGTCGGGGATCTGGACGGCCTGTTGGCCGCCATCGGTCGCCGCAGTGCTGGCCGACGCGGGCGAGAGCCACGTCAGGCCCGCGGTCGGCTGTCCGTCGGCGAGGTAGTCTGCGTCGATGACGACCGAGCCGGCCAGCTGGGCCTCGTAGAACTGGCTCGATTCGGGATCGGTCGAGAGATCCTCGTGGGTCGTTTCGAGATCCGGAGCCGGAACCGGCTCCGCGGCGGCTGGCTGGTCGACGGCCTCGATGTCGGTCGACCAGTAGCGAACCGTGAGATCGAAGAAGTCGCCGTGGCTCTCCGAAACGATGACCGCGACGTTGGTACCCCACTCGCCGGGGCCGGTAGCCGAAACTTCGAGCACCGAGTCGCCGTTCTCGTCGGCCAGTTCCGCGGTTGCGAGATCGTCATGGTCGGCCGCGGTCACGCGACCGACATAACACCGACTGCCGCCGTTTTTGAAGTAACCGTCGACGGCGGCGTCGAGATCCGACGAGGAGGGGCTCGCGCCGTAGGTGCGTTTGAACTGTCCGAAACTCGTGATCAGTGTTGGTTCAACCGGGCCACGCTCAGTCTCGCCGAGGAAGCCAGCCGTGCTCGTGCTGGCTCCTGCGACGGATTTCGTGCCGGTGTCTACTTCCTCTACGTATACGCCTGGGGATTGGTATTCTGGCATTGAAATTCCGGTGTGGAATTCTGTCTGACTGCACTGTCTGTCTGAAACGGTACATGGTATACGGTTGTCGCTTTGACATATATAGTTACGTAAATTACACGTTCTCAGCCGTCTGATAAACTACTTCCAGATCGGCAGCGGCTTCGGCAACTGCATCGAGCGCAATGGCGACCTCGACGGCGGGCTGGTCGGCAGCGAGCGTCGACTGGAGTTCGGCGACGGTGTCGAGATAGCGGTCGGCCGTCGCCTCGCGGGTCGTGCCGACGAGCTGGTCGCCGAGATCGGCGAGCAGCGGTGAGAGGTCGGCGACGGTCGTGACGTACTGCGCTGGCGCAGTATGGAGATCATCGTGCCTCGCGGCGTCGACCCCATCGGCGATCTCGGTGGCCGCCTTGCTGACCGAACCGTCGTGGTCGGCCAAGCGCTCGCCTGTCTCCCGGAACCGCCGGACGGTCGTTTCGAGCGTCTTCCGTAACAGATGGGTCGACGCCGTCTGCTGGCGGTCTTTGAGATCGGCCAGTTCGGACTGCAGGTAGTCGACGCGCTCGTGGATACTCTCCAACTCCGCCGGGTCGAGATCCGGCTCCGGCGGCTCGGCGTCGACCTCGGTGTCGTGTGGGTTCTCGGTATCGGCGATGTGGTCGACGAGCGTGGCAAACAACAGGTCGTGGTCGAGGCCGTGCTCCGGTCGAGGGGCGGTCTCCGAGCGAGTCCAGTCGTCGCTTTCCGGCTGTCGCTCGAAGCCACCGAGATACACCGCCGTGTCCTCGCGGTTGGCGTCGGCGGTTCGGTGGTCGTCGTGGTACGCCGCTACGATCCGACCGGCGAGTTCCGAGGGGTCGTCGACGGTCGACAGATCGACATCGAGCGCCCGGAACGGCTCACGATCCGGCGGGCTCTCGCGGTAGGTCAACTCGAAGGACTCGACGATCCGGTTGGACTCCGTCTCGGAGGTCGCGTTGGCATTCGGGACCGGCACGGATTCGAGGGCGGTTTCGTCGAACCGCAAAAAGAGGAAACACGCCTCGCCGTCGGGAGCCGGGAGCCGTCTCGTCGTCGGTGTCTCGACGACGACCGGTCGACCGGCACCGTCGAGAGCGACCCCGGCGTCGACCGACACGACGAGATCGCCGTCGACGGTCTCGACGGACTGGACACCGAGACCGCGGAGGATACCACTGCTGGTCGTCCCGCGAGTCACGAGTTCCAACCGGTCGGCGTGGTACTGCTGTTCGGCCCGCATATCCCCCGCAGTCATGAGCTTTCCGTCGAAAAAGCGATTCTTTTCGAGTTGGCTACCCGCTCGGTCGCTCTCCAACTGTTCGCTGTCGTAATCCATTATAACCGACAACTGTGTCGGGTTTTGATACTTAGACTTACGTATTATTCAGCCGAAGTCGGTCGGAATTAGTCGAGCACTGCGGTGTCGCCGAGAGTCGTCTCGCCGAGTTCGAACCGACGCTCGGAGAGCCGGGTCGTGCTGCCGAGGAAGCTGTCGACGCCGAGGGTGAACGCGGCGTCCAGTTCGACAAGCGAACCCTGAACGTGGGCGGGTGTCTCGGCATCGATGATCGCTTCGACAGCCGCTCGGTGGTCGGGGTCGTCGAACGGACCGGCGTAGACGGCCACCGACTGCTGTCCGGGGAGCACGGTTTCGTAGGCCGTTCTGAGTGCCGTCGACTCGATGTCGTCGAGCGCCCGTGGTTCGAGAATACAGAGCCCGTGGTCGACGCCTTCTAACCCCTCACCGTTGCTCGGGACGAACTGGTCGCCAGGTGACGTTTCGGGTGGCGAAACGTGGCGCAGATAGAGCCCGAGGAGTTCCCGAAGCCCGTCTCTGGTCCCCCGTTTGCGGTAGCGGTCCGGCGCAGTCGCTATCAGCTCGCGGGTCGCCGCCGTCGGCCAGTCGACCGGGGCATCGACACCGATCCAGTCGGCCAGCCACGGCAGCGTCTCGCTCGGTGTGGCCGCCGGGTCGAGATACTGCGTCGCCGTCTCGATTTCGCGTTCGAGCTCCGAGAAGACGGTCCCGAACGTCGACAGGAACTCTTCGAGAAAATCCGCCGACGCGGAGCCGTCCTGGTACAGTTCGGGCAGATACTGGAGATACGACTGTCGCGGCCAGAACGCCCGCAGGGAGCGAACACGGGGCGTGACCGTCGGGCTCCCAACGAGTTCGAGTCGAACGGTGAGATAGCGACCGGTCGCCTCCGACAGCAGGATATCGGTCGACAGCGGGTCGACGGTCTGCCACCGATCCGAGAGGGCGGTCTCGACGGCAGCCACCGCAGTATCGACCGCATCGGTCGCCTCACTGACGGTGAGTTCGTCGTCGAGGGCTGCCAGTTCGGTGGGATCGGCGGCGAGTAGCTCCCAGACGGTCTCGATCCCGGCAGCGACCAACACCGAGTCGTCGAGACCAGCCACCGCCGACAGCGGCTCGTCAAGCGGGGCCGGATCGTCGCTGGCGAGATACGACAGTCGGAGATGGCTGCTCGCGGTCGGGCGCTCGCAGTCGACGGTCAGCCGGTGCCACTGGATCGACTCTCCGGCGTCGAACTGTCGGTAGGCCCACCCACGATGCTGGCCATCGGCTCCCCGAACGTGGGTGTCGGTCGGTTCGAGCCGGAGACAGGCGTCGTCACCAGTTACGGCATACGAGGCTCCATCAGGGCTCGCAGTCGGGGTCGTCAGAACTCGACAGCGGTTGTCGAGTCGCTGTCGCTCCCGAAGGGTCGACGTATCGGGGTTGAGATCGGCGACGATCGCCTCGTCACCGTCGGTCAGCCCCACCAGACGCAGCGTCGACCCGGACCCCGCCGTGATCTGAGTCGGCGTCACCGATGTCCCGTCGGTCGTCTCGACAGTCGACAGCGGGAACGGGCCGGGATTCGTCTCGCCATCAGGGCTGTGTTTCACGAGCTGCCGGTTCCGACCGACCAGAATCCGGCCGTCGAGGAGTTCGCCGGTCGACGCCTGCTTTCGAATCGCCCTGTGGTCGGCTGCGGAGTCGAGGACGTAGATCGCGCCCGCCTCGTCGACCGCCATATCGATGGGCCGCGACAGCGAGTCGAAGACCGTCTCGGTACTTCCGTCCGGTTGGAGGGAGCAGACGGCCCCAGCATCGCCATCGAGGAGATACAGCTGGCCACCGGCGGTAGCCATCGTCACCGGCTCGCCGACCCCGGTCTCGATGCGGCCGATGGGTCGTTGGAGACGCGTCGAGACCACCGTCAGCGAACCCGCCCCGTCGACCACGTAGAGCCGCTGGCCGACGACACAGATCGCCCGCGGTTCGGCCCCTTCGTCGTCTCCCCCATCGGCCCCTTCGTCGTCCCCCCCATCGGCCACCCAGAGTCGGTCTTCGACCGACCGCTGTTCGTCGTGCCGGAAGACGGCCCCCGACGGCTGGAGGGTGTACAGCCGCCCATCGGCGTCGGCTGTGATATCTCGCGCCGATGGCGAGAGCCGATCGACAACCAGCGAGGGCTCCGAATCGAGTTCGATCCCGCCGTCGCGGACCGCGATGTTTCGCCCGATCCACTGCTGCCAGTCGGCCGGTGTACAGTCTGTGAGTGCGGAAAACTCCATGACGATCAGCCTCCCCCGTCACGAGCCGCCACGTCGACCTGTAGACACTCGATGTAGAACAGCGAGCCATCGTCGATCCGAACGGTACCGTCGGTGCCGACGGTCGCATCACCCACCGTCCGAATCGAGAGGTCGCTGACGTGGTCGACAGCCGGAAGCGCGGTCAGTTGCTCCCGGAGTTCGGCGGGCCTCAACGACCGACCGAACGGCCAGCCATCGCCGTCGAACCCACGGATCGGGTCGAGATAGGCCGCAAGCTGCGTCTCGATCGCCGACTCCTCGCCCCTACCGTCGTATCTGTCGGTGACGGTCACAGAGACGGAGAGATCCAGCCCGACGTAGGTCGGTGGAACGACACGCACGCGATCGGTCAACAGGCGGTGACGATCGAGTTGCTGCTGGACGGCGGTTTGGAACCCCTCGCTCGGCGTGGGCCGTCGCACATCTGGCGGCGCATAGGGAACGACAACGACCGACACCGGAGACCCGGCGTCGACCGGGAGGTCGACGGCGGTTCGTGCGATCCGAACGGCGGGCGTTCGCTCGGCGATCGTCGCATACGCCGATTCGGTCACTGCTCGGTACGGGGTTCGGAGATCGCGCTTGCAGCGCTCGAGGGCGTCGTCGACCGATTCGGCCGGTCGACCACCGGTCGCAGCGCCCTTCGGACGCACGTCGACCGCCGCCAGCGTCGCGTCGCCGAGCGGCTGGTCGTCGTCGCTGAACTGCCAACTGGCCGTTTCGGGGACGTTGCCAGCGGTACCGCCGCCCGAAACGTACGAGGCGGTCACGGTGGCGTCGACCGGCGGCCGCCTGCCAGCGCGCCCATCACCGAACGTGACCGTTCCCTGTTGGGCATCGAGTACGTAGTGGCGATCAGCAGGGCCAGAGGCATCGAAATCCGCCACGTCGGTCCACGGCTCGCCGTCGACTCTGACGGTCGCCGACAACACGGGAGTGTAGTCGAACTGGTAGGTGGGGGCGGCGACGGCTGGTCCCCCGGAAACGGCATCGAGCGTCGACTCGCGGTGGGGGCGGTGGCTGGCCTCGACCACGTTGAGTTCGATCCCATCGAGCTGTGGGGGAATCTCGTAACCAGCGGACTCGACGCGACACCGAAGCCAGACCAGCCCCGGCTGGTGGCCGAACAGTCCGCTGTCGTCACTGCCCCACGCTGTCGACTCCCACGTCTCCGGGCGGTCGAGGGTCACGAAGCCGGTCTCATAGAAGCTGTTGGTGGTGTCGCTCGTGACTGTCAGCGGCTCCCACAGGGCATCATGGTCAGCCGTGGGATACCGTCGGCAGTACTCCCAGACGAGGTCGACCGAGGGCTCGAACGTGACCGGATCGCGGCCATCGGTCGAGGGGGCAGGGCTGTCGACCGCCGGATCGGGAAGGTCGTCGTCGTGGAAGTCGACGAACAGCGAGAGTTCGTCGGCCGAGACGAACGGATCGCCGTCGAAACCGAGCGCGAGCGCCGAACCGGGGGCTGGATCGTCGCCGAAGGCACGATACCGGAGGCCGTCGGTCTCGTTGGCGTGTGTCTTGGTCTCGGGTCCCCGTTCGTGGTCGACGACGACCGCTGCGAGGGAGCGATCGGTCAGCGTCGTCCCGTGGGTCGTCTCGAAGGTCCGCTGGGTCCCCGAGCCGTCGTCGACGCGAAGCGGGGTCCCCGTTGGGAGCCGACCGGCCTGCCCCTCGGCGGGCGAGAGATCCAGATAGACTGATGCTGGCTGCGGCGTGATCGGCCGCACGCCGAGTAGCTGGAGATACTTTTCGCGGTGATCGTCGGTGACCTGATCTAACTCGTAACTGTGGCTCTCGGTCAGCCACGCCAACAGTTCGAGGATCGTGATTCCGGGGTCGTGGGGGTTGAAATCGGTCCACTCGACAGCCGACGACGAGATGAGCCTCCGGCCGCGGTCGACCAGCTCGTCGTAGGTCAGTTCGTCCAACTGAGGGATCTCGATGCTCATCGGCGATCACCCACCTGTACCGTAATCGTGTGCTCGCCGCTACAGACCAGCCCGTCGACCGGAAGCTCCGGGGTGGGTGACCCTCGTGTCAGTCGCCGTCGGGCCTCGCCGTGCCGAACGGTCGCTGACAGGTCGAGCACCGCCTCGACGCCCGCGACCGATCTGAGTTGTGACTGTATGTCCGCCGCCGTCGGCAGGTCGCCGAACGTCCAGCCAGTCCCGTCAGCACCACCCCCCACCGGGTGGAGATAGCGCTTCAGCGTCGATTCGAGCTCGGATTTCAGTACCGAGAGACTGGTCGAGTCGGCCGTTCGCACGGTCGCATCGACCGAGACGGGAGCGTAGTCCGGTCCACGAACGGTGAGTCCAGTGTTCTCACCGGCGAGGAGCCGCGCCGGGGCCGCCTCGCTGACGGCCTGCTCGACCCGGGTTTCGAGCGCCATCGAGGGCATTGGCCGGTCGGTGTTCGTCTCGGGGACGATCAACAGCGTGATCGACCCCGGCCGCTGGCTACCCTCCGGGCCGAGCTGTGGCTGGCAGTCGACGGTTGCGAGCTTGCGGACCGCCGCCGTTGCGACCGCCTCGAAATCGGACGCCGTAACGGCCTTTCGGCGGGTCTTGATCTCACCCGCCGCCCGCGAGGCGACCTGCTCGGTCGGCTCGACGCCGCTCCCGCCGTCGGCTGGCAGGGGATTGTCGACGGATTCGACCAGCGAAATCGGGGTTTTGAGGGCCGATATCGCTCCGACTTCGACGTTGCCAGCCCGACCACCGCCGGTGGTGTAGGTCGCTCGGATCGCGTGATCCCGGGGTGGGATCGCCCCGGCATGGCCGTCGCCGAACGTGACCGTTCCCGCCGACCGATCACACTGATAGACGCGACTGTCGCCGTCGACGCCATGGAAGTCCTCGACTGGACGCCACCGGACCCAGACCGCCGAGCGCTCGCCGCGGTCGTCGGTGACGGCCTCGATGCGGTCGGGGGCGGTCTCGCGGAGTGCCTCCCGGTCGGCCGCCGAGAGGGATTCGGCCTCGTCGACCCAGATCTCGCAGTCGATGAGCGGACCATGAGCGCAGTCGAAGCGCTGCTCCGAGGAGCCGTCGCTCGTACCGAGCACCTCGTTGTCGATCGTCCGGGCGTTGTCGGCCCACTGCGTGTTCGGATACAGTCCCGACACGACGGGCGGCTGGCGCTCCGAGTCGGTCGAGCCACCGCCAGGGTTATCAGTCGATTGACCGCCGCCATCAGTCGAGCCACCGCCCTCGGTCCCGCTCGGCTGGCTGTCGAGGCGGCCCTCTGTAGCAAAGTCGTCTTCGGTCACGATGGCCCGAATCCAGTGGCACCGCCTGCCGAAGCGGTCGTGTGCGGTCGTCGGCTCGGGAAACCGAAGGGAGACGATCCCGCGTTCGGTCAAGCCACAGGTCCCGTCGTCGACCGGCAGCCGCGACCAGCCGTCGGTCTCGGGATCGGTGCAGTACTCCCACCGTATGCCGGGATCGAACCCCTGTGGAACGCCGAGGTCCGAAAGCGCAACGAACAGTGGAATCGGACCGTCTCGCAGCACGTCATCGAACCCGAAATACAGCGTCTGGGTCGACTCGGAAAGTCGCTTAAATGGGTGATACCCGTCTGCCGTCTCGGTCACCGACTCACGGACACCGTTGTTTTCGACAACCGTCTGTGCGAACGAACCGTCGGTGTGGTCGTAGCGAACCGAGAGACTGCCGTAGCGGGGCGCATCGGCGGGGTCGAACCCGCCGCCGCTGTCGGGATCGGTCACGTCGACCGACGGCTGGCCGTAGCTCCCGCTGACGAGTCGTCCGCGAATCCAGCGTGCCTCGTGGCCCGAGACAGCGGTCTCGGCGATGTCGTCGGGAACCTCGAACTGGAGTTCGCCAGCCATTCGGAGGCTGTCGGTGGCGTCCGTGTCGACTGCCAATCCGACCCAGCTGGTGCCGTTCCAGTACTCCCACGAGATCTCGGGTGGGCCACCGAGCACGCCGAAGTCGACACTCGTCGCCTCGCTGTCAGCAGGCTCATCCGAACCGTCAGCAGCCGACGCCGAGGCGGACGCCGAATCGGTCGCGGGTGGGTCAAACGAGAGGGTAACAGTGGCCTCGGGTTTGCTGAGCGCCTCGGTGGCGGCGAGATACAGCGTCGACGACGGCTGGGGAACGGGGCCGAACGGCCGAATATCGGAGTCGTCGCCGAACGTGATCGGCACATCGTCGGCGAATCCGGCGTCAGGAGCAACGCGGTCGCTCGCGGCCGGCTGACTGACCTGCACGCGAACCGACTCGATTTCCGTGGCGAAACAGTCAGTCGACGGTGCAGCCAACCGACATCGAATCCACCGCGTCTCGGTCCCCGAAACGGTCGTCGAGACGAGTTCGTTCGGGAGGCGGAGGCGCACTGAATACGTCTCGTCGGTCGACTCCTGTGGGGCCGACTCCGTACGCGATGGCGACTGCCCCCCGCCTGTTGCGAGCCGCTCGGCCCCGTGGCGCAGCGAGCCGTTGGTGCCGCCAGCGACCGGTTCGGACCTGTCGGCTATCGGGAAGGGATGCCAGTCCTCGACGCCATCGCTGTCGACACCAAAATATTCCCAACAGACACCGTCTTCGAGCACTTGTGAGTCGAGCGAGCCACGCAGTTCGATCTCGATCACCGAGCCGGGAGCGAGTTCGAGCAGCGAGTCGTCACCGAAATACAGTGCGTGCTGTTGGCAGTTTTCGCCCGCGAATAGCCGCTGTGACCCGCCGTCGACCGCCGCATCGTGCGCGACAAGCCGGTCGACCGCAGGGTCGACGGCATACCAGTTCGTGAGCGAGGCGGGCGTCGCCTCGAAGCCGCGATCCTGTGGGATTTCGAACAGTGCCGTCTCGTCGTCAGTCGTCGTTGCAACGGCCTGTGTGCCACCCGGAACGGTCACGTTGCGGTCGAGATCGGCCGAGACGCCGACCGAAAGCGGGAGCCGGGCGGCCTGTGGTGGTCGACGCTGAAAATCGAGGCTGTCGAGGAACGCCGCACGGTGTTTCTCCGGCAGCCGGTTGAGCTGTCCGATCGTCTCCGCGCCGAACGCCGATGCGATCCGGAGGAGGACGGTCGCCACGTCTTCCGACTCCAGCGACCAGCCGTCGACATACCCGTCGGCCAGTTCGGTAAGATCGTCCAACACCGCCGCTTGATCCCGGTCGTCGAGCGTTGGCGGCTGGGTCATCCGTCACCCTCCGTGAGGTAGAAGGGATACACCATGTTCGAGAGACTGTTTGTGGTCCGGACGTGGTAGTCGATCTCGATTAGGACTTTATTTGGCTCCGCGTCGTCGGTTCGGGCCTCGATGGACTCGATGTCGATGCGAGGTTCCCAGCGGACCAGCGCCTCCCGAACGCTGCTCTCGATGAGGTTCAGCGTCGCGGGCGTCGCGGCCGAAAACAGGTGTTCGTGGATGTCACAGCCGAATTCGGGGCGCATGAGGCGTTCGCCCTTCGCCGTCCCGAGGATGATCCGGATCGATTCCCGAATATCGTCGTTGGCCGACGAGACCGCGACATCGCCACGGTTGTCGGTGTCGACCGGGAAACCCCAGCCGGTTCCTAAGAACTCCTCAGCCATCGTGATCACCCGATGTGGACCGACGGACAGCCCGAAGCGATGGTGTTGGGCGGCCCGTTTTCGATCACCTTGTCGCCGAGCCGTGTGGCGGGCAGCTTGTTGATAAACACCGAGCTGCTCCCCTTGAGAACCGAGCCGCCGACGTGCGGGACGACCCCACTGGTCAGCGGGCAGGTGTGGTGGTCCAACACTCGCCACGCCGGTTTCTTGCCGATCATCACGTTCGTACTGCACTTTCCGACCAGCGGCGTTCCGTGTGCGGTCATGTCACCGAGTCGTGCTGCCGGATTCATGTTAGTTAAGAAAAATCATCTTCCCTTTGATATTTAAAATCGCGCCTGCCTCGATCGCCATCGCCATCGTGCTGTTGATATCGAGTTTGCCCTTGCTCGTCAGGCTCGCCTTCGACTTGCTCGACAGATCCAGCGACTGCGTCGCACCGATGTCGACTGTATTCCCCCGGAGTTTGAGTTTCTTTCCGGAGAGTTCGAGGGTGTCGGCAGCCTCGATCGAGACGGTATCCGACGACGAATCGAGCCGGATACGGTTCTTCCCGGATATGTCCTCGATGTCGACTTTCTCCTTGCCGTCCGAATCGTCGAGGACGATGGTGTGGCCCGCCTTCGTTTCGAGCCGGAGTTGGCCGCCCTTTTTGTCGTCGTCGAACTGGACGCGGTGGCCCTGCCGGGAGACGATCTCGCGGATGTCGTTGTTCCCGTCGCTGTTTTTTTCTGGTGGCTTCCGCTTGCCGTTCCACAGCGAGCCGATGACGAACGGCTTGTGGACGTCGCCGCCCGCAAAGGCCACGAGGACCTCGTCGTCGACCTCCGGCAAAAAATAGGAGCCGTATTCCTTGCCGCTCATTTGTGTCGCGATTCTGGCCCAGTAGCTCTCGTCGTCGGCTTCGCGCCACGGGAACCGGAGCTTCACCCGGCCCAGATCCTTCGGGTCCTCGTTGTCGGTGACGATCCCGATCCGGACCCCGCTGATCCCGTCGCGGTTCTTGGTCGACCGGTCGAAGATGTCGGCGTGGTCCATCAGGCCACCTCCATCGCCTCGAAACTCGTCCGGTAGCCGGAGGCCCCCATCCGGTGGGTGGCGTTGGTGACGTAGTAGTCGCCGGAGAACCGGCCGCCGAGTTCTGCGAGCGTGACGACCGCTCCGGCTCGAATCGCGGGGTTCCCATCGGCCTCGCCGTGGCCCTCGATCCGGCCGTCGGCGTGTCGACTGTGCTTCTTTTCTGCGATCTGTTTGGCTTCGTTTCGTGACATAACTGGGACTCTGAACGCTTCGGTGTGGTCGGCGCTGTTGCTGCCTGCGGTGGCGACGATCTCCTCGGCGGCTTCGGCATCCCACGACCGGACCTCGACCCGATGGTCGGATTTGGTGTCGGTGATCTCGGCGTAGAAGTCATGCAACGCCTCGCCGTACCAGAGTTCGGCCACCGGCTTGCTGTCGCTCCCGCGGCCGCTCTGTGGCCGAAACCGGACCGTGTCGCGCTCCGCGAAGAACGCAAAGCCGTAGTGGTCGGCCAGCGCTTCGAGAAACCGGTAGTCACTCTGGTTGTCCTGAATCAGTTTGACGCGCTTGATGTCGGCGTCCTGGACGTCGACCGTACTAAACGAGTACGACGAGAGGATGTCTTTGACGGCCTTCTGGACCGTCGTGTCTTTCCATGACCGGGAGTTCGTCCCGTTCATCAGCTTTTTGAGGAGGCCATAACCGCTGATCGTGACGATCGGCCCCTTGTCGGCAGTGAACTCCGAGTGGATCGACTGGATCGAGCCGGTCAAAAGCGACGTCAGCGTTCCGTCGCCACCGTACCCCATAGCGATCTCGACATCGGTGCCGATCTCGAAACTGCTCCAGTCGAGGCCGCTGAACTCGCCTAGCTCCTCGTCGAAGGGGTAGTTGAGCGTGAAGGAAAACCGGTCGGCCCCCGACAGCGTAGTCTCGACGACGAGATCGGCGATCCGGCCGCCGGGCTCCTGAAACGTCGTCGACCC
>Ga0207753_1000437_pt1 | contig 16388 bp, 23 predicted proteins | sample PonA233FremontCA_2_FD_187273 | JGI IMG/M metagenome (GOLD analysis project Ga0207753, IMG submission 187273) | Salt pond sediment microbial community from Fremont, CA, USA - Pond A23 Sediment 3 (SPAdes) | ecosystem: Environmental > Aquatic > Non-marine Saline and Alkaline > Saline | place: USA... | reverse complement strand
TACGCCTGTATCTGCAAAGCGCGTCGTTGAAACAGGAAGCCCTACCCTCAAGGAGCGAACGGCGCAAGCCGTGAGCGAGTAGGGTAGGGTAGTTCACCCAGAATCCCCCCGGGCCCCCATGTCCGCATAATTTACCCGAAGAGAGGGGGGACCCCCATGTCCGCATAATCTACTGTTCGTAACCGTGAGATGTGGACATAATCGTATATCCTCTATACTGACCACAGCCGGTCAATATGTGTTATTTCCTAATGATTTCAACAGAGCCGTATGTAATTACTCCTCAAAGAGTCGGCGTGCGTACCGGTAAATCGGTGCGTCGAGCCAGTCTCGCCCGGCCGCAATCGTTTCGAACGCTGTTTCCGCGTCCGCAGCACTGAGCGCATCACGCTTGACGAGCGCTCGAAGTACGATCGGTGACACTGCCACCTCCGCATCGACCAATCCCTGTAGTTCGGGGAGTGCCCGGTAGTCATCCGTCACGAGGAATGCGGCGTTACCATCGCGGGCGGCGGCGACGCAGCTCGCTTCACCAGCATCGACACGACTTGTTTCGAACGGCGCGCCGTCAGCGTCCTGTACGGTTATCGCGTCTCTCTGTCGAAGCACGGCGGTCGCTGCTGTTCCGTGCCGGTCATCGTACTCGGCTGTTTTTTCAACTTCCTCGATAACCGTCGGCGTTGTGACGATATCGAACGCTGCTATCGCGTCATCGAGGACGTCACCGACAGCGAGTGAAATGAGCGCGCTCGTATCAACGACAACTGTCACAGTTCTGCGAGGTCGTCAGCGAGTTCTTCACCGTTATCGAGCAGTTGCTTCGACGCACGCACTGACTCGGCATCTTGCCGGCCGATGACGTCCGCGAGTTTTTCGAACTCGATCTGGTCGTCGAGATACAGTTCCACAACCGCCTCGCGGAAACTCTCGTCAGACTCCTTTGCTTCGAGATACTGCCGGAGTGCCTCGACCAGAATCTCAGTCCGGTTCTTATGAGTGACTTCAGCAGCGACATCGGCCTGGGCGATGAGTTCCTCCGGGAGCCGGAAATTCACTCGCTTCGTGCTCATATTGTATGTACATCGTATGTACGATTACATAATTGTGTCGCCGGTCAGCTGCCAATCAGCATCCCCACACGAGGGCTTTCCCGGAACCCTCATAGGGTACGTCTCCACCCGACCCACGCCGTCACTCCCGTCACCACGCATAACCGTTCGTCATCAATGTCGTCCCTTTTCACACGAGCATGGGTGATAGCGATCGGCGCTGTCGTCCTCCACGCCGCCGTGCGCGCGCTCCCCGGCCAATCGTTCGCAGCCGTGACGTGGACGCGATTTGCGTTCGCCGCACTTGCGTGCCTCTCCGCGGTTGCCGGCGTCAACAGGTGCTGCTCTACTTCACGTTACTGGATACCTTCGGCCCCATCGAAATGAGTTTCATCGAATACGTGATTCGTATTCGTGGCGCTGGCAGGCTGGCTCTTGCTCGGTCGAGCAGTGACGCCCGCTATCCCATTACTGGGTTCGCGATCATCGTGGCAGTGTTCGTCGCCGCGAAGTGGCGGACGCTGCGTGGGACGTAGCGGCGCGGGGATACCGATCGGCGGGTCATCAAGTGCCCTTGACGCTCTACTCGGCTGCTGAACCCGACACCAACTACGTGACCCAACTCATCGAACGCTACGCTGCTCCCGCGTTACGGCGGGTTGGACGCGGCATTCAGCCGATCAACGTTATCGTCCGCGTACGCTGCCTGCCACATCGCATGGACAGCCCGAGTGACAAGCGACACCTCCGTCACATCGATACAGGCCGGAACCACTGCTGCCGTCGCGGCATCAGGCGGGGGATGGAAATGCGTCTCTGGAGAGTGCGTGTTCGGATGGCGATCGAACCGCCAATTAACCTCGTCGCTATCGACGTAGTGGAACGAATACATCCCTAACTCGCTCCACTGGATATCAAGCCGCGCGCTGTCGGTGTCGCCGAGTCCGTCGCTGAGCGTGATCCGTAGTTCCGTTGGTGCGACGATATCATCGTACGCCATTGTTTCGACGAGCGGTTCGAGTTCGAGCCAGCAGTCACGAATCCGCTGGCGCGCCGGGAGATAGATCGCCCCGAACTCGCCGGCGCGGTCGCCCTCACTCACACCGTGAGCTGGTGGCTGGCCTCGTCGTACGCGAGGGCTGCTTGGGCGACGGCGAGATTCTGCCGTGTCGTTCGCCACGCGGTGAGATCATCCCACCCTTCCGTTTCGACGGCGTCGAGTTGCTGGGCGAGTTCCTCCGGCGACACCGCGTCGTACCGGTCCTCGTAACACCGAATCGCTGCCTTCATCTCTTGGATGCTGTCAAGCAACTCCGGTCAAGTGACTTCCTCACGCAGCTCGCGGATCCGGGACATCAACACCCGGTCGCTGTTTCGCTTGTACAGCGTTGTTCGCCCGTCCTGCTCCGCCTCGGCGGACCCCGTGTTCACGAGCGCTTTACAGTGTCGACGCGCCGTCGGATCGCTCACGAACGCACGCTCGGCGATCTCGGCTGCCGACTGCCCGTCGTGGGTTTGTTCGACGATTTCGTACACGCGCTCGAACGGCGTGGTGTCGTCTTTCCACTCCGCTTTGACCTGCTTGTTGACGTCATCACATGTCTCGTTCATACCCGATCTTACGCACGTTAGTGACGTTCCCCGTCCCCGTGACGGTACGTTACGCCACCCTCTGTAACGAACCGAGCCATAGCCGACAGGTACTGAATAGACCGGTCGCCATCAACTCGGTTCGTCCTCGTAGCTGTGGTCACGGCGATCACGGACGCGTTGACTCCGCTCCTCCGCGATTTCCACGCGCTTCTCTTCCGCGGTATCGTCGGGAACGGGCATCTCACGCCCGCCAGTACTGCTGCGCTTTTTCACACTGATCTCCTCATCGGTGTCCACCCAGACAACCTCGTCACCGGGCTCCAGATCGTACTTCTCGCGGAGCTCGTGAGGGATTGTCACCTGCCCCTTCTCCGTGACACGAGTGGACATCATCTCTGGTCATACCTACCGTAATCTCCTCGTCTTGTGGGAGGTCGAACACCGCCATTCAAGCGTATACAGCCGGTTAGACGAGAGTGAGAGCAGGAGTAACAGCCGTGTTGCGCGACGCGAAGTTCACAGCCGGAGCGGAACTGTTGCAAACGGTCAACTGAACGGTTCCAGCTTCCCGACTCAACCCGCCGTTGCCAAGTTCCACATGCCGAGCCGCTATTTTGACCCATTCCCGTTCAACAACTCACCCACATCACCGTCCATCTCATCCGGCTCCCCACCCCACGTCTCCACGCAGCCCAAGTCACCGTCCGGCACGTCACCGGCACCTCCTCACCAGTCTCGCCCGACTCGGCGTCACGCTCAACCGGCCGCCCACCACGATCGAACTCGTCTACCGGGAACCCGTACGCCGCAGCGCGGTACTGCCTATGGAACGTGTTCCGCTGCGTCACCTCGAACACCGACGCGACGAACTCCCGGTCGCACCCACGGTTGAGCGCACGGCGCACGAGCACGTCTTCAGCGCGTTGCAACGCTACGGCGCGGTCATCCGGCACGTACCCGCGCGCCGACTCCTCGACGTCGTCGAGGAACCCCCACACCCCGGTTTTCGTATCCTGACCGACGAGTCGTTTGTCTCGTTCCACGACCACCGGCCTCTACACCACACGTCTATTCGCGCCACCAGCGACCACCCTCTCTACCACAGTCGTCGCTATGCCCGACAACGGACGGAACGATACGCGGGCCCCTACCGGCGTGCGCACGTCGGCGTCGACGAGGATGGCTTCGAAGCCGTCGACGACACCTCGGAGCCTCCCGGACGACGGTCCAGCAGGAGAAGCGGACGTCAGCCCAGCGAGCCGACGTGATACTGAGCCACCTAACTGGAACAAGAATATTACTCCCAAAGATAATATACTTGCGTCTGCGAGACTGGGTATGACCGACGACCGCCCCGCCGACGTGAACGAGCGCGTCACCGAGGAGTGGAAAGCGGACACCAGTCCCGGCGAGCGCGTTCGAACCGTGATGAAGCGGACGTACGACCCTCAGTCAGTCGCCGTCATCGCCGAGCGTGCGCTGACCTCGGACACGACCGTACGCAAACATCTCGATGCCCTCGCCGAGGACGGCTTCGTCGAGGCGGTCTCCCCGCCAGACGAGCGCGGAACATGGTACAAACGCGCCCCTCGGTCAGTCGTCCTCGAACGCGCCCAGCAGATCCTCGATTCGGTCGATATCGAGACACTATCGGCACGCGTTCTGGAGCTCCGCGAAACCGTCCAGGAATTTGAGGCGCAGACCGGCGCCGAATCTCCACGGGCCGCAGCCATCGCCGACGGAGAAGTAGACGCGGCGACGATAACAGAGTGGCAGACAGCACGTCGGAATCTGAAACTCGCACGAGCCGCCCTCGCGCTCGCAGATGCGACCGATGCCCTCACCGACGACACCGGATCGAGCGACCGTGGCGAGCCAGCAGGCATCACCGGTTGACACGATGGAGGACTCCGAGTCGCACTCGTTGCGAGGTGCCATCGACGCCGGTGCCCTCCACGATTTTCGCTCCGAGTTCCAGCGCCTCGAACCGCTTGCGAGTGGATCGCTCGACGACCCGGTGACTCCCAGCGAAGTGCGTCTCCAGCTCGACGATGGCATTGGAACGGCGACGAGCGCCACGATCACCGTCCGGTGGTCAGTACAGGGCGACTACAACGCCCACTACAGTGACGACACAGACCGGGATTGCCGGTGGGACATCCATCCTCACGACTACACCACTCCCAACGGCGACGGCCACTATCACCCGCCGCCAGACGCATCAAGCGATGACGCGGCTGTCGAAGCGACCTGTATCGAGGTCACGGAACTCATCCTCGTCGCCCGAACAATCCACCAGTTGTGGCGGGCGGGCTACGACAGCGGAACTGTCACCCCACTCAACAACGCGACCAACCCGCCGTAGACACGGCCGCCGTATCCTCCCACCAGTGTACAATGTGGTCTCCGAAACAGTATCATTCTGGCCGCTCCGGAAACCCGAAGTGTACCTCGGATTCCGCACTATTAACACAGGGACGGAAACTCGTTTCAACGAAGACCACCTCCCTTCCAAAGTCCTTGTTCGCAACAGCCACATGAACGGGGTAACTGATGTTTCCTCACCGATTGGGGACGGTTACCGCGAGAAAAACTGGTTTCTACCTGATCATTCTGACGTCACAAAAGTATTTGCCGTGACTGCTGCTTGCTGTCCCAAATACATAGGATTTCCCGAGCAGTCTCTACTTTTTACGCTGAGACGGCTCTGTTGAAATCCTCAAACGATGATATGTTTCAGGCCGCGTGCTGAATACAGAGTGCGGATTGACGATGACGTCTACCACCGGCGGTCAATCGTCAAAGCAATATTGTTCTCACTTCGCAAACGGTTCGGCTCAACAACTCGGGCTAAAACGTGGTTTGGACAGTTTCGAGAGATTGTGCTAAAGGCAGCTGTCCGGAATCTCGAACGGGCAGTGAGACTCTAAATCCTGTAATCTCACACGTCTAAACAAGGCCCAAAGCGCGTATTCAGCAGGGTCCTAATGAACTACCGAGGATCTGTCACAGCAGCGTGCGAGACACCCTGTGCTCGTTGGTCAGTGTCTTCCTACTGGACGACCTTGTTCGGAGGATGCAGCATACGCCCGAAGACGTCTGAGAGCGGCGCTCTCACGAGCCTGCGCTCGTGAGCCTACCGGCTCACTCCCGCAGACGCTCGTAGACGCGCCCGTCCAATTCCTCGCGTCGTTAGGCGTTGACCTTCCAGAGGAGGAAGTGGCAACTCCCGAGGAGACGGAGGTAGTCCGGGGTGAGAAACCTGCACTAGACGACACGCCGGAGGATGGCTCGGGGATGGTGCTCGGCGTGGCTGGCCGGCTTCGAAGGTACCTCCCCTGAGACGCTGCCAGGGGGTGACACCACGTGGGGACGGGCGCGTCGTGGTGACCGTGGCGCCGACTGGGAACCGCCTGACTCGGTGAAAGTTATTCAAGTCAGTCGGCCCATTCCTTCCCGTGACCAGCCGACACCTCGTCCGCGCGGCGCTCCTCGTCGCACTTCTCGTCCTCATGCTCGGCCGCGCGGTCACTCGCGTGTTCGTCCTCAACTTCTCGTCGACCGGCCCGAACGCCACGGCTCTGCTCGCGGGCGCGCTCCTCACCGGCCTGACGATTCCTGTCGCGCTACGGTCGTACTCGCGCCGCCGCGACCACGCACTGGTCGGGCTCGCCGGCGCGGGCGTCCTCGGCTCGCTTCTTGCCGACCCCGTCGGTGCGCTCGTCGGAGCGGCGGTCGCCGCGAGTGCGCTGACGCCACTCCTGGTCGCCGACGCGACACGGCTGCGCGGACGGGTCGGTGCCGCGGTCGGACTCGGTCTGCTCGTGGTCGTCGCGCTCCGCGCGGCCACCGGCGCGACGGCGCCGAATGCGACGACGCTCGGCAGGGGCGGAGTGACCACTCTGACGCTCGCACTCGTGGTCGCCTCGCTCGCGGCGCATGAGGCCACAGGAGACACGGGCCGGAACACGACCGCGACCGCGGTCGATGTCGCCGCCGGCGTACCCTGGTTCGCGCCGGTCGCCGCCGTACTCCTGCTCGCGACGGCGTGGCTCGGCGCCCCCGTCGCGTCGGCACGGTGGGCCGACGTTCCCATCCTGACGGCGGTCGTGGCCACGGTCGCCGGCCTCGTCGCGGGCACGTGGGTCGTCGACCGCCGGCCGGTCGCCATGCCCGTCGTCGGCGCGGGCGTGGCCGTAGTCGCTGGGCTGGGCGGCGTCCTCGTCGGCGGACCGGTCGCCGTCGCCGGGGTCACACTCGCGACCGCTGCGCTCCCGGTTCTCGCCGCGCCGGGCGGTCGCGGTCAAGTCGCGCCGTGGCGAGCGGGTCTCGTGACCGCGTGCGTCCAGGGTGGCGGTCTTGTCGCGTTGTTTGGGTTCGTATTCGCGCTCAACGCCGCGTTCGCGCCAGCCGGCGCCTCTCTCCGCGGCACGGCACCCCCGTTCGCGTTCGGACTGGCCGCGCTGGTCGGGCTGACCGCCGTGGGTACTGCGGCCCGAGTCGCCGACGTCTCCCCGGCACCGCCCGCCGCTCCCGGGACCGGCCGCTGTCGGCGGGCCGTCCTCGCCGGTCTCTTGACCGGGACCGGTGCCGGCCTCGCCACGGTGGGGCGCGCACCCCGCGCCGACGCCACGCCGCCGTCCACCCCCTCGTTCCGGGTCGTGACGTACAACGTCCATCGCTACGTCGACGCGGCGGGGACGTACAGTCTCGAGGCGCTCGTCGACCTGCTCCGGGCACAGCGCGCCGAAGTCGTCGGCCTCCAGGAGACGACGGGCGCGCGACTCACGACCGGCCACACCCACGGTGTACGGTGGCTCGCGGCCCGTCTCGGCTACCACTGTGCCATGGCCCCAGCAACGAGCGCGGAGGGGTACGGGGTCGCGCTGCTGTCCACGTGGCCGATCCGCGACGTCCGGTCTGTGTTGCTCCCGCGTACCGACGGCGCGCCCCGTGTCGCGCTCCGCGCGGTGGTCAACGGTCCCGACGGGCCGCTCCCGGTCGTCGTCGCCCACCTCGCCACGACCGGTCCGGTGCGGACGCGGCAGGCACGCCGGGTCCGGCGTCTGGTCGCCGGCGCCGACCGAGCGGTCGTCCTCGGTGATTTCAATGTAACGCCGACCAAGCCGCCGATCGACGTGATGACCACGGCGTTCACCGATGCGTGGGCGGTCGCCGGGTCGGAGGCAGTGTCCGAACGGGGCGCGACGTTCGACGCTGGGACGCCGTCTCGGCGGATCGACTACGTGTTCGTCCGCGGGTTCCAGGTGACCAACGCGACGGTGTTCGGTACGCCCGCAGTGTCCGACCACCGCGGCGTGCGCGCGACGCTCCGGCCGCCCTGACCACGCTGGAAACACGAGCTCGACGCGGAGTCGCTTGCCGAACTCCGCCAATCGGTCGAGGACGACAACCTCCCGGCCGAACAGCGCCGCGAGCGCCTCGACGTCCTTGAGGAGTGGGAGTACGACATCGAAATGCGTGAGGCGATCCTGCTGTACTCGACCAGCTCGGCCTTTGCAAGGGGCCCGATGACCGCTCCGCCGACGAGTAGGGTCGGCTCCGCCGTGGCTACTCCTGACGCCATACTGAACGCTCCGCTCTCGGTCAGTCTTCGAATCCCGTCGCCGATGGTCGCTGCAGCGGCGTTCGCGTCGATCGACGGGAGCCAGTCTGGGCTGGCTGTCATCGATTCACACGTGTGAGTGTGTGTGATAATCTTTTGCGCCTGTCGAGGTGGTAGTGTTCGGATGAGGTTATAGGAGTCCGTGCTGCATCCATCATCTGTATCGGTCACGTCGCTACTGACAGGAGCTGAGTAGGTGCCAGAGACACTGCTGCATACAGAGCGCGTATCTTGCAGCAAGGTGAGTGGTAGAGACTGGAGTGCTCTGCCGAATCCGCAGAAGGTCACACCATCCTCGGCTCAGAAGCGCTGTAGGAAGAATTCAAAGATGGAATTTTGGCTCTGTTGAAATCCTCAGAAAGTAATATATTCTGACCCGGTCGCGGTCAGTCCAGTCGAAGAACAGTCCAGTACAGGGAATCTGAGAGAACATCCTTGTTTATAAACAGATATTTTAGTGATAGCTTGGATGTACAGGTATGTATCGAAGGCGATTTCTTCAATCAATTGGAGTCTGCTTTGGTATGCTATCATTCGCAGGGTGCGCAGAAATGCTTCCAAGCGGTCAGACGGACCCTGAGTATCTAGGTGGGACATTAGTTGTTGAAAATACCGGTGACAGCCCTGTGAGAGTCTCGGTAGAAACAAAATTAGAGCAGTTTGATGCCACACTTGACACGCAAGTTGCTGGCGGTGAGACGATTGTTCGTCGTGAATTTGTCACCGCCGAGTCAAGTGACGTCGTGACTCTTGAAGCTCTGCTCGGACAGACTGGCGAAAAACTCAGATTCCAGTTTCTCCCCGCAGGCAGTGGTGAGGATACTCCGCCAGAAGTTGCTCACCTCACTTTCGAGACTGCTGTCGAAGCGAGTGCAACCTGGACTGCGACAAGGGGGACATGAATCACGTCAGTACAGTGTACATACTGAGCGGTAGATGAACAATGTCACTATCAAAAAAAAACAAGCTGTTGATCTGCGTCTAACCGAGATTTGATATAGTATATCGACTCAATTATTCAGGGACCGGTCATAACATCGCCGAATCCAGCGAAGAGAGCCAGTATGTATGCTGGTCCGACCAGAAACGCAAGGTACCAGACAAGGCTGCCGACGACAAGAACGATTGTCTTGGGTGCGTACTCGTTAGGGTCCCAATCAAGTTCCCTCCACGGGAGTACGTACAAAAGCAGGAATGTCCATAGGAGAAGAGAGCTCAGCGTCGCCACGACGATCCCATCGATTCCGGCGACGTAGATCTCTGAGGCTTGCGTTGGCGGTCGCACGTCGAGACTCACTGAGAGCGTGCCTCCGAAGAAAAACCCCCAGACGAGCGCCGGCAGGGGAATCCACAGAACATAGTTCACTCGCCACCCGCTGGGCGGCAGCATCGCAAAGAGATCTCTCAAGCGCCCCGCAGTCAGGAACGGTGACCAGAATACCCCGATAAACAAGCCGTATATCCCGATGAGGAGGGCAAAATGGACAGCGGTGGACAATACTGAAAAGATATTACCGAACACTTCTATCATATTTTCAAACAGTTGGAATATATCTTGCGGTATCCACACGGTCAGTACAGGAGATCGACTGTCATCCACCGCTACGGATTAACGATAGCTTTGATACTTATGACAGTAGACTCGGACGGTTTCACTGAGAGTTCATGAACACCGGTAACCGTGATTGTACGCTCAACCGTCTGCTCCGTTTCGAACGCTTTTGAGAGAACTTCTTGCGAGTCATGAGAGAGAGTAACTTCTCCATCAGACCCTTTCTGTGTTCCAACGACGATTTTCACTGTATCGCCCTCCTGTAGGTCTAACACAGTCACTCAATTTTTGCCACAAGTTTTATATAATCTCATTCAGGTCTTTCGTACAGATGTCGTCTGATAACACTACCCAAACGAGTCGTCGCGCGTTCGTCACCCTTGCAGGGGCCGGCGGTATCGCGGGTCTCTCTGGTTGTGTCGGATTCGGGGGGAACGGTGATGGAGGCGACGGAGGAAGCAACGGTGGAGACGGCACCGATGGTGAAACGGGTGGTAATGACACGCCCGATACGATTACATTCGGTCAACCGGCGTCGCTTAGCGGCCAGTGGGACTTCCTTCAGCCCGGTATCTCACAGGCGACTGACGCTGCTGTCAACCACGTCAACGAGGCGGGTGGCCCACTTGACGCAGAACTCGAAGTCGCCCGCCGTGACACCGCGGTCGATCCGCAGGAGGCGCGGACTGTGGCGACACAATTAGTCGAGAACGACGATGTCGCGGCGATCATCGGTTTATTTTCGAGTGAGATCAATCCGCTTTGGGACTTCCTTCAGGATCTCTCGACGCCAGTCGTCACTCCGTGGCCCGGATCAACATTTCTCGACACTCGTGGCGGCGATAAAGGAACTCCAGAGGATATGAGCGACGACGAGTGGGTGTGGCGGACCGTCGTCGGTGACACGGTCCACACGAGCGGCAGTGCCGCGTTCGCGATCGAGGAAGGGCTCGACACCTTGGGTGTGATCAACGGAACCACCGAGGGGGAGCGGAGCTACGTTGACGGGTTCGTCTCCGCCTACGAAGCCAACGGGGGGTCTGTCGCCGAACGGGTAGAGGTCGAACTCGGTGCCTCAAGCTACCAATCAGCGCTGAGCCGCTTGTTTGAGGCTGATTTCGACGCATTTCTCATGAGTCTTCCACAGGAGTCGGCGATCACCGCACTGAGCGACTGGTCCGACGGCGGATATGGTCGCCAGCCGATCCTCTCGGACACGCTGACGTCACAGGCGGTGATCGATCAGGTCGGCAGCGACCTCAACGGTGCTTGGGGAGCCACGCCCGGTCAATCCGGGCCGAATTACGACACGTTCGAAGAGATTTACTCCGAGGCGGGTGACGCGGACATCAACGCTTGGACACCACCAGCTTGGGACGCCGTACAAGTGACTGCCCTCGCGATCGAGCGGGCCGGCGAGGCCACGCCGGAAGCGATTCAACAAAACCTCGGTCCGGTTAGCAGTGGCGAGGGGACGGAAGTCAGCACGTTCGCCGAGGGGAAGGAGGCGCTTGCGAACGGCGAGGCGATCAACTACCAAGGCGCCGCGACCCCGGTCAACTTCACCCAACACGGCAACGTGTTCGGAACGGTCAGCATCAACACAGCACAGGACGGCGAGTTCACTCAGACGAGTGAGGTCTCCGCCGCGGATGTCCGGGAGTTCGTCGAGGAAGGCCAGTACTGATCTCGATGGGACTCCTTCAAAACATTATTTTCGGGGTGATCACGGGCTCGTATATCGCAATCGCCGCGATCGGATTCACGCTGATCTACGGCATTGTGAACATGATCAACTTCGCATACGGCGAATACCTGACGCTTGGTGCGTTTATCGGGTTTTTCGCGGCGACCACGTTCCCGCTCCCGCTCCCGGTCGCTGTGCTCGTCGCAATGGCGGGCGGCGGAGTCGTGAGTCTCGTGCTCGCACGGGCGTTTTTTACCCCCATCAATCAAACTGGACCGGTTCCGTTGCTGTTGACCTCGATCGGACTCGGGATCGCCCTGCGAAATGCCATCCGCCTCGTTGCGGGCCGTGAGGCCCGTTACTACGACACCGCGACGACGACGTTTCGATTCGATTCGATTCCGGATCTCTCGGTCGGGTCCGTGGATCTTCTCGGTGGATTCTTTGTTACCTCAGAACAGCTGATCGTCGTTGGGTCTGCCGTCACAGTCTTCGTCGCGATCCACGGATTACTGACGCGGACGGACGTGGGGATCGCGATGCGAGCGATGGGTGACGACGAGAGCCTCGCGCGAGTGCGAGGAATCGACACGCAACTGATCCGTGACAGCGTGTGGGTGCTCGCTGGCATCCTCGCCGGGCTTTCGGGCGTGCTCTTGGCCATTCAGACGAATGTGAACGCGACGACGGGATTCAGTCAGATCCTCCAAATCCTCTCGGCAGCCATCCTCGGTGGCGCGGGGAGCCCATATGGCGCGATCCTCGGAGCGTATCTTATCGGAATCGTGTTGGCGCTGTCGACGGCGTTTCTGCCGTCGGGAATGAGCGGCCTCTCCTCTGCGATCGCGTTCGGGATTCTGATCCTCGTGTTGCTCGTGAAACCGAGCGGGATCGCGGGAACGGAGGTGCGTGAGGCATGAGCGTCCTCGATCGGGTCCCAACAGAGAACGGTGACTTGGCCCTGCTTGCGGGGGTCTGTTGTGTACTCATCGGCGGGCTGTTCGCGGTAACGCCGCTTCGGGCGCAACTGCCCAGCGCCTTGTACGTCTTCGTTGAGGTCGGCATCCTGTTCGTCATCTACGGGCTTCTTGTGCTCGGACTTGACCTCCAGTACGGTCACACCGGCCTCGTTAACTTCGGTCACGTCGCGTTCTTCGCGGTCGGCGCGTACGGGACGGCGATGCTCTCCGCACAGGACACCTTCGCCGGCATCGGGCTCGGATACCCGTGGCCTCTCGCCCTCGGCGTGGGTGTTGTCGCTGCTGCGTTGGTCGGACTCGGCGTCAGCGCTACTTCAATCCGGCTCCGAGGGGACTTCCTCGCTATCGTGACTCTCGCGGCAGCTGAGATACTCCACTCGATATTTGTCAACTTCGAGGGTATATTCGGGGGAAACGTCGGAATCCTGGGAGTTCCGCGCCCGATCGCCGCCCTCGTTAGCGACGCCGATACTCGGCTCGTCGCGACGCTACTCGTTATCGGCGGTATCACGTTGGTGGCACTTGCTGGCATCACCCGAATCACGAGCGCTCCGTACGGTCGCGTTCTTCGGGCAATCAGGGCAGATGAGTTAGTCACCCGGTCAGTCGGCAAATCTACGGTCACCTACAAGACACAGGCATTCGTCTACGGGGCCGCCCTCGCGGGCCTCGCTGGTGGATTGTTTGCGCTCTATAACGGCGCAGTCGCGCCGGGATTCTTTACGATCCAAGTGACGGTTACCGTGTGGATCGGCATGCTGCTCGGCGGCGCTGCGAACCATCGGGCCGTTCTGGCTGGGTTGGCGATAATCATGGGATTACGACTTATTTCACGGTTTGCGCTTGACGTGACTCCGGTCTCATCCGACGTGTTCGCCTCAATTCGGCTTATCGTGGTCGGCCTCATCCTCGTCGCGGTGATCCGGTATCGGCCGGCCGGAATCTGGGGGGACGCACAGGAACTGGGGGTGGACCGATGAGTCTCTTGTCTGCTGATGACCTCGTAAAGGAGTTCGGTGGCCTGCGAGCCGTCGACGGACTCTCCGTGTCGGTCGATGCGGGTGAACTCGTCGGCGTTATTGGCCCGAACGGCGCGGGCAAATCGACCATGTTTAACTGTATCAGCGGCGTTATCACGCCGGACGAAGGGGCCGTAACGTACGACGGGACGGAGGTGACCGGCGACCCCCCGGAGGAGCTCGCCAGACGCGGACTGGTGCGAACGTTCCAGTCCACCAGAGAGCTCAAGACGATGACCGTACGTGACAACGTTCGACTCGCCGCACCCGACCAGCCCGGCGAACGGACACTCTCCGCGCTGTTTCGAACCGAGTCGATGCAGGCCGCGGAGCGGTCCGTGCGAACTCGGGCAGACGAGCTGCTTGCGACGTTCGAACTCGATCACCTTGCCGACGAGTACAGCGGGAACCTCTCCGGCGGGCAACGGAAGCTGCTGGAACTCGCTCGGACGCTGATGTTAGACCCAGAGGTGCTCATGCTTGACGAGCCGTTCGCTGGCGTGAATCCAACGCTGACCGATGAGATCGCCGACCGCATACGCGAGCTCAACGAGAACGGCATGACGGTCGTCATTATCGAACACGAACTCGAGACGCTGACCGAGCTGGTTGACCGGCTGATCGTGCTCCAACAGGGGCGAGTGCTTGTCGACGGACAGCCGGAAGCCGTGTTGTCGGACGATCGCGTCATCGAGGCGTACCTCGGAGGTGGAGTGTGAGTCTACTGGACATCGACGACCTCGACGCTGGGTACGGTGACATCCAGGTGCTGTCCGAGGTAAACCTCCGCGTCGAGGACGGGGAGTACGTTACTGTTGTCGGCCCCAACGGTGCGGGTAAATCGACGGTGATGAAAGCGATCGTCGGAATCGCAAACTGTCACGGCGGAGCGATCATGTTCCGAGGCACCGATATCGCGGGGATGCCGCCTGAGGAAGTCGTTCACGAGGGGATCGGATATGTTCCCCAATCGAACAATATATTCCCGTCACTGACTGTTGAAGAGAATCTTCGGATCGGAGCGTACATACTGGAGACGGTTCCGGAAGACCGGAAACAGATGGTATACGACCGCTTCCCGGTCCTTGCGGACCGTACTGACGAGGAGGCCGGCTCCCTCTCGGGCGGCCAGCAACAGATGCTTGCGATGGGGTGTGCGTTGATGCTCGATCCCGACGTAGTGTTGTTGGACGAGCCGAGCGCGGGGCTCGCACCTGACCTGGTCGGTGAGATGTTCGACCGTATCGACACGATCAACGACGCGGGAACGACCGTGCTGATGGTCGAACAGAACGCCAAGGAGGCGCTGCGGCGCTGCGACCGCGGCTACGTCCTCGCCAACGGTGAGAATCGGTTCGAGGATGACGGCGAGGCGCTACTCAACGACGAGGCGGTCCGGCAACAGTTCCTCGGTGGGTGACCGGCTGTCGCCGCCAGGTCTCCGAACCATTACTCATCCGCCGGGACGACGCCGATGTACCGACGGCCGACCGGCTCTGTTATCGACAACCATCCGACCGACCGCCCCAGAAACGAGTCGTCAGCGGCGTCGTCGACCGCCGGGGGGCGATCTCCGTCGAACCCGAGCAGGTACCCGATCGGACGCGGCCCGAATTCGGCGATCCGGTCGGCGAGCCACCCCCCGTCTTGCGGCTCCGCGAGCGCGACTGGCTGGTCTGGGTATGACGCGACCGTCGCCGATAACCGCTGGTCAACACCGCGGTTCGGATCGCTCATGTCGAAGGCGGTCTCGAACTCCTCGATCGCGGCCTCGACGTCGGGAACGCCGAGAATGACCGTGTCGACGCCACGGACCGGTGACTCCGCCAGTCTGCCAGTCGGGTGGACACGACGCTCGCGTGGCGTCCGGTCACTGATGAGAAACGGTAGCGTCGAACCTAGCTCACGCTCTCCAAGCGTCGTGAGGTCCCACTCGACGAGCGTTCCATCCTCACGGACCCGCTCGTACTGGTCTGGCCCGTCGACGACGATTCCCCGTTCGGCGAGTTCGGCGCTCACCGTTTCGATATCGTCGACCCGGACCGCCCACGCGCACGGCCCCCCGTCGCCGTGGATCGGGCCGTTCCACCACGGCGACTCCTCGTCGGGATCGACCGTCGAAATGAGTTCGAGGTAGCTCCCGTCACGGAAGCCGACGACGGACATGTGCGTGACGCCGTTCGAGTGTCGCCCCCCGTACTCCGCGTCGAGTCCGACCCGACTGAACGATTCGCCGAGCCGATCGAGGTCCCGGCCCGCGACTGTGACGTGATCGATCTGGAGATCCATTGATCGTCGATTCACCACCTAGGGGCTCATGTGTTACGGCCGTAGCAACCGACATGGCTAATTCCTCGTCTGAGAACAGGGGTACAGTGTGACTGGCTCTCCCTTCGAACTGACCGTCCGCGTGGCGAGGGTCGCCGACGCGGAACCGTTTTCCGAGGCGAACAAGCCCGAGATGGTCAAACTGTGGCTCGACCTCGGTGAGGAGTCACGGCAGTCGGCGGCGCAGCTCGGGTTCCATCACGAGGCGTCGGACCTCGTCGGTCGGCAGGTCCTCTGCGTGACGGACCTCGGATCGGTCCGTATTGCCGGGTTTAATTCTGAGGCGTTGACGCTGGGCGTTCCGGGCGACGACGGGAATCCCGTGCTCGTGACGCCCGACGAATCCGTTCCGCTCGGCGGGGAATTGTACTAGGATAGAGACGATGATCCAGCCGATTCCAGTTGCCGGGTCACGAGTTCGATACGCTCGCGGCTAGCTACTGCGTCCAGTATTGACATCCTCTCCGCCCTGAAGGGCGAAGATTCCCACGGCACCGCACCGTTGGTTTGGGATGTTGAAGGTTTGTAGACGCTTCGATGACGGCTACTGGCTG
>Ga0207753_1000436_pt1 | contig 16409 bp, 15 predicted proteins | sample PonA233FremontCA_2_FD_187273 | JGI IMG/M metagenome (GOLD analysis project Ga0207753, IMG submission 187273) | Salt pond sediment microbial community from Fremont, CA, USA - Pond A23 Sediment 3 (SPAdes) | ecosystem: Environmental > Aquatic > Non-marine Saline and Alkaline > Saline | place: USA... | reverse complement strand
AGGAAGCGACGCGTCGGGGGGCGAGCCGGGCGGATCGAGCGCGACGGCCACCGATGCCGACTCCCGCAACGATTCCGGCCCGAAGTCCGGGGAGGACGACGCCACGGAGTCCCGCGAGCGTGACGCCCCGGCGGCGAACGGGCAGGCGGGACTCGGCGACTTCGGCGCGAGCGACGCGGAGATCGAGCGGGCCGAGTCGGATCCCGAAGACGGTGGGAGCGGCGGCGGCGGCACCGGAGCCGGCGAGTCGGCCGGCGGGGACGGCGCTGGGGACGGGATCGTCGCGACCGCCGGGAGCGACGCCGAGAGCGAGCCGACCGAAATAGTCGTCGACCAGCGGGAGCTCGACGCCACGATCGCGAAGGACCTCTCGAAGCGGGAGGAGGTCCACACCCGGCTGGAGACGCTCGCCGTGGGCGACTACGTGCTCTCGGACCGGGTGGCCGTCGAGCGGAAGTCGGTCGCGGATTTCCTGGACACCCTACTCGCCGGCGACCGGTCGCTGTTCGAGCAGATCGGCGACCTCTCCCGGGCGTACGCCCGACCGATACTGATCGTCGAGGGCGGGGGGCTCTACGAGGAACGAAACGTGCATCCCGACGCGATCCGTGGTGCGCTGGCGTCGTTGGCCGTCGATTTCGACGTGAGCGTGCTCCAGACGGAGTCGGAAGACGAGACCGGGGAGCTGCTCCGCACGATCGCGTCGCGGGAGCAGTCGGAACGCGACCGGGCGGTGAGCGTCCACGGCGAGAAGAGCGCGAAGACGCTGCCCGAACAGCAGGAGTACGTGGTCTCCTCGATCGCGGACATCGGCCCGGTGACCGCGCGGTCGCTACTGGCGGCGTTCGGGACCGTCGAGGGGGTGATGACCGCGCGACGGGAGGACCTCTTGGACGTCGACGGCGTCGGCGAGGTGACCGCCGAACGGATCCGCGAGGTTGTCGGAAGCGGCTACGAACGGCCCGGCCCGGAGTAGCGGATCCGAGGCGTTCGGTCCGGAGCGATCGGCGCCCCGCGATCCTCGGCCGTCGCTACCGGACGCTCCCGGACGGCCGCGGGGAGGCCGCCGGATCCGGACTGACCGCGACGACCCCGTCCTGCGTGACCTTGACCTCGTAGCAGCCGTACTCGAACCTGATCTCGGAGACGCCGCGGGAGGCCGATTCGGGCGCTAAGGCGTCGAGCATGGCGTCGACGGCCACGTGATCGTAGAGGATCGTCCCGTCGTTCCCGGGGTCCAGGTCCCGGATCGCGTCAGTGAGTCGAATCAGGAGTTCGTCGCGGGTCTCCCAGTCCCCGGTGGCGAGCACCGACCAGGAGCCGGTGGGTCCGCCGCCCCCACGAGTGACTTCGGACATACCCCAGTAAATCCCGTCCACCCGTGAAAAGCTGCCGGTCAAAATATCTGATTCGATAATCTGACGGGCCCCGTGGCCCCGAGGTGAGTGTGTGGGCGGGACCCGGGGTATCGCCGTCGACGCCGGGAGCGTGGCCGGCCTCAGGCGTCGGAATCGGGTGAGTCGGCCGGGTCACCACGATCGGCGGGGCCCGACGGGGAGGGGTTGAGTTCCGTCGCGAGTAGCGTCGCGGTCTCGACGAACAGTCCGATGGCGAGTGGGCCCGCGACCACGCCGATCGGACCGAGGGTGAGCACGCCGCCGAAGAAGCCGACGAAGTAGAGGCTGCCGGGGATGTCGGCCGTCCGGCGGGCGAGTCGGGGGCGGATGAGCACGTCCGGCAGGAGCGCGATCACGAGCCCGCCGACGGCGGCGACGAGCGCCGCCTGGAGGAGTTGGCCGACCGCGACGTGGTACGCCGCGAGTCCGAGAACCAGGGCGCTCGGGCCCACGATCGGAACGAACTGGAGGACCGCCGCGACGGTCGACAGCGTCACCGCGTTGTCGTAGCCGAGCGCCGCGAATGTCGGGAGCGCCAGCGCGAACGTCCCGACGGCGGTCGCCGCCTGGAGCACGTAGATCGCCGACAGCGTCTCGCGCGTCCGACGGTTCAGCGCGGCGGCGACGCCGCGGTAGCCCGCCGGCACCAGGGCGATCGTCGCCCGCTGTGCCCGCTCGCCGTAGAACAGCAGCGAGTAGATCAGGAAGACGAACAGGGTGAGTTTCACCGCGAGGACGGGGGCGGTCGCGGCGGCGCGGCGGGCCGCCCGTTCGGCCGTGTCGACGGCGAGCGCCGAGAGCGACTCCAGCGTCACCACGTACTCGAAGGCGAACGCGCCGACGACGAACTCCTCCGGCAGGAGCCCGACCAGCGCGACGAACGAGTCGAACCGGACGTACGCCACGGCCGCGAGCGGGACGAAAAACAGGAGGGTCGCGAGGAAGGCACCGCCGGTCACGACGGCGCTGGCGACCCGAGGCGTTCGTCCGCGTGCGACGAGCCTGCAGCGGAGCGGCCACAGCAGGTACGCCACGGTGATCGCGAGAAACACCGTTCCCAACACCGACGCGAGAAGGAGCGCGGTGACGGCGCCCGCGAGGGCGAACAGCCCGCCGAGGACGTACCGGCGTTGGAGCGACACACCACCACGTCAGCACGGGGGGACAAGAGGGTTGTTCCGGCCGCCGCCCGTGGAGACCGAGTCACCACGACTAAATACCACTCGGTGTAACAACTCGGTAATGAGACGGAGAACGTTCCTGCGTGCGGCGGGCGCCGGCGGCGTCGTCGGGCTCGCGGGCTGTACCGGGGGAGCTGGTGGCGATGGGGCGGGAGCCGACACGACCGCGGGGGACGGCGACACCGTCACCGCGACGACGGGGACCGCGGGATCGTCGCCGCCCGAACTCGTCGTCTCGACGTACGGCACGTTCGTCGACGCCCCCTCGACGAGCCCCGGACAGTGGATCAAGGAGACCTTCGAGTCGGAGTTCGACGCCACCCTGCGGTTCGCGACGCCGGACAGCGAGATCAACTACTACATCGAACGCGCGGGCCGAGGCGTCGACATCGACGGCGACGTCTACGTCGGGGTCCGGGTGAACGATCTGATCCGGATCGACGACCGGCTCGACGGCGGGCTGTTCACTCCCGTCGACGGTCTCGACGGCCAGGGCGACGTGAAGTCCGACATCCAGTTCGACCCGAGCGGTCGGACCGTCCCCTTCGCCACCGGATACGTCAGCCTGGTCTACGATAAGACCCAGGCGGAGAACGGCGACTACTCCGCACCGGAGACGTTCGAGGGACTGCTGGACTCGGCGTACGCCGGCGACCTCCTCGCGCAGAACCCGACGGCGAGTACCACCGGCCGGTCGTTCCTGCTGCACACGGTGAGCGAGCTGGGCGAGGACGGCTACCTCGACTACTGGGCCGACCTCCGGGACAACGGGGTCCGCGTTCTCGACGACTGGTCGGCGTCGTACACCGCGTACCAGGAGGAGGAAGCACCGATGGTCGTGTCGTACTCGACGGATCAGGTGTACGCCGCCCGGTCCGACGAGAACCTCGACCAGCATCAGATCCGGTTCCTGAACGACCAGGGGTACGCGGATCCCGAGGGGATGGCGATCTTCGAGGGGACCGATCGGCCCGAGCTGGCCCGGTCGTTCGTCGAATTTATGCTCCGCCCCGACGTGCAGGGCGAGATCGCACAGCAGTGGGTCTCGTTCCCCGCGACGACGACCGCCGAACTCCCCGATTCGTTCGCGACCTACGCCAAGGAGCCGCCGGAAGGGGTTACATTCACGTACGAGACGCTTCGAGACGACCTGAGTACGTGGACCGAGGCGTGGGAGCGACAGTTCGCCAGCAAGTGACCTCGACGTTCGAGCGGGTCGGGACGTCGGCGCCCGGCGCTGCCCCAACGTCCGCGCGGGTCGGCACGCCGGCGTCCCGTCCCGTCTCGACGTCCGGCGCGAGGGGACGGTGAGAGTCGACCCTCCCGATCCGGTGGCCCGGGTCCGACGACGGGCCTCCGAGACCGGTTCGTGGGTCGAACGCCACGCGCTCACGCTCGTCGCCGCGGTCACCGCGGCGGTCCTGGTCGTGATGTTCTACTTCCCGGTCGGGACCGTCCTCGTTGAGGCGGTCGTCGTCGACGGACGGGTTACGGCCGCGCCGCTCGTCGACGTGCTGACCTCCGAGTTCTATCTGGTCGACATCTTCTGGTTCACCGCCTACCAGGCGCTGCTGTCGACGGTCGCGTCCGTGGCGCTCGGACTCCCCGGGGCGTGGGTGCTCGCGCGCTTCGACTTCCCCGGGCGTGAGACCCTCCGGTCGCTCACCATCCTCCCGTTCGTGATGCCGTCGATCATGGTCGCGATCGGGTTCGTCGCGACGTTCGGGCGGAACGGGACGCTCAACGCCGTGCTCGGAGCGGCGGGCCTCCCGAGGGTGGAGCTCCTCTTTACCCTCCCGGCGATCGTGATCGCCCACGCCTTCTACAACGCCCCGCTGGTCGCGCGGGTGACGACCGCGGCGTGGGAGAGCGTCGACGCCTCCGCGATCGAGACCGCCCGGAGCCTCGGCGCGTCGCCGACGCGGGCGTTCGTCGACGTGGTGGTCCCCCAACTCCTGCCCGCGATCGCGATCGGGGCGACGCTGACGTTCGTGTTCACGTTCGCGTCGTTCCCGATCGTGCTCGCCTTGGGGGGGTTCCAGCTCGCGACCGTGGAGGTGTTCGTCTACTCGCGGATTCAGAACCTGGCGTACGCGGAGGCGGCCGCCCTCGCCGCGGTCGAGACGGTGATATCGCTGGGGTTGACCTACCTCTACCTCCGGTACGAGGGGCGGCAGCGCGGCGACGGCCAGGGCGCGCGGCCGCAACCACGGCGGTCGGTGTGGCCGGCGTCGTGGGGGCTCCGGGAGGCCGCCGCGCGCGTCGCGATCGGCGGCTACGCGGTCGTGGTGCTCGCGGTGTTCGTGGTGCCGATCGCGTCGATGGTGCTCACCAGCCTGACCGCCGGCGGGGAGTTCACGCTCGACCACTACCGGTTCCTCCTGGAGCGCCAGCGGACCGGCGCGTCGTATCAGGTGCGACCGCTGCCCGCGATCCGGAACTCGCTGCTGTTCGGGGGCGGGACGCTGCTGGTCGCGGTGCCGATGGGCGTCGTCCTGGCGGTGCTGACGACCCGGCGGTTCCGCGGCCGGGCGGCCGTCGACGCGCTCACGATGGCGCCGCTCGCGGTCTCGGGGCTCGTGGTCGGGCTCGGACTGCTCCGGGGGCTGGTCTTCGGGGTCGAGGTCTTCGGGACCAGACTCCGGGTGACCGGCGGACTCGCCATCGTCGCCGCCCACGCCGTCGGCGCGTACCCCTTCGTGACCCGGAGCGTCGCGCCGCTTCTGGGGAACCTCGACTCCCGGCTGGTCGAGTCCGCCCGGAGTCTCGGCGCGACACGGGCCCGGGCCCTACTCGACATCGAACTCCCGTTGGTGGCCGCCGGCGTCGTCGCGGGCGCGGCGTTCGCCTTCGCGATCAGCATCGGCGAGTTCGACTCCACGGTGGTGCTGGCGGAGGGGTCGACGAGTTACACGATGCCCGTCGCGCTCGAACGCTACCTGGGCCGGCGGCTCGGCCCCGCGACCGCGATGGGGTGCGTCCTGCTCGCGGTCACCAGTCTGAGTTTCGTCGTGATCGAACGCTTCGGCGACCGCTACGGCGGACAGGGGGGGTTCTGAGGTGCGCTTGAGCATCGAGAACGTCCGGAAGGCGTACGGCGACACCGTCGCGCTCGGAGAATCGGGAGATGGCGACCCCGGCGGGAGGGTCGACGAAGGATCCGATCTCGGCGGCGTCACGCTCGACGTCGACCACGGGGAGTTCTTCACCCTGGTGGGTCCCTCGGGGTGCGGGAAGACGACGACGCTCCGGCTGGTCGCGGGGTTCGACGCGCCGACCGCTGGTACGGTCCGGTTCGACGGCCGGCGCATGGACGGGGTCCCGCCCGAGGGCCGCAACGTCGGCGTGGTCTTCCAGAACTACGCGCTGTTCCCCCACCTCTCGGTCGCCGAGAACGTGGCGTACGGCCTCCGGTTCGCGGACCCCCCGGGTGGGGAGACTCGCGAGGAACGGGTGGGGTCGCTTCTGGATCTGGTGGACCTCCCCGACGCGGGGGGTCGGGATCCCGCGGAGCTGTCGGGCGGGCAGCGGCAGCGGGTCGCGTTGGCGCGGGCGCTCGCCCCCGGGCCGGACCTCCTCCTGCTCGACGAGCCGATGAGCGCGCTCGACGCCCGGCTCCGGGAGCGGCTCCGGCTCCAGATCAAGGAGATTCAGTCGGAGCTCGGGGTCACCACGCTGTACGTCACTCACGACCAGGAGGAGGCGCTCGCGGTGTCGGACCGGGTCGCCGTGATGTCCGCCGGCGCGATCGAGCAGGTCGGCGTCCCCCGGGAAATCTACCGCCGGCCGGCGACCCGGTTCGTCGCGGCGTTCGTCGGCGACAACAACGTCTTCGAGGGGACCGTACGGTCGGTTCGGACGGTCGGCGACGACGACGGTCGGGACGCGGCGGGGGATGCGTCGCCCGAATCTCCAGTTGAAACGAAGGGGGTCGGGAGCGGGCGGGGCGGCGCCCGGGGCGACGGAACTCGGGCGTACGCCGTCACGGTCGACGTCGACGGGACGGCGGTGCCGCTGCGGACCCGGGAGTCGGTGCCGCCGGACGGTCGGGTGACGTTCTGCGTCCGGCCCGAACGTATGACGGTTCTCGATGCCGGTGACGGCGGTGACGGCGGATCCGGTGTCGACGCCGTGAGGCCCGGCCGAGACGAGCGAACCGGCCGGGTCGACGGCCACGACGCCGTGACGCTCGACGCGACGGTGTCGAACGCGGAGTTTCTGGGGGACTCGACCCGGACGTACCTCCGGTGGAACGGGCGGGAGCTGACGGTCCGGTCGCCGGATCCCCTCTCGGGCGACGTGCAGGTCGGATTCGACGGCGTCGACGCCCACGTGATCGACGTGGAGTCGCGGTCGGAGCCGGGGTCGGAGTAGCCGCCCGACTACCGTGCGACCCCGACCGTCAGGAGGGTGCCGTGGGTCCGATACCGGTCGACCATCGCCGCGCGCGTGTCCCACTCCTCGGTGGGGAACTCGGACTCGGGCGGGATCTCGATCTCCCGGTCGGGGATCGAGTCCTGTTCGGCGACCGCCAGCCCCGCGTCGCGGAACGCCGTCCGGTACTCGGCGGCCGACCACCGGGTCATCGCCACGTCGATCCGCTCGGCCCACGCGTGGGAGTGCACGTTCTCCTCGTAGTAGTTGACCGCGCAGTAGAACGTCCCGCCGGGGCGGAGGACCCGGGCGATCTCGCCGAGGGTGTGTTCGGGGTCGGCGGCGTAGTAGAACGCCTCCATACTCCAGACGTGATCCACGGTGTCGTCGGCGACGGGGAGCGCGTCGAAGTCGCCGACGAGGTACGAGACCCGGGGGTCGTCGGTGTACGACCGGGCGTTCCGGACCATCGCCGGCGATCCGTCGAGGCCGTAGACCCGTCCGGCATCCCGGGTGTCGCGGAGGGCGCGGCCGACGTAGCCGCTGCCGCACCCCAGATCCAGCACCGTATCGCCGGGTTCGACGGGCATCCGCGCGAGAGCGTGTTTCGCGGTGTGCCAGTGGCGCTCCTCCATTCCCTTGTCGCGGCCCTCGGCGGCCCACGCGTCGAACTCCTTGCGAACGCTCATACACACGGATGCGCGCCGCGGGACAAGAACCGTCGGGTTCGACCCGGTCGTCCCAGGTCGGTGCCGTCGGGGTCGACCCGGTCGTCCCGGATCGGGGCCCGCGTCACATAGGCGGTGGATTCCGGGGAATATATTCGCGGCGGCGACCACGCTCGGGTATGGTCGGCCGCCGGCGACGGTTCGCGCTGTCCGACACCGTCCAGCAGGTCGTCGGCGGGTTCCTGCTGGCGGGGCCGTTCGTGGTCACCGAGGAGGTGTGGGTACTCGCGGGGAGCATGTCGTCGCTCCAAGCGGTCGCGACCGTGGTGATCGTCTTCGGGATCGGCTACGGCGCGCTGTACAAAGCCGACGACAGGGACCCCGACCGAGAGCCCGAGGTGGGCGGCGTCCCGGTCCGGTTCATCTCGCTGATCGGGGTGGCGTACGTCTCGGTGCTCGTTCTCGCGCTCGCGTTCGACGCGCCGGGGACGTTCCTCGACCCGTCGGGAGCGGCGTCCGTCGGGCCCGTGGCGATCGCGGTCGACTGGGGGACGGTGGGAACGACGCTGAAGGCCGTCAGCATCGGATCGGTGTTCAGCGTCATCGGCGCCGCGACCGCGGACTCGATCTACTGAACCGGCCGCGTGCTCGCCGACGGGCGTGTGCGGCGTCCGGCGGATCGTGAATTCGGCGACGCGGCAGTGGGATGGTCGGCAGCGGACCCAACCCGTTAAGTCGCCCCATACCGACCTACGGGTATGGATTACAGCCTCGCCATCGAGAACACGCCGGCGTCGATCCCTGGGGGGACCGGCGTCCTGCTGCTGCACCCGAGTATCGGCGAGACGGACCGGATCGACACCGACTTCCTGAAGACCGACACCGACCACTTCCTCGTGGTCTCGACGCGAACCACCGCCAGGGAGGTCGAACAGAAGCTCGAACACTACGACGTCGACGAGTCGAAGGCGATCATCCTCGACGCGCTGTCGGTCGAGCGCGGGTACTCCCGCCGAACCTCCGAGCGAGTGCACTACGTTTCGACGCCCGAGGACCTCGACGGGATCGTGGCCCAGACCCGGGAGTTCCTCGAGTCACACGAGGGGAAACTCCGGGTCAGCGTCGACTCGGTGACCGAGATGGCGTACTACGCCGGAGTCGACGGCGCGTACGACGCGACGGGTCGGCTGCTCGACCTCCTCGTGGAACACGACGCGGTCGGGCTGTTCCACCTCTCGAACGAGGTCCACGACGACGCGACCGTCGATCGGTTCCGCGGGCTGTTCGACACCGTCCTCGAGTTGGACGTCGACGGCGGGATCGAACACGAAGGCTGAACCGGGGCAACTCCGGGGCTCGGGACGGGCCGGGAGCCGGGCCGTTCGCGCCAACGACCGTTGCAGGGAGGCAACTCCGGAGTTCGGGACGGGCCGGGCCCCCCGGCCGCCGGCTTCGACGGCGGCGCTACGATCCGTCGTCGGCACCCGCGTCGAGCTTCTCGAACGTCTTCTCGGCCCACTGGACGCCGTACTCCGCGCCGTACTCCACGAACGCCTGCGTGTCCAGCGCGGCAAAGGGTGTCGGGAGGTCCAGGTCGTGTTTGATCGCGGCGCAGGCGTACTCGGTCGCCTCGGGGAAGGAGGTCTCGCCGCGGGCAACCGCCCGCGGGAGCGTCGAGAGCCGACCTTCGAGCCGCGACCCCGCGTCGGCCCACGCCTCGAAGAGTTGGGGAGAGGTGTCCGCCCACGCACGGAACGACGCGCGGGTCTGCAGCCCGAGCCAGGCGTCGTACAGCGCCGCCGCGATCTGGTAGACGTCGCCCGGTCCGAGCGGGACCGCGCGGTCGAGGTCGCGGTACGCCGCGCCGAAGAACGGGAGGAAATGCTCTGGGGCGTCGGTGCCGAGCTGGACGAACGCCTCCGCCAGGAGGAACCGCCGGAACTCCGCGGGGGTGCCGGCCGCGCGCTGTTTGACGAGCACCGCCGGGGGGACGGTCTGTCGAGTCCAGACCACGGTGCCGTCGCCCGGCATCCCCACGGTGAAGTCGGGGCCGGCGTACGACACCAGCGCCGACGGGGCGTCCTCGGGCAGCCACTCCGCGGGATGGGACGCGGGATCGAGCGTCTCGGCGAACAGTCCGAGGTCCTCCGCCGCGGCCGAGGGGATCGTCTCGAAGTCCGCGGCAACGTCGAGAGCGAGCGCGCCGGGCGCGTGCTCGTCACGGACGGCGGCAACGTCGTCGTCGAGTTCGCGTTCGTCGAACATACCCACCATTGGGATGGCCCCGTCTTGAGACGGACGGTCGACGGACGTCAGCGTGTGTTCCTCTCCTGGGACGGGCGGGGGCCGTCGGCGTGTACGCCCACCCCGGGATCTCCCGTCAGCCGAACGCGAGCGCGAAGACGATCGCGATCACGAGCACCGCCGACACGGCGACCGTCCCGAGCACGATCTTCGTGGCCTGACTCATACTACGGGCCACTCCGCGTGAGGGGTTAAAGCCTTCAATCCGTTCCCGGCGGCTCGACTGCGCGGGCGACGATCCGACGACTGCGCGGGCGACGATCCGACGACCGCGTCGTACGGACCGGCGTCTCGACTCACCGGTCATCACTCGGACGGGGTCGACGATCGGTAGGTTACCACACGGGTCCGTCTCAGCTCTCGTCGGGATCGGGTGTCGTGTCCCAGGTATCCGGAACCTCGATCACGTAGCGGCCGTCCTCCTGGAGCGAGATGATGTACTCCGTCCGGTCGTACAGCTCCATCAGGTTGAGTTCGTACTCCCCGGGCGCGACGATGCGGATGCTCTCGAACTGGTCGTTGAGCTCCTCGCGGAGGTCCTCGAGGTCCGGCCGGTCGTCGCTCGCGGGTTCGATGACGCGGCCGTCGGCGTCGGGCGGCGGGCTGGCGTCGTCCCGTGCGGCCGCCGACGATTCGGTCGCGCCGGGGTCGTCCGCCTCACCGGGTCCGCCGGTGGCGATCTCGTCGGGGGAGACAACGTCGGTCCTGGCGCTGGCCTGTGCGGGGTTCTCGATCGAGTCGTCCGTGGCCGAGGGTTCCGCGTCGGCTCCCGTGGTCTCGGCGTCGTCGGGATCGGTCGCGGACTCCGGGGTGTCGTCGGGTCGCGCCGCCGGCGCCGCGGTGCTGTCGGACGCGGGAGCCCCGGGCTCCGACGGGTCGGTGTCGGGGGCGCCGGAGTCGCCGGATCCGTACCCGTGATCCGGCCACTCCCGGGATCCCGCGGACAGGTCGCGGTTCGATTCGTCGGCCGCGGGCTCGTCAGGTGCCGGATTCGGGGTTGTGTTCGGCGTCGAGTCCGTCGCTGCGGCCCCGGCTCCGGCGTCCGCCGTCGAGTCCGATTCGGACGTCTCGGTCGCCGTGACCGGCTGAAACTGGAACTTGTTGCCGCCGCAGTCCGGACACCCCGACAGCATCTGTTTGGAGCCGTCGGCGAAGACGCGGCCGCAGTTCGTACATTCGTGTGGCATCTATGGAGACTGTGATCCGTGCGGGGTCGGCGGGCACCGCGTGTGGATCCGGTACTGGCTCGCCCGTCCGTGAGCGGAGCGCGGGGGCGTCATTTGCGGGAGACGAGCGCGCTGATCAGGTTCTCGTCTTTGTGCAGCGTCTCGATCTGGTTCGCGGGACCGATGACGGTGAGCTTCTTCGGCGACGCCGTCCCGATCAGTCGGTCGAGGAGTCCCTGCTTTTGAGTGCCGGACTGCGGGTAGGTCTCGATCTCGATCCCGTTGAACTCGTCGGGGCTGATCTCGGTCATCGTGACCTCGATCAGCTTCGACTCCTCGTCCGGGGAGAGCCCCTCCTCCAGGACGACGATGTTGCCCTCGCGGACCCCGTCGAGGATGAGCCGGATCTTCTCCATACTCGTCAACCCCTCCATCCGGGCGCCGCTGATCAGGTCGATCTGCACCCCGTCGTCGGTCTCGCCTGGGGTAACTTCCGGCATCAGATCACCCGAAGTACTCCGCGATCTTCCCGTAGACTTCGTCCATGTTGTTCCCTTCGAGCGCCGACAGCGGAACCGTCTCGTGCTGTGGGAAGGCGTTCGCGACGCGCTGGACGTTCGAGTCGTCGAGGTCGGTCTTGTTCGCGAAGATGAGCACCGGGAGGTCCTGGCTCTCGATGATTCCGATCAGCATCGTGTTGACCTGCGTGAACGGGTCCTCGGTGGAGTCGAGGACGTAGATGACGCCGTCGACGTCCTCCCGGAGCCAGTGCATCGCCTCGGCGACGCCTTCCGTGGCTTCCCGGGACCGCCGGACGGCGTCGTCTTTCTCCATGTCGTGATCGAGGAACTCCTTGTAGTCGACCTTGGTCGTGACCCCGGGGGTGTCGACGATGTCGATGCGGACGGACTTGCCGTCGCGCTCGATCTCGACGTTCTCCTTCCGCCGGGCCCTTCGGGTCTCGTGCGGAATGTGGCTCTCGGGGCCGACGGCGTCACCCGTCCAGTCGCGTGCGATTCGGTTTGCGAGGGTCGTCTTCCCGGCGTTCGGGGGTCCGTAGATGCCGATCCGCTTCGGGTCGGCGTCCGAGAACATCCGGTCGACGGCCCGTGAGATGCTGTTTCTGAGTTCTGTGAGCAGTCCCATCCTGACCTCCCGCTCCTCCCGGTCTGAGGGCGTATAGAGCTACCACGTCCCCGTGTTCACTTAAACACTGCGTCAGACGATCCCAGGGGCACTCCCGGCGCCGTCCCGAGGACCGCTCTCGCCGCTGAGAGCAGGGTCGGTCCGGGCGGGAATGCCTCCCGGCGCTGAGAGCGGAGTCAGTCCGGGCGGGAATGCCTCCCGGCGCTGAGAGTAGGGTCGACCCGGGCGGGAACGCCGGGAGGGCACGGGGACCGCTGCCGGTGACTGGCGGGAGAACACCTACCGCCCGCGACGGCAGCTGTCGGGAGGGGGGACCTTTTAGCGGTGACCGTCGGGAGGACGTGCGACCGGTCGACGTCCGGTGTCGGTACGTCTCGACGGTCGAGGACGGTCGGGGACGGCCGCCGGGTGACCTCCCCCACCCCTTCGTTTCAACTGGAGACGGGACGGAGGGCGTCGGATCGGATGGACTAGTTGTATGATTCGCGTCGTAGTAAGTTAAATTAAGTTGTTTTACTACAGTATCATTACTGCGACTGCAGTACGGATTTCTTTTCTATGCCACTGTAATAAAACTACTGCAGACGAATAGTCCCCGTACCACCCCTCCCCCCGTGTTTCACGGTTCCAGTTGAAACGAAGGGGTGGGGGGCAGCACTCCCGAACGGAGTCTACGGACGGGACGGATCGGGTCTACGTGAACTCCACCGACCGGACGGGCGCTGCTCGGGTGATCAACGTTGGGAGTCTCCGCTCACTCGGCGGTGGCCTGGTTCACCCCGGAGCTGAATTGCGTAACTGCGCCGTCGTGACCGGTTCCGAGCGGTTCGGATGGAGCGACGGTCGGGTGGCAGCGAAGACGCGCAGTCGGGACGGAACGAGAGCCGGATGGAAGAAAGGATTTTTATACCGCGTATTCGTCTGGTTCGACTGCATCAACTGGACACGTCGCTGAAGGAGAACGCCCGGAAAACCGGCGTTCTCCCGTGGAAGACTGGTCTACCGGCGAACCGGACGTGAGTTCCAGTCGAAACTGGGGGGATACCGATGGACGAGAACACACAGACCGACGACGGCAACGACCGGCCCGACGGGACGCGGAGCCGCGCATCCCCGGAATCCGACTCCCGGGACGCCGACGATCACCCCGACACCGAGGGCGACACCGGTTCCCCGGACGATCGTTCCGATTCCCGCGATCCCGGTACCGCGAGCGACGCCACCGGTTCGGCGTCGACCCCCGGGGACGCTCCGAGTTCCGACGCGGATCCGTCGGTCGGCGACGGGAAGTCCGACTCGGCTGTCGACCTCCAGGCGTACACTGACGACGGCCAGACCGCCCCGAGCGGGAGTGGCGACGGCCGGACCCCCTCGGGTGCGGCAGGGTCGCCCGCGAGCCCGACGGACGACGCCGAGGGTCCCGCTGCCGACGACGAGACCGATAAAGGCAGCGAGACCACTGACGGGCCCGAATCCGCCACGGACGACTCCGGATCGGCTCGCGACCGCGAACCGGGGGCACCCGACGACGCGGAGTCCGCAGCGCGCGACGACCGGGGCGACGGTTCGGATCGCCACCCGGCTGGAGACAGTTCCTCGACCGCACGGGATCCGGAGACGCCGGATTCGGATCCGGTCACCGCAGACGACATCGACATCGGGGAGACGATCGGGGTCGACGCCCAGACCGACGCCGCCGGCGCCACCGGCGCGGACGGACTCGGGCTCGACGAGGTCGTGCTCGACGACGACGACGACGACAGCCAGGGGCTCTTCGACGACCTCCTGTCGGGCGAGCCCATCTTCGAGAACAAGGAGGTCCTCCGGCCGTCGTACACTCCTCACGAGCTCCCGCATCGGAACGAGCAGATCAACCAGATGGCGACGATCCTCGTGTCGGCGCTCCGCGGCGATACTCCCTCGAACATCCTGATTTACGGCAAGACCGGCACGGGCAAGACCGCGAGCGCGAAGTTCGTGAGCCAGGAGCTCGAATCCACCTCCAAGAAGTACGAGGTCCCGTGTGAGGTGGAGTACATCAACTGCGAGGTGACAGACACCCAGTACCGCGTGCTCGCCCAGCTCGCGAACAAGTTCATCGAGAAGAACCGGACGGTGATCGGGTCGAAACTCGAGGAGTTGGAAGACCTCCGGTCGCGTGCGGCGGACACGATCACGGCGCTCTCGGATACCCGGTTCGACACGATCGAGGCGGTCGACGACCGGATCGACGAACTCGAAGCCGACCGCGAGGACATGGATCCGGTCCCCATGACCGGGTGGCCGACGGACCGGGTCTACTCGACGTTCTTCGACGCGGTCGACTACGAGGAGCGGGTCGTGGTGATCATGCTCGACGAGATCGACAAGCTCGTGGAGAAGTCCGGCGACGACACGCTCTACAACCTCTCGCGCATGAACTCCGAGCTCGTGAACTCCCGGATCTCGATAATGGGGATCTCCAACGACCTGAAGTTCACCGACTTCCTCGACCCCCGAGTGAAGTCCAGCCTCGGCGAGGAGGAAATAGTCTTTCCGCCCTACGACGCCAACCAACTCCGGGACATCCTCCAGCACCGCGCGAACGTCGCGTTCAAATCCGACGCGCTCACCGACGACGTGATCCCGCTGTGTGCGGCGTTCGCCGCCCAGGAACACGGCGACGCCCGGCGCGCCCTGGATCTCCTCCGGACCGCGGGGGAGCTCGCCGAGCGGAGTCAGGCCGACACCGTCGAGGAGACCCACGTCCGGAAGGCCCAGGACAAGATCGAACTCGACCGCGTGGTGGAGGTCGTCCGGACCCTCCCCACGCAGTCGAAGATCGTGCTCTTCGCGACCATCCTGCTGGAGAAGAACGGCGTCCACAACGTCAACACCGGGGAGGTGTTCAACATCTACAAGCGGCTCTGCGAGGAGATCGACGCCGACGTGCTCACCCAGCGCCGCGTCACCGACCTGATCTCGGAACTGGACATGCTCGGGATCGTCAACGCGGTGGTCGTCTCGAAGGGCCGGTACGGCCGCACCAAGGAGATCTCGCTGTCGGTCCCGATCGAGGAGACCGAGGCCGTCCTGCTCTCGGATTCCCGGCTCGGCGACGTCGAGAACGCCCAGCCGTTCGTCCAGGCGCGGTTCGACAACTGACACTGATACACGATGTTCGACGAGATCATGGGGAAGTTCGAGGGCAGCCCGAGCCAGCAGGCGGTCATCCGGCTCCTCCTGGCGCGCGGCTTCTCGGTCAACGACGACGGCCGGGTGGTCTCCGGCGGGATCGAGATTCCGAACACCGGGATCGCCCGCGAGATCGGCGTCGACCGGCGGGTGGTCGACTCGACGACGACCGCGATCCTCGACGACGACGAACTCAGGCGCATCTTCCAGAACATCTCCTCGATCCCCAGCCTCATGGACCTGGCGCCGGTGCTCGACCTCTCGGTGCTGACGATCGAGCCCAACGACGCCGAGCGCCCGGGGATCGTCGCGGAGGTGACCGGGCTGCTCGCGGAACGGGGCATCTCCATCCGGCAGACGGTCACCGAGGATCCCGAGTTCACCGACGAGCCGCGGCTCTACGTCGTCACCGACGACCCCCTGCCCGGCGCCCTCCTCAACCAGCTCTCGGAGCTCGACTTCGTCAGGCGAGTCAGCATCGCGTGAGCCTCCGGCCAGCCCCGCCCCGCCGCCCCGTCCGAGATCCCCGCTCCCGACGCGAACCCTTTTGCCCGATCGCGAGCCTACCCCGACCGTGAGCGATTCACCGAACCCGCCGGACGCGCCGGAGCCGTTTCGGACCGTCGACGCCCCCGGCGAGTCGGCGTTCGAGATCCGCGGCTCGGAGTTCCTCGGGTACGTCACGCCCGCGGCCGGCGTCGACGAGGCGGAGTCGCTCGTCGAGCGGGTGTGCGATCGGCACCCCGACGCGACGCATCACGTGCCCGCGTACCGCGTGCCGGCTGACGGGGGCAGCACGGGAACGCCGGCGATCGCGGGCGGTTCGGAGGGCGGGATGCTCCGGGAGTACCACTCCGACGACGGCGAGCCGACCGGATCCGCCGGCAAGCCCGCGCTGAACGTCCTGGTCCAGCGGGACCTCCGGAACGTCGCGGGCGTCGTGGTCCGGTACTACGGCGGGACCAACCTCGGGGTCGGCGGCCTAGCCCGGGCGTACGC
>Ga0207753_1000434_pt1 | contig 16459 bp, 17 predicted proteins | sample PonA233FremontCA_2_FD_187273 | JGI IMG/M metagenome (GOLD analysis project Ga0207753, IMG submission 187273) | Salt pond sediment microbial community from Fremont, CA, USA - Pond A23 Sediment 3 (SPAdes) | ecosystem: Environmental > Aquatic > Non-marine Saline and Alkaline > Saline | place: USA... | reverse complement strand
GCCGCTCGCGCCAGAGTTTGATCGTATACGTCACACCGTCGATTTCGGGGAAGTAACTGTCTGTGAAAAATCCGATCTTCATCGTGCCACCTCGCTGTACAGCTGTTCGTACTCCTGTGCGACTGCGGCCAGTGAGAACTCCTCGCTCCGGTTGGCGGCCTGGTCGCCGAGTTGTCGTCGGAGTTCGGGATCTTCGAGGCGGTCGAGTGCGCGCTCGAATCCGTCGACACCGGGCTCGGAGACTTTGATGGAATCTTCGCCGTCCGCGAGCCACGAGAAGGTTTCGATGTCACGAACGACCACGGGTTTCCCTGCGGCCATCGCTTCGAGCAGTGCGATCCCCTCGTTTTCCTCGTGTGTGGGGAAACAGAAGATATCCCCGGCGGCGAAGGCGCCCCGGATATCGTCGACGAAGCCGGTAAAGGTACAGTTGTCCGGCGACTCCTCGATGAGCCGTGTCGTCTCCCGACCTTTCAGCGAGAGATCCAGGTGGCCGAACCAGGCAAAGTCGATCTCCGGCTTCCGGCGGGCCAGTTCGACGAACGTTTCGAGTCCCTTCCGTTTGATGACGTGGCCGACGAGAAACACCGTCGGCGGGTCGAGGTCGTAGCGCTCGCGGTACTCGGCTTCGAACGATTCGAAGCCAGCGAGTTTCTCGTGGTCGACGCCGTTCGAGATCACGCGGGTCGGTGTGTCGGTGTAGCCTTCGAGCAACTGGCGGTTGTACTTGGAGGGACAGACCAGCTGGTCCGCCAGACTGTAGGCTTTCTTGAGATACGGTTTGAGCGGTTTCGCGAGCGCGTTCGTAAACCGAAAGCTATCCCCGAAGTCCTCGGCTGTCACGTGCGTGTGTGCGACGACCGGAATACCTCGTTTCTGTGCCCGCTTTGCGTAGTAGACAGAGCGAGGCCCCATTACATTGCAGTGAAACACGTCGGCATCGAGTGTCGGCTCCGTCGTGTACGCCAGATCGAGCTGATCGAACATCGTGCGCTGCTGGCTCACCGAATGCCGGATGCCGCCCGTGACGTGATCACCGAACTCGAAGTAGTGGCTGATCTTCATGCTCGTCGACCCCTCGGACGGTCGGGTCCGCCACTGGCTGGAACTTCCTGACTGCCCACCGGAGACACTACTCGACTTCAAGCCACGGTACCTCCATAAGTGGCGGGATGTACGTCTCGATGTGGTGCTCCCAGACGCCCTCCTCACCGAAGGCTTCCCCGTGGTCGGCGGTCACGACGACGTCACCGTCTAGCTCGTCGACGACCTCCGCGACCTCTTCGAGTGCGATCCGGAGATTCTCCTCGTACAGCGCGAGCGCCGCCCCACGGGTTCCGTTTTTGAGAACGTCCGTCGGGTCGAGTTCGAGCCAGAGCCCCGCCTTCTGTGCGAGTTCGCTGCCGTCGAGCTTCTCCTCGACTTTCGGGCGCAGCTTGTCGCTAAGGGAACTCAACGTCCCGTCGTTTGCGACCTCTTCTGCGTCCTCCTGGTTTCTGATCCCCTTCTGGATCTGTTTCAGTTTGCGACCTTTCCCCCGGGAGAGGTACGGGGCGTGTGGCTGCATGTAGTGCAGAACGGTTCGATCGGTTCGCTCGTCGATATCCGAGTGTTCTTCGAGTGACTCGGCCAGACTCTCCGGGGGCACCGTTCCCAGATCGTCGTCCCAGCCCTCTTTCCAGACGTCGATGATGTCGCTAATGTGCTCCGTGGCGGTCCACTCGTAGTCACAGCTTGCCCCCCACTTGAGTTCGTTGAGTGGGATTCCGAGACTGTTGATAAACGGATTGCCAGAAAAATAGGCGATATCGTGGTCCTCTGTGAACGTTCGGTAGGCCCACTCGGGTGTCGAGGACCCGATACTCTCGCGTTTCTCAAGGGTCCCGTCGAGATACTCGTCGTAAACCTCCGCGAAGACGTCGTACCGGCACGCGTCGAGCACCAAACAGTAATCCCACTCTGACTCGAGAAACTGCTGGTTATCCATCGTATAAGCTCTACTTTTCTATTCGACTTATATATTCTTATTGGTTGCCGGAAAGCCGCTCTCCCCGTCTTCGTTCGAATATGTCGGATCCAATACGAAGGAATATAACGAAACAAACAGGTCGGTCGATGTTCGAAGCGAGCCCGGAATAGTCGTCTTCGAAACGTTGATAGCCGGGCCGCGGTAGCATCTGATACGATGGGCGTCGAGTTCGGGGAACGGCTTCAGCTGGATACGTCGGTTCGGCGGCCGGAGAGAATCGTACTCCTGTTCGGCCTGCTGACCGGGATGCTGGGCGTCGTGCTGGCGGCAAACGAGCTGGTGAAGGGGACAGAGCTGGATTATCAGGCCTACTACTTCGCCGGTCGCGCCATCATCGAGGGTGAGCCCTTCGTCGGCTGGGCGATCACCGAGGGCACCTTTCTGAGCGAGAAAGCCTACGTCTACACACCCGTGACTGCGCCGCTGTTTGCGGTGTACGGGATCTTCCCACGGTGGGAGATCGGCTACGTCCTCAACGTCGCCTTACTCTTCGTCGTCTTTTTCCAGATCGGCCGACTCGTGATCGATTTCACCGAGCGCCACGGCGCGAGACTCCAGCGTGTCGACCGGCTGTTGATCCTCGGCTTCTGTGTGTTCTCGGGTCACAGCATCCTCGGGATGTACCGGGGCAACGTCGACCCGATCATCCTGCTCGCGCTGGCTGTCGGGCTGCTCGCAATGGAGAACGGCGACCAGATCAAAGGCGGTTCGCTGTGGGCGATCACGGCACATTTCAAGCTGTTCCCCGCATTTCTCGGTGTCTGGATGATATACCGGCGTGCGTACCGGGCGATTGCGGCGGCCATCGTCACCGGGCTCGGGCTGCTCGTCGTGGGCGTTGCGCTGTTTGGCATCGACGCACACATCGAGTTCGTCGATTTCATCGTCAATACACGGAGTCGGGAGGGAGCCTTCCTGGGGGGACTCGATCCGGAGCTCCAGTGGATTACCTTGCGCCGGCCGCTGTCACAGTTCCTCCCGCTGACCGGGAATCAGCTGATCGTCCTCTCGACGGCGATCATCTCCCCGTTCGTCGCGGTGGTCTACTGGGAGGCGGAGTCGGATCTCGACGTGGTCGTCGCCTTCTTCGCGACGATGGTCGCGATGTTGATCACGGTGGTCCCGTCGACGCTCAACTACGTCGTCTATCTGTACTTCCCCCTGCTCGGACTGATCTATCTCACCGAGGACCCACTCACGAAGAAGCTCTTTCTGGCCGGGCTGGTTCTCGTCAATCTGCCGCTGTACCCCCAGCACGTCGAGTTGATCGTCGACGCGCTCCCGCTCGCGGCGGTCGGTGACCTGATCGTCGGGGCCGCCCGGGCGGGGATGACCTACGCCTCGATCCCGCTGATCGGCTTTCTGTCGATACTGGCTGGCTGTATCCGGTTCGTCCGCGTTCCCGATCCGCTCGCGAGGACGCCCGGACGAGAGCGGCTCTAGGGCAGCAGACTCCGGAGATGTCTGCGGATCTGTTGTCGACCACGCGGGGACATCGCGTTCCGGACGTGTCTGTCGGTCGACTGGCCGAGCCAGAGGAGTTTGTAGAGGTCGTCGTGTGTCTCGAAGTCGGGCGGTAGCGGTCGGTGCTGCTGGTATCCCCGGGCGAGCGCCCGCCGGAGCCGGTCCTGTTCGGACCGTTCGAACCGGAACCAGTCGACGAATCTGAGTTCGGCGCGCGCGAGTGCGTAGCCGGCGGTGGTGACGTGTGCGTTCCCCCAGTCGAGAAACGCCGTCACCGATCCGTCCTCGACGAGCAGGTTGTCGGGGAACAGATCGCCGTGGGTGAGCACCGGTTGCCAGTCCGTCTCATCGCCGAGGAGCGTCAGCAGCTGTCGTCCCCGCTCCGGGACGTAGAGCCCGTTCGGCCGACAGAGTTCGAGGCTGTCACCGGCCCGTCCGAGCCCGCCAGTTCGGTCGAACTGGTGGGCCGCGTGCAGCTGTCCGAGCATCGAGCCGGTCGCTTCCAGGATCTGCACCCGCTCTGTCAGCGCCAGCGAGGGAAACGGTGTCGGGGGATCGCCGTCGCGGAACTCGTAGAGGGCCCAGTGTGTCCCATCACCGTCAGGGAGTCGCCCCGAGGCGAGCACTGTCGGACACGCGATATCGGTGGTCTCCCCGACCAGTCGAACGACGAGCGGTTCGATCACGTCACCGGTCCTGATACTGAGGCCGCCGATCTTGCAGACCGCGCGTCGGGGTTCGCCGTCGAGTTCGAGCAGGTGCGTTTCGGCGATCCGACCGCCCGTCGCCTGTTGGGAATCGACGATCGAACAGCCAAGCGCCGCGTCGACGATCCGCTCGACCTGGCCCGATGAGTCCTCCATCGCCACCTGGTACACTGCAGGATGGATTAGTACCGTCGATTTCAGCGCCAGAAACACAGTCCGATACACTAAAACCAACCCTGCTCAAACGAAGGGCAAACGAACTAATTCGTACTCCATCAGAATGTTAAGTAAAAAACAAGTCGCAGTCGGTGTCCTTTTCTGGGTACTGATCGCCGGTGCATTCGTCACACTCGCTGGTATTGGAGACTTTCTGGAGAGTCTCAATTCGATCTCTCGATGGGAACTGGTCCAGATTCTCACCGCAGTGGCAGTCGGCGTGGTCGCGATGGGGTCGTGTCTCCACGTTATCTCGCTGAACATCGGACTCGGATCGGGCTGGATCGAGACGATCTTTCTGAACACGAGCGTGAGCCTGGCCCACAACCTCACGCCCTTCGGACAGGCCGGTGGCGCACCGATCGGCGCAGTGATCCTCTCGAAGCGGTTCGATGGCAACTACGAGGAGTGTCTGGCAGCGCTGTCGATCAAAGATATCGTGAGTTTCGTCCCGTCGATTCTCGTGTTCACCTTCGGTGGGGGGTATTTCCTCCTCTTCGGGGAGGCGATTCCCAACCAGCTCCGCCCGATCTTCGGGGCCTTTGCGCTGTTCGTCGTCGTCGTCGTCGGCTCGGTGCTGGCCGTCCGTCAGTATCCGGAGTTCATGCTGCGCGTGCTGCACTATCTCGTCGGTGCCGTCAACCGGCTGGCTGCCTGGCTCCCGTTCGTCCCCAGTCTCGACAAATCGGAAGTAAGCGAGCGAGTGACGAATTTCTCCGACTCGATCGCCGATATCGCATCCGACCGAAAGACCGTCGTCGTCGCCAGCGCGCTGGCGACCACGTCCTTTCTCGCCCAGGGAACACTGCTCTGGCTCACGCTCGGCGCCGTCGATGTCGGTATTCCACTCCCGCTCGCGATCTTTATCGTTCCTGCCTCGCTGCTTGCCTCCGGGCTCCCGCTCCCCGGCGGCAGCGGTGGCGTCGAGAGTGTCCAGATCCTGATGATCCTGGCCACGACGGGCGCCGCCTCCTCGCCGACGATTACAGCAGTCGTTCTGAGTCGCGGGCTGGTGTTCTGGACGCCGATCGTCCTCGGTTCGTTCACACTGCTCGGACTCCAGTTGCAGGGAACGTTCGATTGACATCGGGACTCCTCGTGGACGGCACAGAGCCTCATCGCGGTCGATCTGTGGCTTCCGGCCCCTCGTGGAACGTCGAATAGCGACGTCGACCGGCGCACCCACTGAGTTCCGTGTAACCGAGAGACTAACATTCAGGGGGCACATATCGGTGTACGAATGGATTTCGAGCGGGTCCGGCGTCACGAACCGAAAACGGTGGAAGACCAGCCACAGGAAGCGGCGGTCATCCTCCCGGTCATCACCCCGAAGTCGGACCCGACGATCCTCTTTACGAAACGCGCCGACCACCTCTCGGATCACCCGGGACAGATGAGTTTTCCCGGTGGCGGTGTCGAACCGGAAGACGACTCGCTCGAAGACACCGCGCTCCGGGAGGCCCACGAAGAGATCGGTCTGGAGCCGCCGGAGGCATCCCTCGTCGGGCGACTCGACGATATACGGACGGTGACTCACTACTCCGTGCGGCCCTTCGTCGGGGAGATCCCGGACAGGGAGTACGAACCCTGTGACGACGAGGTCGCCGAGATCGCGCGACTCCCCATCGAGGAACTGACCGACCTCAGAAACTACCACAGCGAACGTCGGGACCACCCCCACTACGGGGATATCCGGCTCCACTACTTCTACGTGGGCAGATTTACGGTCTGGGGCGCGACGGCACGGATGCTCGTCCAGTTTCTCGAACTCGCCACCGACTGGGAGATGCCAGCCGAGGCCGACCAGGAGGTCGAACCCGACGCCGACTTCCCAGTCTGATCATGAGTGTCCAGCAAGTCGGAATCGTCGGCGGCGGCGCGGTGGGTCTGACGGCGAGTCTCGAACTGGCGAGACGAGACGTGGACGTGACGCTGTTCGAACAGGGTGAACTGGGCAGCGGTGCGACCGGGCGCGCGGCTGGCATCTGCTACGACGCCTACGTCGACCGGCGCGACGCGGCGATTGCTGCCCGATCCCTGGATCGGTTCCGCGAACTCGGCGTCCTGACCGAGCGGCCCTACGTCTGGTTCGCCCGCGAGGACGACGAGGTTGCAGCGGCGATCGAATCCCACGTCGAGGGGATGCAGGGGGCCGGACGGGACGTCTCGCTCGTCGAACCGGCGACTGTCTCCGAGCAGTTTCCCGGATTCGTGACCGACGACGTGACGACGGCCGCGATTGCCAGGAATGCGGGGTACGTCGATACGATGGGATACGTCGAGGTCGTGGCCGACCGAGCAGTAGATGCAGGTGTCAGTATCGAGACGCAGACTCCGGCGACGGTCACGGACCGGCGGACGATCGAAGCAACCGAGGAGTTACACGCCTTCGATGCTGTCCTCGTCGCGGCAGGTGCGGGCACAGTGGAAGTTCTCGGAGCGACCGAGTTCGATCCCGCAGTCGGGCTGTACCGGACACAGGTCCTGATTGCCGAGCCGACCGAGAGCGGGACGGTCGAAGCGCTGCCGATGTTTTACGACGCGTCCGAAGAGTGGTACGGCAGACCGACAGGGGATGGGATTCTGGCCGGTGACGGCTCGGAGATGTACGATGGGGCCCCAGCCGACTACAAACAGGAGACTGATGCCAGTTTCCGCGCCGAACGGATGGCGGCGCTCGAAGCGCGGATCGACGGGCCAGTCGAGATGGGAGACGCCTGGGCAGGGCTCTGTACTGCGACGCCGGACCGCGATCCGCTGGTCGGGGAGTGTCTCCCGGACCTCTACGTCGCGACCGGGTTCTGTGGCCACGGCTTCATGCGGTCGCCTGCGATCGGTTCGGCGATCGCAGCGCAGATACTCGGTGACGATCCGATAGCCGGATTCGAGCCGACGCGGTTCGACGGCACCGAACCGATAGAGCTGCCGGTCGGCGTGACATAGTGGTTACTGCGAGTCGTTCTCGCCGCGTGGAGAGAGTCAGCGCCGTGACAGCCCGAGTTTCGTCGCCGTGCCGAATATTACCGCAGTAACCACTATCAGAGAGCGATACCGAATAACACCTCCTCGGAATGAGCCAGTTACAGTTTGCTTTCGGCGTCTTCGGCCAGCTCTTTCATCCGCTTGCCGACGCGGCCGGCATCCGAGAACTCGTCTTCGCTCATCGCGTTTGCGAGCGCGTTGCCGAGTACGAAGACGGCATGCTTGTGCTCGCTTTTGGACATGTGGACGTCGTCGGGTGTTACACCGACCTCGTGGTACTGATCGAACAGGCTCTCGTCGACCTGTTCGAGATCCTTGAAATAGTCCATGATGAGAACCATCTGTTCGTGGAGTTCGAGAAGTTCGTCTTTATGCATGCCAGTATATTAGACCGATAGTACCATAAGTTTGTTTGGAAGCCAATTCACACGCTCTGCGGACAGATGGTTAGAAAACGTACTCGTCTTCGTGACCCATCATGCCATCATCTTCGTATCCCGGCTCCTCTTCCTCGTCGATCGGTCCGCTTGTCTTGTAGGCTTTGAGTCCGGTCGACAGGAGGTCCTCGATCGCCTCCTCTCTGTTGAGAAACTCGCCTCGTTCGACGAGCTGGGCGATCTGCATTTCGAGATGCTCGGGGATCGTGATCTCTACCTTGGGCATCGCTTCAAGCGTCTTAACACAAAGAACTATTTAAATCTGGCGGAAATATGTGCCACTTACCGAAAAGATTTTTTCTATAATCGTAAAACCGAGGGGCGGGACCGGGAGCAACTGGATGAGTGCTGGCCGAGAATAAAAGTAGGAATCTCTTACTGTTGGCCACCGATCCGGGCATTTTCGATCGCACCGGGTAATCAGACAGATATCGGCGGTTCTAGAGACCGGAGATAACCGACGGTATCAAGCCTCCGGAGTCCTAACTACGGGTAGATGGAACGAACGGTCGACGGGCAGACGGGGACGGCCGGGCGCAAGTCGGTGTCCGTTCGCAGTTGTCCGCTCGATTCGACAGCTGCGTTCGCGTTGTTGGACGCCTTCGACCGGCCGCGGTTCGCGTGGGCGAGTGAGTCGACAGTTACCGTCGCGGGCGGGAGTGCTGCGACGATCACTGCCGATGGACCACAGCGGTTCGACGCTGTTCGCGAGAATGCCCAGCTACTGTTCGGTCGGCTGGAGACACCGCCTGAGACCCCCTACGAGGCCAGACCCAGGCTGTTCGGTGGGTTCGCATTCACCGACACACACCGGGATCCCGGCGATGGCTCGCCCTGGGAGGGGTATCCTGGTGCGTGGTTCACACTCCCCGCCGTCCAGCTGACGGTCACACCGTCGGGGAGCTGGCTGACGACAGCCGCGGCTGGCCATGCGAGCGAGGAGACTGCCAAGAGCCGGCTGGAGCTGTGGCGTGACCGGGCCGGAACGGTATCGGACCCGGCCGAGCAGGGAACACCCGGCGTGTTGTCCCGTCGCTACGCGCCACCGCTTTCGGACTGGCAACGGGAGATTGCCGAGGCGACGACGAAGATCGAGGCCGGCACGCTCAGGAAAGTCGTCCTCGCACAGGCACTGACCACCGAGCTCGAACGGCCAGTCGACGTCCCCGGGATTCTTGCCCGGCTCGAGGACTCCTATCCCGACTGTTTCCGGTTCCTGTTCGAGCCGGAGAACGGTGGTGCTTTCTTCGGGGCAACGCCGGAACGGCTGGTCTCGGTCCGTGGCGAGACCGTCGAGACGGAGGCACTCGCCGGCTCGATCGGTCGTGGGGAAACGGCCGAAGAAGACGAGTGGCTCGCAACACAGCTACTCGAAAGCGGGAAGAACAACCACGAACACGACATCGTCGTCGACACGATCCGGGAGCAACTGGAGCCGCTCACGTCGGCCGTAGAGACTGGGGAGCGGACGATCAGGAAACTCGCGAACGTCCAGCATCTCCAGACCCCGATCCACGCTACCCTCTCGAAGGACCGCCACGTGCTCGACCTCGTCGAGGCGCTCCATCCCACGCCTGCCGTCGGCGGATTGCCACCGGAGCTTGCACTCCAGACGATCAGCGAGACGGAGGTCTTCGACCGTGGCTGGTACGCGGCACCAGTCGGCTGGATCGACGCCGACGGCAACGGGACCTTCGCAGTCGCGATCCGGTCGGCACTCGCACGTGAGAAGACTGCCACGCTGTTTGCCGGTGCAGGTATCGTCGCGGACAGCGACCCGGACGAGGAGTGGGACGAACTCCAGCTCAAGTACAGACCGATTCTCGACGAACTCACATGACGGCGCCGAACCGCAACACGCTGTGGGCCGAGAGTATCGTCTCCGAACTTGTGGCGAATGGTGTCACAGCCGTCTGTGTCGCCCCGGGGAGCCGGTCGACGCCGCTGACTGTCGCGGTCGCGACCCACCCGGAGATCGAACTGTTCTCCCACCTCGACGAGCGGTCGGCGGCGTTTTTCGCGCTCGGTCGGGGACGACGCACCGGTGAGCCGACCGCCCTGATCTGTACGTCCGGGACGGCGACGGCGAACTTCCATCCGGCAGTGATGGAGGCGAACGAGGGGCGGGTCCCGCTGCTCGTTCTCACCGCCGATCGACCACCCGAGCTACACGACAGCGGTGCGAATCAGACGACAGCGCAGCATCGAGTCTACGGCGACGCGGTCCGGTACGACAGGACACTCCCCGAACCCGAAGCGAGCGCGCGGAAACTCCGCTCACTGCGCGTGACTGTCTCGCGGGCAGTGGGCGAAACGACCGGGACCCCGCCGGGGCCGGTGCATCTGAACGTTCCGTTCCGGAAGCCACTCGAACCGACCCCGGTCGAGGGCGACGTGCCGGAGGACTTCGAGCAGCAGTATCCGCTGGCCGCGAACGGCCGGGACGGCCCCTTCGTCGAGCGGACGGTGGGCGAGTCACAGCTATCCGACCAGCAAGTCGACTCGCTGACGACAGCGATCGATCGGGCCGACCGTGGGCTCATCGTCTGTGGACCGGCGACCGGTCCGACGCCCGCACCAGCAGCACTCGCAGCACTCGCCGAGCAGACCGGGTTTCCCGTGCTGGCCGATCCACTCTCGGGCCATCGGTTCGGGGCGCACACGGAGTCGATCCCGGTCTGTGGCGGCTACGACTCCTATCTCGATGGCTGCGAGTGGCCGGATCCCGATCTCGTCGTCCGGTTCGGTGCGTCACCGACCTCGAAGAACCTCCGGAAGTATCTGGCTGGAACCGACGCCCGCCAGCTCCTCGTCGATCCGGCGGGCGGCTGGCGCGAAGCGGAGTTTACCGCGACCGATCTCGTCGAGGCAGCACCCACCCCACTCGCGATGGCACTCGCAGACCGGCCACTCTCGCCGGGGCTGGACTCCTACAGGAAGCGATTTACAGAGATGGAACGGCGCTACTGGGAGACTGTGGAGTCGGCCTGTGCAGCGAAGTGGTTCGAGGGCGCAATCCTGAACCACGTAGCGGAGTTGCTCCCGGATCCGTCGACGTGCTTCGTCTCGAACAGTATGCCGGTCCGTGATCTCGACCGGTTCGGGAAACCGGCCAGTGACGAGATCACAGTGCTCGGAAACAGGGGTGTCAGCGGTATCGACGGGATCGTTTCGACAGCACTCGGTGCCGGCAGTGCGACGGGGGAGCCGCTGGTGCTCGTGCTCGGTGATCTTGCCTTCTACCACGATATGAACGGATTGCTGGCGTTACAGCGCTGTGGCGTCGACGCCACGATCGTCCTGATCGACAACGACGGCGGTGGAATCTTCCACAAACTACCGATCAGCCAGTTCGATCCGCCCTTTACCGAACAGTTCCTGACCCCACACGGGCTCGACTTTACCCCGGTCGCAGAGCTGTACGGATTCGAATTCACCGTCGCGACAGGAGCTGAACCGTTTATCGACCTGTTCGAAGCCTCGGTCGGCAGTGCGGGAACACAGGTGATTTCGGTCCGGACCGATTCGGCGGAAAGTCACGAGGTTCGCGAACAGCTACACGAGCGGATTCTCGACGAGCGGGAGACAGTCAGGGTTGGCGACTCGGTTTGATCGCGAACCACGTCAGGACAGAGAGCCCGAACGGGAACAGTACTGCCGAAACAGCGAGGACGCCAGTCAGCGTGAACAGTTTGACGCCGGCGACTCCGAACAGTCCGATCGGCAAGAGAACCGTCCAGATACCGAAGACGACGATTCCCACCTGCGGAATACTCTGGAGATAGGCGATGACCATGATCGTACAGAACGCAACGGTGAGATTCGCCGCCACCGGGAACGGCGGGAACAGGGCGCCAGCAAGCAAGATTGGATAGATGATGAACGTCGTCCCGAGGAGGACGATCGTCTGCTGTGAGTCGAACAGCCGGCGCATCTCGAACATCTCGTGGCCATCCCCGACGGTGTAGGATCGGTCCGTCCCCCAGGTCTCGTGTGCGCTCTCGGCGCCGGTCTGGTCGGTCGACTGACTCCAGTTGGGGCCAGCGTGGTGAGATGCACGTCGCTGGCGGTAACCCGCCTTCCCGGTTGCCCCACTGCGACCCGTGTCGGATTCCTGTCCGGCGCTGGCATCTCGTGTACCGGTCTGACTATGGGCTTGCTGGTGGTTCGACGACGAATGCCCGTGAGTTCCGTCCCCGGCACTCTCGGAGCTACTGACAAACTTGTCGTGGCCGAGTCGGTCGTAGCGAGTCCGCTCGTCCTCGTCTGTCAGAACATCTCTGGCCTCGATAAGCTGTTTTGTTCGCTCGCTGGCCGCTCTGTCGTCGCTCACGTCCGGATGAGCCTCCTTGATCCGGTCACGGTAGGCGTCTTTTATCTCACTCGTCGTCGCATCCCGGGGGACACCGAGCAACTCGTAGTAGTCCTCTGCCATCTATAGGAGGCGTACCCGTGATTGCAGGGAGCAGAATATAAATCTGTAGCCGATTCGTACCTGCCCCCGGCCGTGGACCGCCGGGGGTTACCCGCGGTCCTCGACATCCTCGCCGACAACCGCGTCGACGACCTCCTCGGTTTCGGGATCGATGAGCAACCAGAGTTCGTCCTCGTCCATCTGTTTGGCGCGCTCGCGGAACTCCCCCTGAATGTCCTCGGCACTCGCACGGACGTCACTCCGTTTGATCGGTTTCTCGACGCGCATGAGCAGTTCCTTCTCGGAGACGTCGACAGAGTCCTCGTACCGGTCGCGTTTCGAGGCGATGTAGCCACAGTTCGGACACGCCCACCCCGAGACGGCCTGTTTTAGCTCCGTCACGTAGATCACCTGCAATCCAGTCCCGCAGTCTGGACACTCGATATCGGTTTGCTCTATCGTCATCTGCCCACCCACATATCTCGATTGATGACTTCGAGTACCTCGAATCTGTCGGCTCACCGGTCGAACGAAACGTTGAATATGTGAGAGACTAACATACACACGAAGCCCTGGTGCGTGGGGCTTCCGGCGGGAACCACCGTCGCTCTGCTCCGGACATTGGCACCGCAGTCAAATCAGCGGGTCGTGGAACTGACCGGCCGGCAGTTCCGCGACACTTTTTAAAATTATACTGGTGGTTATAAATTCGTGGAGATATTCGCCCCCAAGGGGTCGAAATCCTTCGGTTTATTATAGCCACCAGTATCAGGAGAGGCCGTCACTGCCCCCGACTCACGGGGGGACGGTCTTATACGAACCCTTACAGGCTTGACAATCCTACCTGCAGGGAATGAGTACGAAAGACCTCGATACAGACGAGGTCGCGGAGATCTACGACGAACTGCTCAAGACCTACGAGACGGAGTGGGCCTACCGCGGCCACCGGAGCCTCCACCTGGCGTACTACGACGACGACCACGACGACCCCGGATCAGCGGCGATGAACACGATGCGGATGCTCTCCGAGGCTGCCGGAGTCGACAGTTCTGACCGGATCCTCAACATCGGCTGTGGCGCTGGCGAGGACTCGGTCTGGAACGCACAGGCTTACGGCACCCCGGTCGTCGGCGTCAACATCAGCGAGAGTCAACTCGAATTTGCCAGGGAGAACGCGGAAGAACACAGTGTCGAGGAACTGACAACGTTCAACTACGACAACTTCCAGACGCTGGAGACGGTCGACGACGACTCGTTCACACTCGTCTGGGGACTCGAAGCGCTCTCACACTCCCCCGACAGAAAGCAGGCACTCGACGCCGCGCGGCGTGTCCTGACCGAGGACGGCCGCGTTGCCTTTGCTGATCTTTTTCTCCGGACGGAGATCGATTCGCTGTCGGCGAGTGACCGGGAGAAAATCGAGTACATAGACGATGCACTGGGACTGCGTATCGGCGACATCGACGGCTTCGAAGCGACGCTACGGGAAACTGGCTTCACGAACATCGAACTCGAAGATCTGACCGAGGGAATCGAACGCTGTACGAAACGTCGCCGAGAGTTCTCACGCGTCGCATATCCCGTCGGGTGGGTGATGGAAAAACTCGGTCTCACCACGAAACTGCAGATCAACGGGCTCGCGGCGTCGTCGAAAATTCACAAACTCATCGAAGCTGACGTGCTGGGCTACTACATGGTGACCGCAGACCGGGACGAAACGGCCAACTGACTCTTAGACGTCGATACTCGTCGATTCGTCGACGCGTTCGAACACGACCTCGAGGACGCCGTTGTTGTAGGTGGCGTCTGCGGAGTGTTCGTCGACACGACCCGGGAGCGAAATCCGTTCGTTGTACTGCCTGTCGGAGGCGTTCGCGTCGAGATGCAGTGTTTCCCCGTCGCACTGCAGATCGATTGCCTCTTTCTCGATCCCCGGAATATCTGCGATGACGCGGATTTCGTCGTCGCTCTCGTGGAGATTGAAGTGGATATCTGTCTCGCTTTCGCCGGTCTTGGGCCCCGAGTTGTGTTCGAAGTGAAAGTTCGCCTCCGGACCCATCATCTCGTTCATCATGCGCTCGATCTCGTTGAAAAACTCGTCGAACGGGTCGTCCCTGTCGTCGTCTCTCATACCACTTTCTACGGCTATACAGTTGAAAAACCTTCGGCAACCCCCGATTTGGCTGTCAGGAACTGACCGTCGAGAGAGTTCCCGACGCCTTTTGTATCCGACCACCCTATCACAGCCATGGACGACCCGTCACAGCGTGTTGCGATCTCCTGTCCTGCCTGTTCGCCGGACCGCGAGACCGTACACGAGATCCTGAAGCCTGGTGGGCAGGCTACGGTGCGATGTACAGCGTGTAGTCACGTACACAAAGAACAGCTCCCGGAACAACAAACTGAAACGAAAGACGTCGTCGTCTCACAGGACGGCGAATCGTTTTCAGCGTCGGTCGACGTACCAGCCGACGAGTCGCTGGCGGTCGGTGAGGAGTTCCTGCTCGAAACCGACGAGGCGATCATGACGGTCCGGATCACGAGTCTCGAAATCGAGCAGGGCCGCGAGGAGGAAGCGCCGGCAGAGGAGGTCCAGACGATCTGGACACGCGGCGTCGGCAACGTCTCGGTCAACGTGACCGCCCACCCGAAAGGCGGCGGCCACGACGAGACCCGGAGTTTCTCGCTGCAGGTCCCCGGCGATTACGAGTTCACGGTCGACGAAACCGAGGAACTCGGCGGCGAGGAGTTCACCGTCGAGGGCATCTTCCTGCGGGACGACGCGACGGGCTACGAACACGAGAAGCTGGATTTCGAGGGCGACGTGGCGATTGCAAAGGATATCAAACGCCTGTACGTCAGAGACCAGTCGACCAGCGCCTGGTCGGCCTGGTAGATCGGCGCCCATCCGGACCGATGGAGTTCGAGAAAAAACGCGACCGACTTGTCAAACGGCTCGCGACACGCAGAAATCTCAGCGACCGGACGCTCGATGCCATCCGGGCAGTCCCGCGCCACGAGTTCGTCCCAGAGGCGAAACAGTCCGCAGCGTACAACGACACGCCACTGCCGATCGGCGAAGGCCAGACGATCAGCGCGCCACACATGGTCGCGATCATGGCCGAACTACTGGAGCTAACCCCCGGCGACGAAGTGCTCGAAATCGGGACCGGCTGTGGCTACCACGCCGCCGTCACGGCCGAACTCGTCGGGCCAGAACACGTCTATAGCGTCGAGTACCACACGTCGCTCGCCGAACGAGCGAGGGAAACCCTGCAGCGGACAGGGTACGGCGAGGTTTCTGTCCGGGCGGGCGATGGCCGGGACGGCTGGCCCGAGTGTGCGCCCTTCGACCGTTCGTATCTCACCTGTGCTGCAGACACCATCCCCGAGTCGATCCGCGAGCAGGTCCGGACCGGCGGGATCGTTCTCGGTCCACTGCGCAACGGCGGACAGCGACTCGTGAAAGGCGTCGTCCAGTCCGACGGAACACTCCAGCGGGAATCACACGGTCGCGTCCGGTTCGTACCGCTGAAATAGTTCCCCGAAAACGCCCGCGAGCGGTTGATTCATTACTACTCGGCGACAATCAATCGATATGGACCCTGCGGTACTGCGTGACGATATGGTAGCCAGCCTGGAACACGACAGCAAGGGCTGTGTCCAGAGCGACGCTATCTCGATCGCGATGCGAGCGGTCCCCCGACACGTGTTCGTCGAAGACGACCGCGCGGCGTACGCCGACCGTCCGTTCGAGCGGTTCGGGACGCGAGTGCTCGCGCCGAGTACGGTCGCCCGGCTTCTCGAAGCGCTCGACCCGGCTGAAGACGACTCCGTCCTGGTCGTCGGCGCTGGTGTCGGCTACACGGTCGCCGTCCTGGCGGAGATCGTCGGCGGTCGCAACGTTCACGCGATCGATATCACGAGACGGTTAGTGTACGAGGCCCGCGAGAATCTCGCCGAGGCCGGCTACGGCGAGGTGCTCGTCGACCGTGGCGACGGAGCCGACGGACTCCCGAGTTACGCTCCGTACGACCGCATCCTCCTCGAAGCTGCAGCAGTACGGCCACCCCAGCGGCTCGTCGACCAGCTCGCAGACGACGGCACACTGGTGATGCCACTGGGTGCGAGCAACCAGTCGATCGCCGTCGTCTCCGGGGACGGCTCTGTCGAACGGCTCGGTGGCTGTGCGTTCGACCCGATGCTGGTC
>Ga0207753_1000433_pt1 | contig 16462 bp, 12 predicted proteins | sample PonA233FremontCA_2_FD_187273 | JGI IMG/M metagenome (GOLD analysis project Ga0207753, IMG submission 187273) | Salt pond sediment microbial community from Fremont, CA, USA - Pond A23 Sediment 3 (SPAdes) | ecosystem: Environmental > Aquatic > Non-marine Saline and Alkaline > Saline | place: USA... | reverse complement strand
GGGATGTCCTCTTGAGCGAACGCGAACGATCTCTGCCAGAACACCGCCGCCGTCGAAGAGGCGCCCTGCCGAGCGGCCTCCGGTGGAAGGGCTGGGGGTTCGGTGCCGCGTGGCTCTCTCCTCTCCCGGTCAGCACGCGCCTCTCCCGGTCAGCACGCGGGGGCGGCGGGGCGGGACTCGGACTCCCGCGACGCTGCACGGGCCATCGTGGCCGCCCCCACCACGCCGGCCTGTCCCCCTAGGTCCGCCGCCACGACCTCAAGGTCCGCCACGGCGGGCCCCAGCGCCCGCCGCTGCACGATTCTCTGGGCCCCGTCCACGTATCCGGGATGCCCCTCGATCATGCCCCCACCCAGCACGACGCGCTTCGGGTTGAAGGTATTGACGATCCCCACCAGGCCGAGCCCTAGATACTCGGCCGTCGCGCCGACGAGACGCTTCGCGAGGGGGTCTCCCTCCTCGAAGGCTGCGTGGACGGACCGGCCCGTGATGTCGTCGACGTCTCCGCCGGCCTTCTCGAGAAGCGCGGCCCCGGCCTCCGGGTCCGTGCGGACGGCCTCTTGCGCCCGCTCCTCGAGCGCCCAGCCCCCCGCATAGGCCTCCCAACAGCCCCGATTCCGGCAGTGGCAGGCGCGCCCGTACGGCATGATCATCGTGTGCCCCAGCTCTCCGGCCAGGCCCTGGTGCCCCTGCAACACCTCTCCGCCGCTCACGACCCCGCCGCCGATGCCGGTTCCCACGAACACCACGACCAGGTCGCTGATGTCCCGGCCGGCCCCATGCCGCCACACCCCCCAGGTGACGGCGCGAACGTCGTTGGCCACCGTCACCGGCAGGCCCAGCGCCTCTTCCAGACGCGACTGAAGCGGCACGTCGGTCCACCCGAGGTTGGGGGCCGAACGCACAACCCCGGCCTCGGAGTCGACCTGCCCGGCCACCCCCACGCCCGCCGCAGCGGCCTCGCTCGCGGACTGCGAGAGGCACTCGTTGACGCACCTCACCACCTCGTCGAGGACCCGCCCGGCTCCCTGATCGCGATCGGTCGGGTGGCGATGACGGGCCTGAATGGTGCCGGACGCATCGACGAGGGCGGACTCAACCTTTGTGCCCCCAATGTCGATGCCGAGCGTGGCGGCCGAGGCAGACGAAGACACAGGATCGTGTGGGCTCGTGAGGGAAGCTCGCGTGCAGGGGGGCTGGGACCCGGATCGTCTCATCCCTGCGCGGCGGAGGCCGCACAGCCGAGCAGGGCGTCCAGGCCGTCGGCCTCCACAATCAGGAGCTGTTCGGAGGCGTCCCCGGCCCGGAGGACGATGGCCTCCTCGGCGTGACATTGGAGGCACGGGAGTACCTGCGACTCAGGCAGGTTGAGCCGATCTGAGAATTGACGCACCGTCCCGATGGCCTCCCCGTCCTCGGCGAGCGCAAAGGCAATCTCGGAGGATGTTTGAGAGGATGTCTGAGGGGCGTGCTTCGTGGCAGGCATGGCGTGGGGCAGATCCGGTGAGTAGAAACACGAAGAGAACAGGGGCGCACGTCCGTTCACGCCGCCATTTCGTACACGTCCTGGTAGGCCTCGTCGAAGCGGGGCGTGAGGGCGTCGCGCAGCGCCGCACGGGCCCGGTGGAGGCGCACGCGGACGTTAACACGGGTGAGCCCGAGCTCCTCCGCCACCTCCTTCGTCGACTGCTCCTCAAGATCCCGGAGCCGGATCACTTCGCGGTAGGACTCGGAGAGCTCCTCCATCGCGTCGTACAGGAAGCGTTTCTCCTGCGCCTGCTCGGTGCCCTCCTCCGGCCCCCGGTACGCCGACGGCGGGTCCCCGTCCCAGGACGTCGAGTGGACGTATTCGAGGGTGTCCTCCTCCAGGCAACTGTGGCGCTGGTCCTTCCGGTAGCGCGCCAGGGCCACGTTCTTCGCGATGCTGTGGAGCCACGTCGTGAGCTTCGCGTCGCCCCGAAAGTTCGGCAGGCTGCGGAGCGCCTGGAAAAAGACCTCCTGCACCAGGTCGCGCGCCACGTCGGTGTCTTTGGAGTACCGGCGGAGCACCCCCTCGATGTAGTCGCGATGGCCGTAGATCCATCGCCGGACCGCTTCCGGATCGCGGTTGCGAAGGGCCTGGAGATCCGCGTCGCTGAATGAGGCGTCGGGAGCGTCAGTGTCGCTGGGAATCGCGGCAGAAGGCGTATCAGACATGGGCACAGGGACAAAAACGATCAGGAATACGTGCGGGTGATCTTGCGGCATCTCTGCCGGCGCCCTGTAGACCCTTCGAAGACTGTACCAGCCTTCTTTTTCGGCATGATTTTTCTCGTAAACCGCTAAAAAACAGAAAGATAGCCCACACCGGAACCGCCCCCCGACGTTCACGGAATTGTCGATATATCGACACTGCGTCGATATATCATCACGGCGAGGCGGCCCGGCCGGCATCGCGGCCCCCGCCGGTGCCCCCGAGCGTCACCGGCGCACGCGCGGCGCGGCGCAGACCCGCGGGCTCGGTTGGGGGACAGGACACCGCCGGGCACCTCGTCGGGGCTCGTTCGTGTGACAGGCCGGTGTAACACTGGCTCCTCTCCTTTGACTCTCAACGGGGCCCGTAGCCCTCTTTCTACCCCCCTGGCTTTTCTGCCTCCGCACGCCGTATGCTCAATGCGCTCGCCCGCTATGCCGACTGGCTTCACCTGCAGTGGCCCGCTGGTACGCCCGAGAAGCTTCCCAAGGTCGACGACCACTTCCGCACCAATATCGACGGGGTGTACGTCGTAGGAGACCTGGCGGGGGTGCCCCTCCTCAAGTTTTCCGTAGACGGTGGGGCCCGGGCCGTGCAGGACATCCTTGCCCGGGGCATCGATCCGGCGGAGCCGGAGGACGAAACCGGGCCCTTCGACGTCGTCATCATCGGGGCCGGGGCCAGCGGCATGGCCGCCGCCCGCGAGGCGAAAACGAGCGGGCTCTCCTTCTGCGTCCTGGAGTCGCAGCGCCGGTTTGCGACGATCAAGGACTTCCAGGCCGGAAAGCCGATCTACACCTACCCGGAGGACATGACGCCGGAGAGTGACCTTGCGATTAGCGCGAAGGTCAAAGAGGCGCTCGTCGAGGAGCTGGAGACGCAGACCGCGGACCTTCCGGTGCGCCACGCGACGGCCCACCGGATCGATCAAGCCCCAACGGGACACGAGGTGGTGACGACCGACGGCGATCGTGTGCGGGGCCAGCGCGTGATCGTGGCCATCGGGCGGAGCGGCAACTTCCGCAGCCTAGGCGTGCCGGGGGAGGAGCAGGATCACGTGCAGCACCGCCTGCACGACCCCACCCGGTGCCGCGGCGACCAGGTGCTGATAATCGGCGGGGGCGACTCGGCGGCGGAGGCGGCGGCCGCACTCACGGAGGAAGGGGCCGACGTGACCCTCTCGTACCGGCGCGACGAGTTCGTGCGGCCGAAGGAAGAGAACGTGGAGCGCCTCCACGAACTGGCCACGTACGCCGAGGGGGAGGGCCACCTTACCCTCAAGATGCCGACCGACGTAGAGGAGATTCGGCCCGATGCGGTCGTGCTCTCCGACGAGCACGACGATCCGGAGACGGTCGACGCGAGCCACGTCTTCGCCATGATCGGGCGGGAGGCCCCGCTCGACTTCTTTCGCCGCTCGGGCATCGAGCTGCGCAACGACTGGGGCGACGTGCCCGATTCCCTGAACGAGGCGGTCTCGAGCCTTTCCTGGCTGAAGGACCTGCGCTGGGACCGCATCACGGCCTTTGCGGCCTTCTTTTTCTTCATGGCGGCCGTCTACAGCTGGAAGGACGGCGGCTGGATCGGCCAGTGGGCGCAGGCGACGGGCTTTTTTCCGTTCGGCTGGTCCCCGGACACGAGCGGGACGGGCGCCTTCGACATTCTGCTGACCTCGATGCAGAAGCCGGGCTTTTACTACACGTTCGCCTACTCGGCGCTCGTCGTGGTCTTCGGGGTCAAGCGCATCCGAAGGCGAAAAACGCCCTACATCAAGGTGCAGACGCTCACCCTCATGGGGATTCAGGTCCTGCCGCTCTTCATCTTGCCGGAGTTCGTGCTTCCCTACCTCGGGGCGAACGGCCTGCTGCCCGCCGGCTTTCTCGACGCGCTCTTCCCGACGAGCGAGTACGCGGTGCACGGTCGACAGTACTGGCGGGCCTACGGGTTCATCTTGGCGTGGCCCCTCTTCATCTGGAACGTGTTCACCGCCGACCCGCTCTGGTGGTGGCTCGGCATCTGCTTCGTGCAAACCTTCGTGCTGATCCCCGGGATGATCTACTTCTGGGGCAAGGGCGCCTACTGCGGCTGGATTTGTACCTGCGGGGCCCTGGCCGAGACGCTCGGCGACCAGCACCGCGAGAAGATGCCACACGGGCCCGGCTGGAACAAGCTCAACCTGGCGGGGCAGGTGATCATGGGCGTGGCGTTTGCCCTGCTGTTTCTGCGGATCGGGGGGTGGATCTGGCCGGGCGGCTGGGCGGCGGAGGCCTACCGCGCGGTGCTCCACGGCGGCAGCATCGGGCTGGGCTACAGCTGGGTGGTGGATATTCTACTGGCCGGCATGGTGGGCTTCGGGGTCTACTTCTGGCTCAGCGGGCGCTTCTGGTGCCGCTTCTTCTGCCCGCTGGCGGCGATCATGCACATCTACCACCGGTTTAGCCGCTTCCGCATCCTGGCGGACAAGAAGAAGTGCATCTCGTGCAACCAGTGCACGAGCGTCTGCCACCAGGGGATCGACGTGATGGCGTACGCGCAGAAGGGCGAGCCGATGGACGACCCGGAGTGCGTGCGCTGCTCCGCGTGTGTGGAGACGTGCCCGACCGGCGTGCTGGAGTTCGGGCAGGTGCGGCCCAACACCGGCGAGGTGATTCACCGCGATGCGCTGGAGGCCTCGCTGACCCGCATCCAGGAGCACGAGAACGGCCCTGCGGACGCCGCCACGGCGTAGCCCGCCTCCCTCTTGCCCTGTCTTGGCCTCGCCTCAACCCGGGCCCTCACAGTCTCCGGCGCCCGGGCCTAGCCGGTGCCCCGGCCCCATCTCTTTCGCCTGTAACGCACCCCTGTAACGCACCGGGCCCGCCCGAAACACACTGCGTCCAAGATTGGGGGACAAGATTGGGGGGGCGGCCATGTCCCCCAGCCGCGCATTCGGGACCGCCGCGCATTCGGGATCCATTGTCCCCGGGTGGATCTTGTGGGGGCGGTTCTAAATATTGTGTGCACACTGACTCTCCGGATGCCCCCAGTCCCATGACCATGCACACGAGTGCCGACGCCACTTCGCAGTCCGACCTCGATGGATCGATCCCCCTCGGCTTCGGCGGGGTGAAGGCCGCCGTGGGCGACCACATTGCCCACTTTTTTCGCGGCGGGGCGCAGCGGTTTTCGGTGCTCGGGCCGTACATCAAGACGGGGCTCCAGGAGGGCGACCGGTGCGTGTTTATCTCCCAGCCGAAGGTGGGGGCCGCCCTGTGCGAGTGGCTATCGGAGCGAGGCCTGGACGCGGCCGACGCCCGCGAGGCCGACCGGCTGATCCTGGACCCCGGCCGCGACACGACGGACGACATGAAGCGCCTGGCCGACCGGATCGACGCGAGCGTCCAGGAGACGGACGACTCGTTCGTGCGGTGGTCCGGCGACGGTGCCTGGTGCCTAGACCGCGACATTACGGTCGACGAGATGCTGCGCTGGGAAGCCCTCTACGACGAGCACTCGTCCGAGTGGCGCCTGCTGGCGCTGTGCCAGTTTGACCTCACCGTGTTCGAGAGCGATGTCATTATGGACGCGCTCCGCACCCACCCGTACTGCGTAATGGGGGACGTCGTGGTGCCCAACCCGTTCCACGAGTCTCCGGATGCGGTGCGCAAAGAGCTCACCGGCGAAATGTAGCGCTCTCTCCCCCACCACACGGGGTCCCGCAGGGGCCGCACGCCGCCGCACCCGGCACAAACTGCGAGCGACCATCTTCCGCGAGCGACCATCTTCTGTAGTATGCTTCTGTAGCATGGAGGCCTCCCACCACACATCGGACCTCGACCCCTCGTCGGTCCTCGGCTTCGGGTCGGCCCTGGCCCTGCTCGATTCCACCGAGGAGGTGGCCCGCCTTCTCACGGGCGCCCTGCGGTCGATGGGCCTCGCCGACCTGCAGGCCGTGATCCTGGAGGCGGGGGCCGCCGGTGCCCCCTGTGTGCTCGGTAGCGTCGGGGCCCGCCCGCTGCCCGATCCGGTCGCCGACGAGCTGCGCCACGGCCTCCCGGTCGGCAACGCCGGGGATGGGGACACGGCCCCCTCCGGCCGTCGCGTGGAGGTGCCCGAGGGGAGCGCCCTCGCCGGCCAGGGCATCGATCACGTCGCGACCGTCCGCCTGGGCACCCTGGACCAGCACTTTGGGACCGCCGTGGCGGGCCTCGTGGAGGACCACACCCACACGCCCCTGGAGCGGTCTTCCCTGCAGATGATGGCGGCCCAGACCTCGATGGCCCTGCACCGGATTGAGCTCGACCAGGAGCGGGCCGCGCAGGCCAAGGCCCTCCGCACGAGCGAGGCTCGCTATCGGGAGCTCTACGAGAACGCCCCCGTCGCGTACGTCTCCGCAACCGCCGAGGGCGAGATCCGAATGGCCAATCGGCGTGCCACCGAGCTGTTCGATGCCCCGGAGGCGGCGCTCATGGGGCGCTCGATCCCCGACTTCTGCGCGGACACCCCGGAGGGGCGCGAGGCCGCCCGCGAACTGGCCCGCTGCCTGGAGCGCGGCACGCCGGTGCGCGACGACGAGGTGGAGCTGTGCCTGACGAATGGGGACCGCATCTGGGTGAGCCTTACGATCCAGCCGGTAGAGACCGGGGGCGACACGCCTGAGCGGCTCGTCATGATGGTCGACGTGACCGAGCGCCGGCACGCAGAGACCGCCCTCCGGGAGGCCCGCGATGAGCTGGAGGCCCGCGTGGAGGCCCGCACCGCGGAGCTCGAGCAGACGAACGAGCGCCTCGAGCGGCGCACCCGACGCCTGAAGGCCCTCCGCGACATCGACCAGGCCATCCTCGCCGCCGAGTCGCCCGAAGAGATCGCCGGCGAGGCCCTCCGCCGGGCCGAGCAGATTCTGCCCTGCGAGCGGGCGAGCGTGTCGATCATCGAGTGGGACCGGGACCAGGCAACGGTGCTCGCGGTCCGACAAGAAGAGGAGGTGCTCGCCGGCGGCACGGAGATTCCCCTCGACGACTTCTACCTCACGGAGACGCTGCGCGCGGGGGCCCCCGAGATCATCCCCGACCTCGACGAGGTGTCCGTGGAGACCGCCCGGCGAATTCGGGAGCAGGGCATCCAGTCGGTGCTCTGCCTGCCGATGACGGTGGAGGACGCACTGATGGGAACCGTGAAGATCGGGCGGCCGGGCCCCGACGCCTTCACGGAGGACGACCGGCACAAGGGGCAGGAGCTGGCCGACCACCTGGCCATTGCCCTTCGCCAGGCCCGCCTGCAACAGCGGGTCGAGACGCGCACCACCGAGCTTGAGCAGGCCAACGAGCGCCTGGCCCACCAGACGCAGCGGCTGCAAACCCTTCGCGAGATCGACCAGGCCATCCTCGCCGCCGAGTCGCCCGAAGAGATCGCGGCGGAAGCAATCAAACGGGTCCGGTCCATCCTGCCCTACCGAAGCGCGACCGTGACGGTCACGGAGTGGGACGCCGGGAACGCCCGCGTGCTGGCCGCCGAGGACAATGTGGTGGAGGCCCCGACGACCCTTCCGCTCGAGAAGGTCCACCTCAGCGACGCCCTGCGGGCCGGCACCACCGAGGTGCTCTCCAGGGCGGACTACGCGCCGGTGCCGGACGCGCAGGCGCGGATGGACGAGATGGGCCTCCAGTCCATCCTCTGCGTGCCGATGGCCGTGGAGGATGCGGTGATCGGGGTCGTGCACGTGGGGCGGACCCAGCCCGACGCCTTTACCGACGACGACTGGCGCATCGCGGGCGAGCTGGCGGACCACATGGCCATCGCGCTCCGGCAGAGCCAGCTCCTGGAGGCGGTACAGGCCCAGCGCGAGCAGCTCGAAGAACGAGTGCAGGAGCGAACCGAGGAGCTGGAGTCGTTCACCTACTCGGTGTCCCACGACCTGCGGACGCCGCTCCGCGCCATCGACGGCTACACGCGCATCCTGAAAGAAGACCACGCCGATCAGCTCAACGACGAGGGCCAGCGCCTCCTGAACGTGGTCTACGAGAGTGCGCAGACGATGGGCACCCTCATCGACGACCTGCTCACGCTCTCCCGCCTGGGCCGCCACGAGATGAACCACGTACGGATCGACGTGGAGGCCCTCGCCCAGGAGGCAATCGACGAGGTGCGGCGGGCCCACGCCACGGCGGCGGTGACGTTCGACCTCGCCTCGCTGCCCGACGCGACCGGCGACCGGTCGATGCTCCGGCACGTCTTCTCCAACCTGCTGTCCAATGCCGTCAAGTTCACGCAGAACGAGGAGGCGCCCCGAATTGAGGTGTGCGGCGAGGTGCGCGACGACGAGCGCGTGTACGCCGTGCACGACAACGGTGTGGGCTTCGACCCGGGCCGGGCGAAGGAGCTGTTCGGCGTCTTCGAGCGTGCCCACGCGGCGGACGACTTCGAGGGGACGGGCGTGGGGCTGGCCATCGTGGAGCGCATCGTGCGCCGCCACGACGGCCGGGCCTGGGCCGAGGGACGTGAGGGCGAGGGCGCCTCGTTCTTCTTCGCCCTTCCTCCGCCGGAGGCCGCGTCCTCGTAGCACGCTTCCCCCATGCTCGTCTCATGCGTTCCCCCAATTTTGCACGATGATGCCGGCCCGCCCGGAGCACGGCCCCGCGCCGACGCTCGGGCACCGGCAGGCGCCGATGCTCAATGCCCTCTTCTTTTCTCTCCTTCCCCTTGCGGCCCTTCTCGGAAGCGCTGCCTACACGCTCGTGGCCACGTACCGACTCCAGGACTGGCGGCCGGTGCTCTTCGTAGGGGTGCTCGTTCTGATGGCGGTTCACCAGGGCAACGAGCTTCTCGTGTTTGCCGAGAGCGGGGCCGGGGACGCGCTGTCGGGGTTCGGCGAGTACCCCGAGACGACCGCCAACCTCTTGGCAAGCGCGGCCACCGTGCTGCTGCTCCGGTTCGTCACGCGGGAGCGGGACCTGTCCGAGCAGCTCCGCAGCCTGACGGGGAGGCTCGAAGCGCGAGTGCAGGAGCGGACCCAGGAGCTCGAATCGTTTGCCTACTCCGTGTCCCACGACCTGCGCGTGCCCCTCCGCGCCATTGACGGCTACACCACGCTTCTGAAACAGAACCACGCCGACCAGCTCAACGACGAGGGGCGGCGGCTCCTGACCGTCGTCCGGGAAAACACACAGACGATGGGGGCCCTCATCGACGATCTGCTCACCCTCTCGCGCCTGAGTCGGTGCGAGATGCGCACAGAACCCCTCGACATGAACGCCCTTGTGCAGGACGCCTACGACGACCTGTGCCGGACGGATGCGGCCACCGACGGCGTCGACCTCACGGTCCAGCCCCTTCCGCCCGCCGTCGGCGATCCGTCAATGGTCCGCCGGGCCCTGCTGGACCTGCTGTCCAACGCGGTCAAGTTTTCCCGCGGGAAGGCCACGCCCCGCGTGGAGGTGCGCGGCACCGAGACCGCCGAGGGCGTCGTCTTCTCCGTGCACGACAACGGCGTAGGGTTCGACATGGACTACGCCGACAAGCTTTTCGGGGTCTTCGAGCGCCTCCACGACGAGGCGGAGCTCGAAGGGACCGGGGTGGGCCTGGCCATCGTCGACCGCGTCGTGCGCCGCCACGACGGGCAGGCGTGGGCCGAAAGCACGGAGGGGACCGGAACGACGGTGTACTTTTCGCTCCCACACGCCCCCAACTCGGATGACTAGCACAATTGCCACCCGGCCCGTCGATCTTCTGCTGGTGGAGGACCAGCCGTCCGACGCCGAACTGACCCTTCGGGCGCTCCGTGCCCTCGACCTGGGAACCCGCCTGCACCGGATCAAGGACGGGGCGGAGGCCCTCGACTTTGTGTTCGGGCGGGCCCCCTACACGGATCGAAGCGTGGAGGACGCCCCCGGGCTCATCCTGCTGGACCTGAAGCTGCCCAAGGTCAACGGCCACGAGGTGCTCCGCGCCCTGAAGTCCGATGACCGGACCCAACAGATTCCCGTCATCGTGCTTTCCTCGTCCGGGGAGCGCAGCGATGTGGAGCGATGCTACGCCCTCGGTGCCAACAGCTACGTCGTGAAGCCCGTAGACTTTGACGCGTTTACGCAGACGGTGCAGCGCATCGGCACCTACTGGCTGGACCTGAGCGAAGGGGCCGGGCCGTGTCCTGCGTGAGAAACGGTCTGCGTGAGGCACACAGGCCGTGTGCGACATAAGCCGCGTGCAACATAAGCCGCGTGCAACGTGACGGGCCTCGCCTGCCGCCCGCTGCGCGCCCTCCACATCGTAGCGCCCTCCACATTGCAGGACCGGCGCGACACTGCTTGTCAGACCCTGTGCTCCATGCCGACCGACGCCCCGCTTCACGTTTTGATGCTGGAGGACGTGGCCACCGACGCCGAGCTCGTGCAGCGCGAGCTGGAACGGGCGGGGGTCGACTTTGAGGCCCGGCGGGTGACGACCGAGGGCGCCTTCCGGGAGGCGCTGGGCGCGTTCGACCCCGACATCGTTCTGGTCGACTACTCGCTGCCCGAGTTCGACGGCATGGCGGCCCTGGAGGTGGCCCAGGAGGAGCGCCCGCACGTCCCGGTCGTGTTCGTGTCCGGCGCCATCGGTGAGGAGCGGGCCATCGAGACGCTCAAGCAGGGCGCCACGGACTACGTGCTGAAGGACAAGCTCTCCCGGCTGGGTCCCGCCGTGCGCCGGGCCCTCCGCGAGGCCGAGGAACGGCGGGCGCGCCGCGAGGCCGAAGCCGCCCTGCGGCGGGCCCACGACGAGCTGGAGCAGAAGGTGGCCGAGCGCACTGCAGAGCTGCAAGACGCAAACGACGCGCTGAAGGACGAGATCGAGGAGCGGAAACGGGTGGAGCGGGCCCTCCGAAAGAGCCGCGAGCGCCTCACCCGCATTATCGACTCGGCCATCGACGCCATCATCAGCATCGACGCGGACCTGGACATCCACCTCTTCAACACGGCCGCCGAAGAGGTCTTTCAGTGCTCGGCCGAGGAGGCCGAATGCACGTCGCTCGACACGTTCCTCACGGACCCGTTCGAGGCGCTCGTCCACCGCCACATCGAGGCGCACCGGGCGGCCCAGGGCAACGGCACTGCCGAGTCCCCCGAGGCGACGGGGCGGTACCTCTCTGCCCCCGAGGGCCTGCAGGCCCGCCGGGCCGACGGCACTGCCTTTCCCGTAGAGGCCACGCTCTGTCCGGTCAAGCTTCCGAACGAACACCGGTACCTCATCATCCTGCGCGACGTCGACGAGCTGAAGCGGGCCGAAGAGGAGGTGTCCCAGCTCGAGTCCGAACGGTCGTACCTGCAGGAAGAGCTAAAAAACGAGTACAACTTCGACGAGATCGTCGGCACGTCCGCGCCGATGCAGGCCGTGTTCGACGCCATCGACCAGGTGGCCGACACCGAGACGACGGTCCTCGTGACCGGCGAAACCGGCACGGGCAAGGAGCTGGTGGCCCGCGCCCTCCACGAGCGCAGCCGCCGTGCCAACCAGGTGTTCGTAAAGGTGAACTGCGCGGCCCTCTCCACCGACCTCATCGAGAGCGAGCTGTTTGGCCACGAGCAGGGCGCCTTCACCGGCGCCACCGAGCAGCGCGAGGGCCGCTTCGAGCTGGCAGACGGGGGCACGCTCCTCCTCGACGAGATCGGCGAGCTGCCCCTCGAAACGCAGGCGAAGCTGCTCCGCGTCCTGCAGGACCAGACCTTCGAGCGCGTCGGCGGGAGCGAGACGATCGAGGTGGACACCCGCATCCTGGCCGCCACGAACCGCGACCTGGAGGCGGCGGTGGAAGCGGGCACGTTCCGGTCGGACCTCTACTACCGGCTCAACATCTTTCCCATCGAGCTGCCGCCCCTCCGCGAGCGCAGCGGCGACATTCCACTGCTGGCCGAGCACTTCTGCAACATGTACGCCTCCCGCACGGGCAAGACGATCGAGGGCTTCACCGCAAGCGCGATGGCCACGCTGGAGGGATACGACTGGCCCGGCAACGTGCGCGAGCTGGCCAACATCATCGAGCGGGCCGTCATCCTCACGCGCGATCACCGTGTCCGGGCCGAGCACCTGTCCATCACGGACGACGGCGGCGCGCAGGGCCCGCCGTCCTTCGAGACGCTGGCGGAGGCCCAGCGGCGCCACATTGAGCGCGCACTGGAGAAAACCGGCGGCGTCGTGGGCGGGGCCGAGGGGGCCGCACAGCTCCTGGACGTGAAGCGGACCACCCTCCTCTCGCGCATGGATCGCCTCGGCATCGACCCGGACGAGTACCGCACGTAGCGCCCCCCTCTCCCCCAGATGCCCCGCGAAGATGAAGGGCGCGACGGGAAGGGCGGGGCCCGGTTCGGCGAGGACCTCCTCGTGGCCACCGACCGCGTTCCCCCGACGATGCTCCCCTCCGTCCCCGGCCCCTCGTCCGGCAGCGCGTCGCTGTAAGGATCGCTATAAGATCCCCATACGGAAGGATCCCCATACGGGTCGCCATACGAGTCGCCATACGGGTCGCCATCCGGCGCCCGCCCCGTCCGCACGGATCGTTCGACGGGGCGGACCGTAGCAAAATCTCGGTACAGTCTTTGCGCGCTCTTTCTGTCACAGCCAGTTTTTTGGCGGGACATCGCCTTCTCATCTTTCTTGCATTCTCCCAATGCCGACCCACAACCCACAGGCGGCCCGTCCACACGAGGACCCGTCCGTCCCCTCATCCGGGGGGTCCGCCGGGGTGGAGGACCCGGAAGAGACCGCCGCTCCGATGCACACGCCCGCCGGCTTCGCAGACGCGGTGCTGGCGGCCCTCCCCGATCCTGTGTTCGTGCTTGACGAAAACAACGCTCTCGTCTGGAGCAACGAGCCCCTCCAGTCGGTCCTCGGCGACTCGGCACAGGCGCTTCGGGGGCGGCAGCCCCCAGCGCTCTTCGCGGACAGCGACACCGCTGTCGTCCGTGAGGCGTTCACCGCGGCCCGTGCCGGGGGCACGCCCGCCCCGGCCGAGGTCACGCTTCTGCCTCGCGGGGACGCGCCCCGCCCCTGCACCCTTACCGTTCGGCCCCTTCCCGCCGATGCCGACGCGCCAGGACATGTCGTCGGCATTGCGCGGACCGCCCCTCGCCCTGCGCCCCCGGACGCGTCCCTTCGCCGTGAGCGCGACCGCCTGGCGGCCCTGTACTCGGGCCTTCCGAGTCCGGTGGTCCACTACAGGGTTCAGGACGGGGACGCCATCGCTGAGGGGGTCAACGCGGCCTTTGCGGACATCTTCGGGGTATCGAGGGACGACGTTGTTGGCCGGAACTTGGACACGCTCATCGCCTCGGACGAGCAGCACACGCAGGCCGAGGCGCTGACCCGGAAAGCCGTGGAGACGGGCAGCGTGCAGGCCGAGGTGGTCCGCACGACGAAAGACGGCCCGCGTCACTTCCAGCTCGACTCGGTGCTCTTCTCCAGCGGCGAGACCCCGGAGGGGTTTGCCATCTACACCGATGTCACGGAGCAGAAAGAGCGGGAACAAACGCTCCGGAAGGAGCAGGACGCCCTGCGCTCGATGTACCGCATCACCGCCGACCAGACGGCGTCCTTCGAGGACAAGGTGCAGCGGCTCATCGACCTCGGCCGCGAGTATCTCTCGCTCCCCTACGGCTTCGTCACCGAGATCTCAGAGCATACGCAGCGCATTCTCTGGGCATCGGGCGAGCACGTGCTGCTCCAGCCCGGCGCGTCGTGTCCTCTTTCCGAGTCGTACTGTCGGAAGACGATGCAGGAGGAGAGCCTGCTGGCCATTCAGGACGCCGCCGCTGCGGGATGGACGGGCGACCCGGCCTACGAGACATTCGACCTGGGCACCTACATCGGCTCGCAGATCCTGGTGGACGGGGACCTCTACGGCACGTTTTGCTTCGCGGCCTCCGAGCCCCGCGCCACCTCCTTCAGCGAGCGGGAGCGAACCTTCGTGGAGCTGATGACCCGCTGGGCCAGCTACGAGCTCGAACACCGCCGCGCCACGGACCAGCTTGAACGCCAAAACGAGCGGCTCGACAACTTCGCGGGGCTCGTGGCCCACGACCTGCGAAATCCCCTCAACGTGGCGAAGGGCCGCCTTGAGCTCGTCGAAGACACGGAGGACCTCAGCCACCTTCCGTCCATCGATCGGGCCCTGACGCGGATGGACGAAATCATCGAGGACCTACTGGCCGTCACCTGGGCGGGGCAGAGCCTCGGCGAGGCGGACCTGGAGCCCTGCGACCTCGCCGCCCTGGTCGCATCGTGCTGGGAGCAGGTCGACACGCCTCAGGCCCGCCTCGTGGGGGACACCGCCCCCTGCATCTACGCCGACGAAACCCGACTTCAGCGGCTCCTCGAAAACCTCTTCCGCAACGCCACCGAGCACGCGGGCGACGACGTCACCCTCCGAGTGGGGCCCCTCGACGACGGGTTCTTCGTGGAGGACGACGGCCCCGGCATCCCCCCAGAACAACGCGAGAAGGTGCTCAAGGCCGGCTACTCGTCGAACGAGGAAGGGACGGGACTGGGCCTGAGCATCGTGAAAACCATCGCCGACGCCCACGGGTGGTCCCTCTCACTCGCGGAGGGCCGTGAAGGCGGGGCCCGCTTCGAGGTGACGGGCGTGGACCTCGCGGCCGATTGACGGGCCTCCCTGCCCCAGCCCCCAGATCATGCGCCCCGCAACGGCCTTGCGCGCCGACACCGGGCCGCACGGGCCGAGCGCCCCCCGTGTCAATTCAGCCCCGCCTCGACGAGAAGCAAGCCCCCTGTGATGGTGAAGAGGAGGCCGAGCCCGACCTCCATCACCCGGTCCGGCACACGGTCGGCAAGCATCGGCCCCAGTTGGGCCCCAATCACGACGCCCGGCACCGTAAAAAGCAGCAGGTTGCCCATCGTGACGAGCTTGGGCAGGCCCTGCCGTCCGATCTGGACGATGTGTCCAATCGAGGCCACGAGGGCAGTGGCCGCCACAACGACCACTGTTGTCGCGACCGACACCCTCACAGGCACGCGGCACCGCTGCAAGAGAAAGTACCCATTCAGCTCGCCAAGGCCGGAGGACGCCGCGCCCATAAAAAAGGCCCCGAGGCCCGAAATGAGACGCCCCTCCGTCTTGTTGCAGACGGTGTAGCAAATTTCTTCGCCACGGGCCGTCGTAAGGCACGTCCCCGCTGCATCCGGCGACTCTTCGGCCAGGTCGTTCAGCCGCGCCGCCGACACCGCATCGGGGGTCCGAAGAAAACTCGCGGCGACGGCGAAGAGCCCCATGCCCAGCACGCTCTTCAGAATGTCCGCCCGGACGTAGTGCGCGACGAGGGTTCCAGCGAGCGCAGCGGGCACGGTTGCCACGAGCATCGCCCGCACGATGCGGTGATCGATGAGCCTCCGCCGGAGGTACGCGTAGACCCCACTGCCAAACCCGCAGGCCTCTACGATGAGGCCGGCCCCAATGGCGAGCGGCGGGGGGAGGCCGAGGCCCAAAATAAACAACGGAGAGTAGAACGTGGCCCCTCCGACGCCGGAGGCGATCCCAACCGCCGTCATCGCGATCCCGAGGGGAAACATGTACCAGAACTCAGCGCTCATCGCTCTGAGAAGCTGTTCGGCGGACGGCCCGAGACTGTGGTGTGGCCTCGTGGTGGGACGCCGCTCCCATACTCTCCGGCAAAGCCCCCGCGCCCCCTCCGGCGCTCGTGGCATCGCAGACACCCGGCCCATAGAGCCAGTGCGGCATCGAGTCAGTGCGGCGGGGAGTCAGTGCAGCCCGGCCTCGACGAGAAGCAGGCTTGCCGTAATGGTGAAGAGGAGCCCGAGGCCAACCTCCATCACCCGATCCGGCACCCGTTCTGCAAGCATCGGCCCGAGCTGCGCCCCAACCACAACGCCCGGCACCGTGAAAAGCAGCAGGTTGCCCATCGTCGTGAGGCCGGTAATCCCGCCCTGCCCGATCTGAATCATGTGGCCCACCGACGCGATGAGGGCCGTGATGGCAACGACAAAGACGCTCGTGGCCACCGACACGCTACTGGGCACACGACACCGCTGCAACAGGAAATACCCGTTGAGCTCGCCGAGGCCGGAGGACACCATCCCGAGAAAGAGCCCGCCGATCCCGGAAATGAGGCGCCCTTCCGTCTTGTTGCAGACCGTGTAGCAGATCTCCTCGTCGTCGGCCGTCACGAGACAGGTCTCGGCCGCCTCGGGGTCCTCGCCGGCCATCTCTTCGAGCGCCGCCTCCATCTCCTCATCCGGCGCCCGGAG
>Ga0207753_1000432_pt1 | contig 16477 bp, 14 predicted proteins | sample PonA233FremontCA_2_FD_187273 | JGI IMG/M metagenome (GOLD analysis project Ga0207753, IMG submission 187273) | Salt pond sediment microbial community from Fremont, CA, USA - Pond A23 Sediment 3 (SPAdes) | ecosystem: Environmental > Aquatic > Non-marine Saline and Alkaline > Saline | place: USA... | reverse complement strand
TTCCGTCCTGTGATTCGCGCACTTTCGATTGATACAGGCTGAGAGTGTAATCAATCGGTCATTGACTGTCCTGCTATGCCATCCCGCCTGGAGCGACACGAATTCATGCCCGATGCGCGGGTCGAATCAGGAATGCCGATAACCCCGATGTTGGCAACCGCCTCGTGTGTCGAAAGGGACCTACTCAGTCTGTGAGTTGGTTCCAACCCAGCGAAAAATCCCCGGGACCGTTCCTATTCTGTTCACGGGTTGAGGAGATGTGCATGGTGTGGGAGAAACCTCATCGAATAATATTATCTACTCATCTCACAGATATGGATGTGGGTATCTGACGCATGGTTGAAACTTACACAACCGACTACGAACCGGTGACGAGTGACCATGACAGACTCGAGAACGAGGATAACTCGAAGTTCAACGTTGGTACTAGATCTGTGGCAGTCCACCTGTCTCTCAGGGAGGGGTGTCGTTTATGAGCGACGACGGAACCGAGGATGTCGGTCGGTCCGACGGCGACCATGGTACCAGTTCGGATCGGGCTGACGAGCGAGGTACCTCCGGGTGTCCGTTTCATGAACCTGATAAAAGTGAGGGACGTCTGGAGGAACGAGACGGTGACGACGGTACCGACCAACCGGGGCTGTTGGATCGGGCGGTCAATCGTCGGGCATTCGTGCGGACCGCCCTGGCGATTGGGGGGGCCAGCGCATTAGCGGCCGTCAGCAGCGCAGAGACGCAAGACGGGGCCGAATCAGACCAAATCGATCTCAACGTCCCGCAGGGATCAAAACAGCCAAGTGACTTCCCTGAGCGTCAGCACGCTTGGAAGGCAGACATCAAGAAAGACACGTTCGGGAACGTTGTGCTCCCAAACCACCAGCTTATCCTGTTCTTGAACTACGTCGCCGAGGGGACGCCGGCCGGACGTGAACGGAATGAGGTGGAGTCAGCGTTCCGGACGCTTGAGCGAGCCTTCCAGCGGCTCACCGGTGATGACCCGGACGGCGACAACGAGGGACTCGTGTTCATGGTGGGGTACTCCCGGTCGTACTTCGACCGGTTCGAGCCCGGGCTTCCGAACTCCGTCGACTTTCTTCGACCCGAGGAAGTTCTTGAAAGGACGGGCGATACCCCTGAAAAGGCGGACAACTATGACGCCGTCATCCTGCTCTCCTCCGACGACGCTTCCGTGTTGCTGAGTTCAGAAGAGGCACTGTTCGGAGGGGTGAAAAAACTTGACGACGTTCGCGTGCGGGGGACGCTTGATGGCATCTTCGAGAAGGTAGAGCGTCGGACAGCATTCGTCGGGAAAGGACTACCCCGGAAGAATCTCACTAATAAGCATGACACCCCTCTCACGGACGAGGACCCCGAAGCAATTACCAACGAGGAGGTCGAGGAAAACCTCCGTGAGGATGCCCCGCTCTCGATGGGATACAAGTCAGGTTTCAAAGACAACGTGGCGACCGAGGACGCGGCAACGATCACGACAGGACCGTTCAAAGAGGGAACGACGTTCCAAGTGTCGAAGCTTGAGTTGGACTTAGGGAAGTGGTACGAGCATGACCGTCAAAGACGAGACGAACTGATGTTTAGTCACCAACACTCCCCGGACAAAATCGGTAACATCGGGGAAGGTCTCGAAGACGATAGCGGCATCACCGAAGAGATCGTCGACGATCTTGCGGATACGGCTGAGGAAAGAGGTCGAGTTGGTCATGCCGCAAAGACGGCGCAGGCCAGGAACGACGACTTCGAACCGCTCATCCTTCGCCGTTCGGAGGGGGTCAATAACTCCCTTGTCGACCCTGAGCAGGGCAAAGTCGGGTTCAACTTCTCCGCGGTGATGGAGGATCTTGAGGACTTCGTGCAGACGCGGCAGGCAATGAACGCCTCTCGCCTTGACGACCACATTGACGATGGGGGCCACGGAATTCTCCCGTACATGGAGGTAACCAATCGCGCAACGTTCTTGCTTCCGCCCCGGAAGCGTCGTTCTCTGCCACGCCCGCTACCCAACGAGTGAATTATCTCACGGATATATCTTCTACAGGCGGAGCAGGCTGAGTGCCTCGGGACTTGACCCCGAGGCGGTTCACCGGTTGCGTTTGTATTGATGGCGCAACAGATATCAGACCTGCTGTGGTCTCGGTGAAGTCAGTAGCACAGAGAGGTTTTCCAGACCTGCTGCATACACAACGCATTGTACGAAGACGGGCCAGAACTACGAACGATCTGATTGTGGTTCAGGCAATCTTGTAAGATCGAGCGGTTCGGACTTCGATTTGTACTCATCGTAGAGTGACTCGGCCCACGATATCACCGCTGGATGCTCACTTTCCAATAATCCCTCTCCACGTACTCGGTTACCCCCTGAACTATCGAGCCACAGCACTACTCGTCCATCAATAAGATGCATGTTGACCGGGATGTGACCGTCGTACACCCATACCTGATCAGCGAACGCGTGCCACGGAGCCGCCGGCTCTGGATTCTCAACGAGTTCCTCGACGAATGCGGCTTCGATGACTCCTTCGAGTTCTAATTGCCCCTGTTTGACGACATCCGCGAGCGTCCGGACGATCATTTCCGGGGCGACTTGCGTGAGGCCCCGATATGTCTTGCCTGTTCGGTACAACTCCAGCGCCCGTTTGTAGTGAGCCTGCGGCCACTCCTCCGAGGGGGTCGTGATTTTGGCATCACGGAGATGGCGAATATCCAGTTCCCGGGCCGGTTCCGGCAGGTGATTGATTACATTCTTGAGTTGCTGCGCCCCTTCGACAGTCTCCAAGTGTGTGTGAAACTCCTCGATCATGACCTCTCCCATATACGTGAGCTCATAACGACTGCCCTCGGATTCGATCCATCCCCGCGATTCTCCGCTGTCAAGAATCCGTGCAACCGTCGACCGCGATGCACCCGTGCGCTCGGCGAGGGCACTGCTCGTCGTCACCCCGTCGGCGAGTGCCTCGAACACCCGGACGCTGTTGGCCGAATTCGCAAAGAACTGGATGGCCTCCAGCGCTGATTCCATGTCATCAGTTGGCATACGTGATACTACGGTCACGTCCCATCTAATGGTTGGCTCCGGACAAATACTAGACAGTATGGGGAGTCACGAAAGTATTCCACACCCATTGTACAGGGCGCAAACGTTCACAGGGGTTGGGAATACATTCACCGAGTAGTAATATGCGCTCGGGCCACCGAGTCTAACTCTGGTGAGTCAGCCTATGTCGGAAGCCAGCACCACCGAGCGCGAACAGACCCTGAATACCTACCAGGACTACGAGGACCTGTGGAACGGCGACCTCTCGAAGATAGACGTAGTCGCCGAGTCGATCACGTTCTACAATCCATCCCTACCCGACGGCGAGCTTCACGGACGTGAGGCATTCGAAGCGTACCTCCGCGAGATTCGGTCGGCGTTTCCCGACTGGCACGTCGTCGCCGACGACCTGATCGCCGGAGATGGTATCGTCATGAAAGAATGGACGATAACCGGAACTCACAAAGGAGAGTACAAGGGCGTCCCGCCAACCGGGCGCGAGATCGAGCTTAAGGGTATGGATAAGATCTTGATCGCAGACGGCAACGTCCAGCAGGCTCGGCTCTACCACAATCCTCAGGAGGTGCCCGCACAACTCGGTCTCACAGAAGAGTAAGAACATATGTCTAATTGACAGCCCCTCTATCTCTAGCCGATTTGACGTAATCTGCGGCCTTCTCAGCGATCATAATCGTCGTTGCATTCGGGCCGCCACGTATAATTATAGGCATAACAGACGCGTCCACGACGCGAAGCCTCTCTACGCCGTGAACTCGAAGTCTATCGTCTACCACGGCCATTTCATCGTCACCCATCTTACACGTCCCAACCGGATGATAGAAGGTCCCGACGTTATCTCGAATATATTCACTCATTGCGTCGTCTGTCGGATTTGCTGACCAGGGCGCGAGTTCTTCACCGCGATACGGGTCAAAGGGAGGAGCCTGAACAATCTCGCGGGCCCGTCGCAGCCCGTTGACCAGCCTCGCCAGGTCGTCTTTGTGGCTCAAGTAGTTCGGGTCAATGATGGGATCCGCAAACGGGTCTGCGGATTGGAGTGTGATACGTCCCCGACTCTTGGGACAAAGCAGGCCGATGGCAATCGAAAACCCATGCCCATCAGGCGGATCAGGGGCCGTCACATCGTTGTATGCGGGTGCGAACGCGATCAGCAGGTCGGGGGCAGGGAGGTCCCGATCGCTTCGGATAATCGCGGCAGCTTCAGGACCACTCGTCGTGAGTGGCCCGCTTTTCCAGAGCAGGTACTTTGTGAGATACCGCACGAGATTCCACGGTTTCTCGGCGGTGCCAAGGCTGACGGGCTTGGTTGCTTCGTAGTTCACAGCAAAAAGGGGATGATCGTGGAGATTTCTGCCGACGCCCGGTCGGTCGGCAACAATCGGTAGGTCATGCTCGCGAAGATGGTCGGCCGGTCCGACACCGGAGAGCATCAGTAACTGCGGCGAATTTACCGCTCCCGAACAGAGGATAATTTCAGCAGTCGTCTCAACCTGGGTCGAACACCCATCTTGGTTGTAGGTCACTCCGACAGCGCGCGTCCCATCAAAACGAACTCGAGTGACCTGTGCATTCGTCTCTACGTCAAGGTTCGGTCGCTCGAGAGCCGGTTGTAGATACGCATCGGCCGCGCTGTATCGTTTCCCGTCCTTTTGTGTCACCTCAAGCAAGCCAATGCCGTCCTGATCAGAGCCGTTGAAATCACCGTTACGAGAGTATCCGACAGACACTCCTGCATCGACAAACGCTCGGGACATTTCGTTTGGTGACCGAAGGTTGGTAATGTGGAGAGGACCGCCAGTTCCGCGATGCTCGGCTTCAATTTCGTGCGTATCCTCTAGCAGTTTAAAATAGGGTAGCACATCGTCCCACCCCCACCCATCGTTGCCGAGTGACGCCCACTGGTCGTAGTCTGCGGGGTGTCCACGGACGTAGACCATCGCATTGAGTGAGCTACTCCCTCCGAGGGTCTTGCCCCGGGGCCAGTAGATGCGGCGGTTGTTCAGTTCTGGCTGGGGTTCAGTGTAGTACTCCCAGTCCCGCTCCGTTTTGAATAATTCTGCATAGAGGGCTGGGATCGAGATTTTGCGATCGTCGTCTGGCTTACCTGCTTCGAGCAAGAGGACACGTTCCTGTTCGTCCTCGGACAATCGGTTTGCCATCACACAACCGGCTGACCCCGCCCCCACCACGAGATAGTCGTAGGTCCTATTTGTCATATTCCTAATCATGATCCGTGAAAATATTATACACGATAAGTTACGGCTCAGGAATCCCTTCTACCAACTCTCCAACCTCAGATTCGTGAAACGCTCGCTGAAATTCAGCTGTCACCGTCCCCTCGCTAGTAACACCAAGGGCTAACTGTTTCGCCGTTTTTTCGTCTGGTGCTGTGACGATGACTGCGGAGTCGTATTGGCCGTTTGTCAGATAGTACTCAACATCGCAGTCCATAGAGTGGGCCAGTTGCTTGGCGTGCTCTAACTTTTCCGGTAGTTGATTTATTGTTTGTGCGGCTTCCTTCCTGTGCTTGTGGAGTGCGAGGTATGCTGGCATGGTGCTCCTCCAGGTGGTCTGTACGTGCTGAGGCAATGTGGCATTATTCCGTGGGTATATACACACACCATGAACTGACCGAAGAGACACCTCTCGGTTTTCTTCTCCCTGGTTCATTATTCAGTAGAGAACCGACACTTTACAGCGCGATTGGCTAAATCAGGCGTGGAAATAGAAGGTTTTCAACAAAATATGATATGGCCGTGGGTGGGATCCCTCGACCCAAAATTTGTTAACATATACCACGTATTGCCGAGTACGATGACCGAGAGCAGAGCGATCCCCCCCGATGCATTGGAGGACATTGCGTACCTCTCACGGTCACCTAATCGAATTAGAATACTCCACGCGCTCTCGAAGGGACCGTACACACGACGGGAATTAGAAGAATTCACTGAAGCCTCGCGGACTACGTTAGATCGGATCGTGAACGAACTGGAAGAACGCGGCTGGGCCGAGCGGACCATGGATGGTAGCTACGTAGCGACACCGGACGGGAATCTCCTCGTGGAGGAGCTTATGCCGTTTATCGATTCAGTTGTCGCTATCCGACAGCTCGATGAAGCAGTCGCGTGGATACCAACTGAGGAGTTGTCCATCAGTATGCAGCATTTCAGCGATGCGTCTGTCCGGTGGTCGGCACAGACCGACCCAATGGAGACGATTGACTATTTTACTGATCTAATAGAGGAGACGACCGAGTTTCGGATATTGACGAACCTGGCTGCTCCTGTTCCGTTCGCCGCAGCGATCCGGGATCGAATCCTCGCTGGGCGATTGACAGCAGAGTTTGTCGTCGCCGACGAGATCATCGAGTACATGTGGTCGCAACCGGACCGACAGAAGCGGTGGCAGGAGATACTTGAGGGGGATGCCAGCATGTTTCGACACCAGGGGACAATTCCATGTAACATGTATATCTTCGACGACACTGTGCTGATCAAGAAGGGGGGTGCCGAACCGATCAAGGAGGGCTACGGCGTTCCCATCGAGAGCGAGAACGAGAGGGTCCTCTCTTGGGCTCATGACCTGATCGACCAGTACCGGAACGCGGCGACCCCTGTCGACACAGAGGCCTTAGCTGAGGCGTCACCGGTGCCGGAAACGGACTCCGGTACCGAATGAAGTCGATGTAGGCCAGAGCCCCCCGCTGCCGACCTCCAAACTCTTCTTTCACACTGTGGGTATTTGCCTAACGCGCAATTCCTGTTTCATACCGTGTCTATTTGCTCATCGCGTAATAGTGATCGCTATCCCAGTGTCTGGTGAGGACATCGGCCTCAACCTGGTGTTACTCGTGCCCGCGCTTGTGGCCGGTGGTGGGGTGGTTGTCGCAGTCAATGGTGCCGTTGCTGGGCTCGGTGTCAGCGCCGGCGACAATCTTGCGATTGGATTCCTCCCTCAGTACAAATCGCTCTTCCCAGGTGTGTCGTCAGGCCTCCTCACAATCATCGGGGTGCAGTTTTACTTCTTTGTCGGCCCGGCTGAGGAACTCGTATTCCGCGGCTACCTTCAGAATAAAATCGTCACCCCGTTGGGCGAACCGACCCGTGGGACGCGGGCCACCGCAGCTGTTCTCGCGGCGCTTAGCTTCGGGTTGATTCATCTTCCTGTTGCTCCCATCGGCACGACCCCGTCTCTGGGCGGTGTGGTCAGTGCGATTCTACTGAGTGGGATGTCAGGAATCGCGTTTGGGGTGATCTATGAACTCACACGGAACCCCTATCTAGTCATGATACTTCATGGATTCGGGGACTGGTGGCCGATATTCGTTGACGCAGGCAGCGTTGCCTGGCCCAACTGGGGCGTGACAATCGTCGTTTACACTCTTCTTGTCGTTGCATACCGGTGGTGGGCGAAACGGACACGCACAACGAGTCTCGACGATGCGTCCTCCGACATCCTGTAGCGCCCGATTTCCACCGAGCCACATTCAGGAAACTCGTCTGTGTCCGGCGAGAGAGTAGATTGTCATGCAAGACTCGCGCGCTCAATCCCACGCGAACCCCAGATGATGCCAGTCTCAAACGCCCCAAATCGGCCGTCTCACGGCCGAAAGGACGGCCCGTTCAGCCCGTGGACGAAAGCCCGGCACGCCCGTCGCAGGGCCGAACGTCGTGAGGCCTCGGAAACCGAGCGGTTCGTTCCTCACCGCTCGGCGCAAGGCGGGGCGACCGAATGGAGCGGTTCGTGAAACGTCGCAGCCGGGAGAAAACCCACTCAGGGATCGAAATTCCACTGTTCGGCCTGGCTCCGGGAAGCCGGGGTCTGTCGTTACGTATACCCAGCTTTCCACGCTAACTCCGGAGGAGTCTGCGATCGATATCGTCCTCCTTGCCAAAGCCTCCGTCGTGCTCCGAGTTCGATGTCCAAATTTGAATATCACGTTATTATACTCAGGTGCCACTAGATCACGTTAATAATCGAATTTACGTTCCCAACTCGATGGAATGCACCGAAATCGTTTACATATTGGTGTTATATTTGGACAATATGAGTGACCAGAGATCGCCGGCCGAGCCACAACAGATCGAGACGGATCGGCGTGGGCGCGTTTCACGCCGTTCGGTGCTGGCAACGGGAGGGATGGCCGCCAGCGCCACACTCGTTGGTTGTCTCGGCGGCGGCAGTGAAGACGGAACAGAGGGTGAACTCGAACCGCCGTGGACGACCGAGGACCTGGCAGAACAGATCGATGACGACGCTACGCTGACGATCTACGCCTCGACGGGTTCGGACCAGCAGTGGTACGACCTCGTCGATGTGGTCAACGACGAGTTCGGAACGTCGATCGAACCTGACGTCTTTGCGAGTGTCGGCAGCGAGATGACCCAGCGGTTCGTCCAGGAACGACAGGCGAACAACGACACTGCAGACATCCTGAGTAGCCCGAGTGACATCGACGACGAGATGAAGATCACGGCCCAGAAAGAAGGCAGAGAGGCGGGCCTGGATGTCGGCCGACAGTATTTCGAGTGGGACTTGGACCAGAAGTTCTGGTTCAACGACGAACTTCAAGACGTCCAGCAGTACCCGTTCTACATCGCGGCCTACAATGGTGGCCCCGGGTTGACGATGCCGATAAACGAGAATATTTTCGAGGACCGCGGACTCGATATCCCGGAGACATACAACGACCTGTTCGACGGCCAGTATGAAGGGCTAAAGACGCTGCTGTCGAGTCGTTACATCGCTCCGGATATGGTCGGATGGGTCGTCCGACACCACGCCGACCAGATGGATATGGACAATCTCGCGTGGGCAAACGACCTCCGGGAACACCTCAACTACACTGGAGCCAGTTCGACCACGACCGCGGTCCGAGAGGTGCGTGACGGGAACGCACCGCTCATGTTTTATTGCTGGCCGACGGTACTCGACCCGTTCATGGGCGACGACACTCCACTAGGTGCGGTATTCCCCGATAACGTGAAAGCGTTCATGAACGGCTCGCCGATAGCGATAAACAAGGAGGCCCCGAACCCGTGGGTTGCGAGGTTCTTCCTGAGTGCCGTACTGGAGGAGTCGGTCCAGCGGCGGATGATAAACGACGTTACCAATCAGATACCGTGCCGGTTCGACCTCGACTACTCGGACCAGAATCCGGATGCATACACGGAACAGCGACTTACCGCCGACTTCGAACCGGTCAATTTCTGGGATGGGTGGCAAAACTCCGAGGTCGGACAGACCTTGCTTGACGACGGCGCCTTCGAGCTGTAGTGCCCGTTTTATTCTCGAGAACTATGAACACAGAGCCACAGTTGGAGATCAGCGGACTGAAAAAACGCTTCGAGAGCGAGTTCGAACTCTCGAAGATCGATCTGACGGTCGGCTCTGACGAGATCGTCGCCTTGCTCGGCCCTAGCGGCTGCGGCAAGACGACGATACTCCGGTGTATTGCCGGTGTCGAGACACCGGACGGCGGTACGATCCGTATCGACGATGACACCGTGGAGAGCCCGGATATCTCGAAACCGCCGGAGGAGCGCCACATCGGGATGGTCTACCAGAGCTATGCAGTATGGCCGCATAAGACCGTCTACGAGAATGTCGTCTTCCCCCTCGAACACGCCTCACACGGGATTCCGCGGGCGAACTACCGGGACCGCGTCGAGGGGATACTCGAACTGATGGAGATCTCCGAGCTGGCCGACGAGCCTGCGACGGACCTGAGCGGGGGACAGCAACAGCGCACCGCGCTGGCCCGCGCACTCGTCCACGAGCCCGACCTGCTGCTGATGGACGAGCCGCTCAGCAACCTCGACGAGGAGCTTCGAAAGCAGATGCGCTACGAACTTCAGCGTATACAGCAGGAACTGGGCGTGAGCATGCTGTACGTCACACACGACCAGGAAGAGGCGTTCTATCTGGCCGACCGGATCGTCGTTCTTCGGGACGGAGCGGTCGTCGAGCGCGGACCGCCCGAGAAACTGTACCGCTCCCCGGACTCCCCGTTCACGCGCCGGTTCGTCGGCGCTCGCAACCCCTTCGGCGGCCGTATAGAGACTGATACCGCTGGCGACCGTATCGTCAGAACAGAGTTCGTCGACGTACCGCTCTCGGAGACGGAGTACATGTCAAACGGCGCGGACGGGGACGTCGACTGTTTCCTCCGTCCGGACGATATCGCCATCTGTGGTGACGGAGGTGAGGACGACAGGATACAGATGGAGGGTACGGTCGTCGCCGAGGGAATTCTGGGCGACCGCTACGAAGTCACCGTCGAGTTTGACGGGACCGACACCGAACTGACAGTCCACTGTGACCAGTACCGGGATCTCTCGCGGGGGGAGCGATTGATCCTCGGATTCGCGCCGAAGACCTTGCAAGTGTACCGCTCCCAATGAGTTCGAAACGATCGCTGTTCGAGTCGACACAGCAGGTGTTCAGAACGCTACTCGGGGCGGCTCTCGACCGAGCGACCAGACGGGTGGTGCTCGGAGTGGTCACACTCTTGCTCACGTTTCTGACCGTCGTCCCCCTGCTCTTTCTCCTCTGGACGAGCGTGTGGTCGGGCTATCCCGGGGAGTTCGCGGCGGAGCTGACTGTCGAGAACTTCCGGGCAGTATATCTCGGTGAGTACTTCGCAGTCTGGGAAATTTTCCTCAACTCGCTGTCCATCGCTGTCGGGATTACGCTGACGGGGCTGGTGTTCGGACTCGGTGCGGCGTGGTTGTTCGTCCGGACCGACCTTCCGACGAAAGGTGGCATGGAACTTGTGTTGTTGTCCTGCCAGGCGATTCCAGGGTACGTCTACGCGATCATGTACGTCACCGCCTACGGCTCAGAGCGCGGTCTCGTCGCGGCCGCTGTACGCGATGCCCTCGGCGTCGAGGCACTCCCGATAGATGTCTTCAGTCCGTGGGGCATCGCCTTTATCGCCGGAATCAACGTCGTCCCGACGTTCTACCTGCTCACCGTGCCGGCACTCCAGGATATGGATCCGGCCCTCGAAGAGGTGAGTCGAATCCACGGGGCCAGTCTGCCGGCGACGATTCGCATAATCAGTCTCCCCCTCATCAAGCCGGCTATCCTTTCGGCGACCATCGTCGCGTTCCTGTATGGGATGGGTGAGTTCGCCATCGTCTCGATACTCGGGGTCGAAAACGGGTTCGATGTCTACTCGACGGCGATACACTCGGCAATCAAAGGACGCTATCCGCCGGGATACGGGGAGGCCGCCGCACTCGCGTGTAGCCTGCTGGTGTTGATGCTCGTATTCGTGTGGTACTACAGACGGGTGACAGCACGCAAAACGGAATTTATGACGCTTACCGGTCGCCGACACCGGACGGACGTCTGGAGTCTCGGGCGGTGGCGCTGGCCGCTGGCGGCGATCATCTGGGCTGTCCTGCTGGTTGTCTGGGTGTTGCCGATCTTTGTGTTGCTGGTGACGTCAGTGCATGCCGACTGGTACGGACAGGTGAACCTCTCGGCGCTGACGTTCGATCACTACTTCACCGCCGTCACTGACCCGCAGCTCCGGAAGGCGTTTCTGAACAGCATCATCGTCGCCGTGGGCGGCGCGACGTTGGGGACGGTGCTGGTCGTCGGCACGGCCTACTACACCGAGCGGACGGACGGGCGGTTTCGGGGGGCCGTTGATTTCCTCTCACTGACGCCGCTGGCGGTGCCCGGTATCATACTCGGGGCTGGTCTCCTGTTTACGTTTCTCTGGGTCGGGGAACTCGTCCCGTTCCTCAACCTCTACGGGACGCTCCTGATCATCATCGTCGGCTGCGTCGTGGTGTATCTCCCGGTCTCCTCCCGCATCGCCGTCGGCAACATCGTCCAGATTCACGCCGAACTGGAGGAGGCTGCGCGCATCGCCGGCGCGACGTGGCTCCAGCAGATGCGGGAGATATTCCTCCCACTGTTCAAGAACACGACCGTTGTCATCTGGTTCTTCCTGGCGATGCACATCATCCAGCTGCTGTCGATTCCGCTCATGACCTACACGTCCGACACCGTCGTGATACCGGTTCGGCTGTTCCAGCTGTACAACTTCGGCCCCGGTATCGCGCTTGTGGCAGCCATCTCGTCGATATTTATCTTCCTTACAGTTGGGTTCCTGCTCGGCTTGCGCCGCTACGGCATCAGGTTCTACGAACTCGGCCAACGGTGAGGGCGGTCCGATTTCGCTCCGAGAGGCCACACGGGTTCTCTCCCACAGGTCACGCTGACAGTCGACGTACCGGCTGGCCCAGGTGATAGAATCGCCCGCCGTTTCCTGGACGGTCCACGAACCGGTCGACTGCCTGTTCACTCAAGTGGACTACTTTGCATAGGCTGTCCCTGTCCGATGGAATCGGGGCCACATTTATACTCACAGTCGGCAAACCTCGGGGTATGAGAGACCTCCGGGAGTTTATCGAGGCTATCGAGGAACGCGGTCAGCTCGAACGGATTGCGGGTGCGAAACAGGAACTGGAGATTGGCGGCATCTCGAAGATCGCTCGACGGGAAGAGCTCGATACGGCGTTGCTGTTCGAGGAGATTCCGGGGACCCGGCCCGGGGCGCGTATCCTGACCAACGCCGGTGACACCGCGCTACAGGTAACCCTCTCGCTGGGCCACGAGCCGACAACGGACATCCGCGAGGCACTGCTCGCACAAAAAGAGCATGCCGGAAAGACGGAGACACGACCTGTGGAGACCGTAACTGACGGTCCGGTCCTCGACAACGTCCAGCGCGGCTCGGATATTGATCTCACGGAGTTCGCGGCCCCGATCTGGCACAGCGAGGACGGCGGTCCGTACATCGGAACGGCTGACGTCGTTATCACCGAGGACGCCGACGGCGAGGACCGCAACGCAGGCACCTATCGCGTTCAGGTTCACGGCCCCGAGACGGCGACACTCAACATCCGACCCGGCCGGGACGGCGACCGGCACCGACAGTCCTATTTCGACCGTGACGAACCGTTCCCGGCGGTAATCTCACTGGGCCACCAGCCCGACATATTCATGGCCTCGAACAAGCGGTTCCCCGCCCACGTCGACGAACTGGAGTTCGTGAGCGCCCAGCGCGACCAGCCGCTGGAAGTCGTCGAGGGGGAGGAAAGCGGCCTCCCGTTCCCTGCTCGCTCGGAACTGGTCATCGAGGGCCACGTCCGCCCCGACGCCGAGGAGATAACCGAGGGGCCGTTCGGCGAGTGGACGGGTTACTACGGGGCCGGGGAGACCCAGCAGCGCCCGTTCGAGATCGACCGCATCTACCACCGCGACGACCCGATCGTTCTCGCGTACAACAACGTCCCGATGGCTTCGACGGCGATGACGACGATACGGTCGGGCGCACAGCTGTGGGACCAGCTGGAGAAAGCCGGCATCACCGGCATCGACGAGGTGACGACCATCTTCCCGGGTATCTGGTTCCAGATCATCTCGATCGAACAGCAGTACGCCGGCCACAGCACGCAGGTCGGGATGCAGGCCATGTCGCTCCCGGCCGGGGTCTGGGAGGGCCGCATCACGATAATCGTCGACGAAGACGTCGACGTCCACAACCTCGACGAGGTGCTGTGGGCGACAGTGAGCCGCTGTGACCCCGCCGAGGACCTCCAGGTCATCGAGGGCTGTGTGAGTTCGCGGATCAACCCCCGGATGTCCCCCGAAAAGACCGAGTCGGGCGACCACACCAAAAGCCGGATGCTCATCGACGCGACGAAACCCTACCACTGGAAAGACGAGTTCCCGGCAGACACCCGTATCGACCCCGCCCTCGAAACGCGACTCAAAGAGGAGTACGCCGATCTCTTCGCCGAGTGAGTACGCGGGAGCGATCAGGACTGGGCGTCGCCGGCCGGTCGTATCTCCAGGACGTACCCGTCGGGGTCACGAGCGAGGAACATCCGGCCGCCCCACGGGACCTCGCGGGGTTCGATGAGTAGTTCGCCCCGTGTGTCGGCGTCGTCTATCCGATCGTAGGTCTCCCGGAGCAGTCCGTCGACGGTGAGGACCACGACTGCCCCGTCGCCCCGACCCGCTGCCGGTGGTGGCGACAGTCCAAACGAGTCCAGTTCCCCGGGGTCGAAGTCCGCCTGTATCTTCAGTTCACACGCTCCGGTGTCGTAGGCGACGCTGCTGTCACCGACTGTGTGCGGTTCGAGCCCGACGGCGTCTTCGTAGAAGTGCCGCGCGGCCCCCAGGTCGGTGCTCATGAGAAACAACTGTGCGAGGTCCGCCATGGCGAGGCTAGTGCCCGCACAGCACATAAATGGTGACATCAGAGCCAGTCGGGGCGGGGGACGCTTGCGTCGATCTCGTGGGCCGCTTCGGCACCGGCTCGTGATACTGGTGGCTATAAGAAAATAAAGAATTTCGACCCCACGGGGGTCGAATATCTTTCATGAATTTATAGCCACCAGTATGAGTCGCCGACGAACTCGGCCGCATTGCCCGTCCCCGTTCCGAGCGATCCCTGCACACCCGCGGTTTTCGGCGCTATCGGCTCGAATGGGGTGTTTTCGGCCGTCGTGTCGTAACTGATTAGTGATTAAAACTCCCTTCGAAAGATATGACAGAGCGGGTCGTCCTCGGGGTGACTGGTGCGACCGGGCAGGCCTACGCCGTCTCGGCGCTGGAGTTACTCGCCGAGACCGACGTCGAGGTGCATCTCATCCTCTCGGACGCAGCGAAAATCAATATCCGACAGGAAACCGACCGCGCCGTCAGCGCGGTTCGTGAACTCGGTGATGTGGTGCACAACGTCGACAACATTGGCGCGGAGCCGGCAAGTGGCTCGTTCGAGACTGAAGGGATGATCGTCACGCCGTGTTCGATGAAGACGCTCGCTGCTATCGCGAACGGACTCAGCGGCAATCTCATCACGCGCGCGGCGGACGTGACACTCAAAGAGCGGCGACCGCTGGTGCTGATGCCCCGTGAGACACCGTTCAACCGCATCCACCTCGAAAACATGCTCGCCGTCACCGACGCGGGCGGACTCGTCGTCCCGCCGTTTCCGTCCTTCTATCAGCGCCCCGATTCTATCGATTCGATGATCAGTTACACCATGTCCAGAGCGCTGTCCCACCTCGGCGTTTCGTTCGACCACAGTGAGTGGAACGGCCTCGGCGGCGAAACGACCGACTGACACTGCCAGCTGTACTCGGGTGCAGACACGACCAGCATTCCTCCTCGCTAATTTCGTTAGTTCGTGGACGAAAGCCCGGCACCCGCGCTACTGAAATGGGGCCCAGATATCAGCCCATCTCCCGGAAACAGCCGTCGTGGAACGATCTCGCGTCGTCTCGACGCTCTAGCTTCGGTTCTCGTTGTACCAGACGTCGACGTGATGGTCCGGACCGTACGATTTGCCGACGATATCCGGACGGCCGTTGCCGTTCAAATCGACAGCTTTCGCTTCGTGTGTCGCGATCCCCGTCGCGACCGTTCGCTCTTCGAACTCGGCGTTGCCGTGGTTCAAAAAGAGGAGATGCTGTGGCACTTCGTTCTTTCCGAGGCCCATCTCCGCGACGTAGATATCCGGCCATCCGTTCCCGGTAAAGTCTGCGATCTGCAGGGAGTGGGGACAGAACAGGTTCTCTTTCAGGAAGTGTGGCTCCCAGTCCGGCGGATCGAACCACGCGACACGCCCGGGATGGGTCCCCAGATGCGGCGAATCGCCCTCCGAAAAGACGATTTCCAGTTCGCCGTCCCCGTCCAGATCCGCGACTGCGACACGTGTGAGATCCCACTCCGTCGCGACGGCTTCACCTTCCCAGTCCGAGTCCCCTGTTTGCTGGTAGATACTCGTCCCGGCAATCAACTCGTTCTCTCCGTCGTTGTCGATATCGACCACGGCGACGCCCTCGACGTGTTTCCCCTCTGCGACGATATGCAGGTTCTCTTCGGGCCACGGTGTCTGCCGGGGTTCGGGTGGAATATCGTAGTAAAATATCGTTTCAGACTCCTGGGAAAGCCCGACGACTTCGGGATCGCCATCGTTGTCGACGTCTGCGATGGCCAGGTCGTGGTACTTCTCGAACTCGTCTGTGACGAGATGTTGCGTCCACGTCTCCCGGGGATCGTCCGGGATTTCGAACCAGTAGACGTCGTTGTGGTTGATCCCCTGGCCGGCGACAATATCCGGCTGTCCGTCCCCGGTGATATCTCCGACGGCCGCACCGATGTCGAGATACGGCGCAACGGCGACGTCGTGGCGCTCGAACCCTGGATTCTCGTACCAGAAGAGGTGTGTCTCTGCGAACCCGGCGAGCGACCGAAGTCCGTGAAACGTGGGAAGATCCCGGCGCTCGGCCGCCTCGACCACCTTCTTTCCGCGAAATCCCGCGCCACGGCCGCCGACGATGATGTCTTCCCGGCCGTTTCCCGTGAGATCCGTCG
>Ga0207753_1000430_pt1 | contig 16509 bp, 12 predicted proteins | sample PonA233FremontCA_2_FD_187273 | JGI IMG/M metagenome (GOLD analysis project Ga0207753, IMG submission 187273) | Salt pond sediment microbial community from Fremont, CA, USA - Pond A23 Sediment 3 (SPAdes) | ecosystem: Environmental > Aquatic > Non-marine Saline and Alkaline > Saline | place: USA... | reverse complement strand
TTCAGACTCACCGTCCGGCTCGGCGTCCAACCCGTCGGGGGCGTCCGCGTCGTCCGGTGCCGGCGTTTCGCCGGAGTCGGGCCGGGCGTCGGAGTCCCCGCCGGATCCGGCGTCCGGTGACGGCTCGGGGGCGTCGTCGCCCGCGGCGTCGTCGGATCCGGACCGGTCGGTGCTGCCGTCGGCAGCTCCGGGGTCGTCACCCGGCTTCGAGGCGGGCGAGGGCGAGTCATCACCGCGCTGTCGGGTTGGCTCCCCGCCGGCGGGGGCACCGTCGTCGCCCGAGTCCGTGGGCGAAGCCGCGTTCCCGTCGAGGGTATTCCCCGGCCCGTCGTCAGTCGACGGACCGTCGCCGGCGGGGGCGGGCGTGGGCGAATCATCGTCGGTGGCATTTCCGGCCGTCCCGTCGCCGGGTGCGGTTCGGTTAGCATCGGCGGTACCGACCGGCGCGTTTCCGTCCGCGACGGGCGAGCCGGTCGTCCCGTTCGGAGCGGTCGCGACGGGATCCGCTCCGGGTGCGGGTGCGCCGTCGGTGCTCGCGACCCCGGAGACCGACGCGTCAGTCGATCCGTTCGTGTCGGATCCGAGTTCGACCGCGTCGGGGGCGGGAACGTCGGCGCTGAACCCGAACGAGACGGACTCTTCGTCGAATAGCAGCGCGACCGACGCGCCGGCGGACGCCGACGCGAACACGACGAGCAGGGCGCAGACGACCGCGAGCATCTCACTCATCGTCGCCCTCCGTGCCCCCGCTACCGTCCGTCAGCGCGGGAACGCCGGCAGGGGGTGCGGGCTTGGATTCCGGTTCCGGCTCGGACGTCGAGTCCGACTCCGGGCTCGAATCCGGCCCCCGCTCAGAGCGCGCCGCGCGGGCCGCCTGCCACGCGGCGAGTGTCACCCACCCGGCGAACAGGAGGCCGAGGAGCCCCGCAGTGAACGCCCCGACCGAGATCGAGGTCGGGGCCGCGGTCAGGGAGAACTCCCGGTGAACGTTCCATCCGGCGTACGCGAGCAACGTCCCCATCGCGAGCAGCGTCAGCTTCAGATCGACCGCGGCGATCGAGACGGTGCCGTCCGGTTCCGCTCCCGGCCCGACCTCGGCGTCGGCCGTCGGGGACTCCCAGTCGGCCGTCCCGTCGGCACCCGAGCCGTCCGCGCCCGGAGCATCCGGATCGTCCGCCTCGGTTCCGGGCGACGTCGCCGCCGGCTCTCCGCTGCGTCCGTTCGGCTCCCGGCGGGCCCACGCGAGGAGTTCGCTCGCGCCGAACAACACCAGCGGACCGACAACCAGCGTGAGGTACCCCACGGGCGTGTTCGCCCACAGGATCACGTGGCCGACGAGCGGGATCGTGAGGACGACCCGGCCGATGATCGCCTCCGGGGCGACCGTACTCGCGTCGACGTTCCCGTTCGCGTCGCCCTTCGTCACGTATCTGCCGTCGACGACGCCGACGACGCGGTGTGTCGTCGGGACGCTGTTGCCGGGGCGGCTGTAGGTGATCGCATCACCAACCCTCACGGGGCCGGACGCGTCGACGATCACGGCGTCGCCGGGCGACATCGCCGGCTCCATACTTCCGGAGAGGACGACGAACCCTTGATCGGCCCCGATGATCTCTGGGACGGCGAAGACTACGAACGGCGACACCGCCGCGATCAGGACGATCGTTATGAGCAGTTGTGCGGCGCCCGGCATCGACGGCCGTGGGACCCGGGTCATCGGTTACCTCCGGGCGGCGCCGCCGGCGGATCGCCGCGGCCGGGCGGCCCGCTCTTGGAACCGCCGGGGGTACTGGGGGTCTTCGGCTCGTCGGGGCTACCCTCGGAACCACCGGAGTTGGCGTTGCCTCCCTGCGTGAGTGACGGATCGCCGCAACCCGAACAGTCCGCGTCGGGCTCGGTCGTGCAGATGCAGACGAGGACGTAGCTGATGGCATAGCCGTCAGGTGCGTACACGGTGCCGTCGGCGTCGCTACCGGAGAGCCCCACGGTGTCGGTACGAGTACCGTCGTTGCGATCGTACGTCTCAACCCCGGACCCCGGTCCGCCCTTCACTCGAACTTTGCAGAGCCGCGGGACGATTGCGTCCCGGTTCGTCCGATTCCGGAGCCGGAGCGCTACGCCGACGGTTTCGGCGCCGTCGTCCTTGTCAGCGGTCCGGTACACGTCGAGCTCGTACTCGGAATCGCCCTCGGTGAACGCGTAGACGCCGGGTTCGATCCGGCTCTCACCGATCCCGGGCTGGGTTCCGGCTTCGAGATCCAGCTTCCCGAGCGTCCGGCAGCACGTACAGACGTCGCCAGGGGGGCAGGGGGTGGCGTCGACGCCGGCAAACGGATTCGCCGGAGTGGCGTGCCGACACTGGGTGGCTGATGCCCACAACGGAAGGTCAACGGTCTCCGAGCCGACGTAGCCGGCGAGCTCGTACTCCGCGAGCAGACATACCCGGTCGGTCAGGCAGTCGAGCGTTCCGGTTGTGGGGTCACCGTCGATCCGGCGACCGCCGCGGAGCGCCGTGGCGACCTGCCGGAGGGAGCCGTCGGCGATCGGATCAAGCCGGGTGCCCGTCTCGCAGTCGGCGTACGACAGCGTCAGCCGGAGCGCCTCCGCCAAGCCTGTGCCCCGCGGGTCGGGGCAGTCGGTCGCGACCCACAGCGCTGCGGGGTTGTTCGTCGCGCGGCCGCGTTGCGGCAACGAGAAGGTGAACAGCGTCCGACCGGACGTCCCGTCGGCGCCGAGCGCCCCGATCGGGAGCCGGACGCGTGGTCCGTCGACGGTACCGGAACGCTCGGGCCCGTCGGCACCGGGGCCGGCCAGGATCTCGTATTCGATCGTCAGATCGAGCGTGCCTGCCACGAGCGACGCCTCGAACTCCTCGTCGTCCCGGAGCATCGCCGTGGTTTCAGCCCCGGAGGCGGTCCAGGCGAACCCTCCGGTTCCGCCGGCGGCTGCAATCGCCGCTAGCACGCGACGGCGGCTGACCGTCATTCGGATCCTCCGACGGCGAAGGGGCTGTCGCCGCTACAGGGCCCCGCCGCGAACGCGAACTCGAAGCCGAGAGCATCGCCCTGCGAGCGGTTGTCGACGCCGGTGGGGAGCTCCCACCGGAGCGCGACGCACCTGAGCGAGCCCGGGTCGAGGCAGTCGAGCGCGAGCGCGCCGTCAACGCCGCCGATGTCGGTGGTCGGCGCGAACGCGTCGGTGAACGACGACCGCGCCACCAGCGGCGACTCCAGGGAGTCCTCGGGGTTCCTGACCCCGTTGCACCCGCGGAGCGGCGACCCGTCGATCCAGACCTCGACGACGGCGTCGTCGCCGAGCTCGCCACGACCTGATGTGGTGTCGCCGTCCGTCCGCTCCGGTTCGTTGATGTCGTTTTCGTCCGTGTCCGTGACCGAGCCGGCGATCCAGACGTCGAGCGGCTCCGACGGCTCGATTTCCACGACCTCCAGCCCGACCACGAGCGTTCCGGTGTCTCCGGGAAGGACGTTTCCCACGGAGACGACCGGCCCGGAGACGTCGGTCACGAAGGTCGCCTCCTCGACGTAGCCGGGCGACCGCTCGGGGTCGAGCACCGCGTCCGCGTCCGTCCCGGCCCCGTCTTCGCCGGTGCTCCCGACGAGCGCGCCGTTGTACGTCTCGTACCACGCGACGCGGAGGCGCCGGTCGTCGGTGTCGTCGTCGGGCGCGGCGTAGGTGTACGTGGAAAACCGCGGCGGCCGTTGGCCGAGGGTGAGTCCCCCGACGGCGAGGGCTCCGCCGCCGATTCCCGCTAACAGTTGCCGACGTGTGAATAGCATGTGTTTGATCTCCCGGATACGCCGGGTCGGTGTTGGTTAGTTCGACGTTCCCCTTCCGGTACGGCGGATCGGGGCATAGATATGTGCCGAGTTCCGGATCGGTACGACCCTCATACCGTCTGGTATGCGGGTAGTACGGCCGCCCGTTGACCCGTGACCGTCACGGCCGCCAGAACGACGGTGCGGTCCCGCCTCGAGCCGGCGTGTCGCCCCGTGCGGTTCGCTCATCCGACCACCGATCGCGTCACGGTCTCCGTCCGTCCGGTCGCCTCCCCGCGGTACGCGAGCGTCAGCGCCACTCGCCGGCCGTTCATGTCGATCCCGTCACCGGCCGAGTCGCGGAACGAGAACAGCGTCACCGGGGCCGTTTCACCCGGCGCGAGGGACGGTTCGCGGTCCGCGCCGTCGGCGTAGCCGTCGCTTCCGAGCGCGATCGATCCCGGCAGAGCGACCCCGCCCGGGACGTCCGTGTACCCCGGCGTCGACGCGTCGACGTAGACTTCGTAGCCCGCCGGAGTCGTGGTGTCGTCGAGCGCGTCGCTCAGCGCGACGACCGCGGGATCGGCCGGGTCGACCGTCAGATCGGTCAGCGCCACCGGCTCGCTCAGATCGTTGCGGAGGTCGAAGGCCAGCCCGATCGGACCGGGGTTCGGCGATTCGGCCGCCCGAGCGTTCGAGATCGAGAGCACCGGCCGCGAGGCCCCCCCGGTGTTGTGGCGGGCCTGCTCGGCGTAGATCCCGACGTCGAACGCCACCGAGTCGCCCTGGATCTCGTTTGCGTGGTGGCCCGGGAGCACGAGCGCCAGCCCGAGGTAGCGCGTCGTCGAGTTCGCGAACGGCTCGCGGGCCGGGTCCGCTCCGGGTGCGGGCGCGCCGTCGACGACCTCGTCGTAATCGGTCGACGGATCCCCGTCGAGGGGGACGCCGTTCCCGGTCGCGACGAGGTCGAGAAACTCCCGCAGGGAGGGGTCGGCCGTGGGATCGTCGTTGCCCCCGAGGATCACCCGCTCGTCCGGGTCGCGGGTCGCGTCGCCCGTGGACTCGTACCAGGCGGTCACCCGGAGCGCGTCGAGCAGTTCGACCACCGGCTCCGCGCCGTCACCGGCCTTACGGCCCCCGTCACGGGTCTGGTCCTCGTCCGGATCGCCCGCCTCGGGTTCGGTGACTACTCCCTCGTCGGCGTCGACGAGCGCACCGGTCAGCCGGAGGTAGCCCGGGTTGTCGAACAGGTGGAGGCTGACGTCCAGCGTGACCCGGTCGCCGGGCTTCAGATCCGCGAACGTCTCGGGGTCGAGCACCACCGAGGCGGGATCGGGTTCGACCGGACGGTCGGCGAACTGGTCGCGATACCGCGCCTCGACGGCCTCGCGCTGGCCGTCAGTGAGGGTGTCGAGGTCTCCGAAGCCCGCCCGGGCGGCGATCTCCGCTCGCGTGAAGATCGGATCGCGGATCCCGTCGCTCCCCGCAACGAAGCGTCCGCTGTTGAGAATGTCGTCGCTCTCGAGTAGACGGGTCGGATCGGTCGGGTCGTTGACGAACTCGTCGGGCGAGGCGTCGACGTAGACGAGTCCGTCGGGACCGTCGTACGTGACCTGCCAGTCCACCTGTAGATCGAACTCCCCGGCGGCGACGGCGTTACCGCCGAAGCGCTCGGCGTCGTTGAAGTACGCCGTCGTGCCGAGGCCGGCCCCCGCCGCAACGGCGCCAATTGTACCGAGCCCCGCAAGCACCGACCGGCGGCTGAGTGTATGAACGTCTCGTGTCATCGTGATACTCCCCGAGGGGAACGCCCGGCGGCGGTCCCGAACCGCCGTGTCGGCCCGCGGCCGGTCCGCGTCCGATCCGGGCCCCGACCCGGCCGCCGTTCGTGCGAACGGTCGACCGCGTCGGCGCGCCCCGCGGCGCGACTACGAAGCAGGAGTAGTGGTCGGGTGGAGGGTGTGTCCTACTCGCTCACTCCGGGGTGGGGGTCGCGGTCTCGTTCTCGGGAACCATCCCGATACCGGTGTTGTGCCGGGACTGTTCGGCGTAGAACCCGATGTCGAAGCCGGCCTTGTCGCCCTGGATCTGGTTCGCGTGGTTGACCGGGAGCCACCACTGGAAGCCGACGCAGTGGGTGACGCCCGCGCCCGTGAACGGGTCGCGGTTCGGGTCGTCCTCGGGGTCGGCCAGCTCGTCGAAGGTCGTCACGCGGTCGCCGTCCAGCGGCACGCCGCGGCCCTCGTTGCCCGAGAGCGCCGAAAGCGCCGTCCGAAGGCTGCCGTTGAAGAAGACCTCCTCCTGGACCACGACCTCGGCGGCGATGTCGTCGGCGACGTCGGCGAAGTTGCTGACGGGCGTCTCGTTGTAGAAGCCCGCGCTCGCGATCTCGTCCTCGAGGTAGACGCTCAGGTCCGTGCCGTCACCGAGGTCGGCGTTCGGGTCGTTGCCGATATTCAGGACGGCAATCCGGGAGCCATCGGGACCGGCCTTGATCAGATCCGCGACTGCGGCGGTCTCGTCCTGCTCGGCTGCGTCAACTGCCGAGTTGGTGGTGCCGCTGTCGTAGCCGGCCGTGTTGTCGTCGGCCGAGAAGCCCGGATCGCTTCGGGGAGCCGTGTACGGAGAGCCGCCCACGGAGGCGGAGTACTCCGTGCTCGTGTCGCCGTCGTAGTTGGGGCCGCCGTCAGAAATCACCACGACGACGGGCAGCGCGTCGGCGCGTCCATCGGCGTCGAGCACTTGATCTGCGATGTCGAGCCCTGCGGGCAGCGGCGTGTTTCCGCCGTAGCTGAGGCTCCCCAGGCTGAAACTTCCGGGGTCGACGAGCCCGGAGATGCCGGTCACGCTGCCGCCACCGAAGCTGACCGCGCCGACCTGTGCGGAGCCGTCCGTCGGGAGCGCATCCACGAAGGCGGCGATGCCGTTCTCGAGGTCGGTCTGCTCCTGGCCCGTGATCGAACCGGAGGTGTCGATGGCGAGCATGATGTCGACCTCGCCGCGCCGCTCGACCTGGTTGTCACAGTCCGGGTCGTACCACATCCGGACCTGCATCTCGTCGAGCAGCTCCACGACGCCGTCGATCTCGTCGGGATCGTTGCGCTCGGGCTCGGTGAGGATCCCCTCGCCGGTGAACTCCTCGTTCAGCATGCCGTTCAGCCAGACGTAGCCGGGGTTGTCACACAGGTGGAACGAGAAGGTGACCTCGCCGAAGTCGCCGGGCTTGACGTCGTCCAGGTTGATCAGCGGGTCGCCCGGAGCGGTCACGTCGTTGCTCGTCCGGTTGGGCGCGTAGAGGCCCTCCTCGCGCTGCTGGGCGTCATCGTTGCCCACGTTCGTCAGGCCGGCCTCGCCGGTGCAGACCTGCGAGTCGTCGAACTCGTCTTGGATCCCGTCGCCGTCGGCGTCCGGGAGCGCCTCGATCGAGGTGGCGTCCCAGAACGCGTCCTTGTTCTCCTGGAACGTTCCGTCGCCGAGGAACCGGATGGCGACCGCGCGGGCGTCCGGGTTGTCGACTGCGGGGAGGATGTACTGGCTGTCGTCGAGGATGTCGATCTCGCTCTCGGGGACGAGCTCGACGAGGTCGCGCCCCGCGGAGCCGTCGTAGTAGTGTTCCTCCCAGTCCACGAGCACGTCGAGCGTGCCGGCCTGGAGTTGGTTGTTCTCGAAGTCCTCCTGGTCGCTGAAGAACGCGGAGGTACCGAGGCCCGCTCCCGCGGAGGCGAGGCCGACGGCGCCGAGGCCGGCGAGCACGCGGCGGCGGGAGAGATTGTACAGCTTCTGGTTGTTGTCGTCTGTCATTGGTCTGGGTTCCCGCCGGGCGACGACCCACCGCGGGCCGACAGTACCGATCGGGATACCTCTCCCCAGAACTCGGGGGGTATTACCTATGCACAGATTCAGGTGTTTTGGGGCTCGAAACAGCCATTTTCACGGATCCGTTACCGAAATTCGGGGGTCGGGCACGGAGCCACTACCGCCGCGTACGCCGGCCGTGCCGGTCGGGTCCGGGGCCCATACCGGTCGGGCCCGGTCCACGTACCGGTTCGGTCCACCGCCCATACCGTCGAGTCCGCCGCGCGTACCGCCCCGAAGGTGGATCGGTACGCCGAGCGTGCCGTCCGGAGGCCGGACGGCAGTCGCTCCATACGTATGTCCCGGGGGCGCGTCCGTGCGGTCGATGTTTCAACGGTCCGTCCTTCCGGAAGTGGAGGTCTACCGCGTTCTGAGTAACGCGCGCCGGCGCGAGGCGCTCACCGAGCTGTGGGGCCGCCCGGAGCCGGTGTCGCTGCGCGAGCTCTCCGAGGCGATCGCCGCGACCGAGGCCGGCGTCCACCCCGCGCCGCGGGCGCTCCGCGAGAGCGTCTACAACGCGCTCCACCAGACCCACCTCCCGAAGATGCACGAGCTCGGGGTCGTCACGTACGACCCCGACCGAAAGACCGTGTCGGCGCGTCCGGAAGCGAGACAGCTCGGGCGGTACATGGACGTCACCACGCGGCTGGGGGTGACATGGGGGGAGTACTACCGCGCGCTGGGTGTCGTGGGGCTGTTTGCCACGGTGGCGTCGCTCGCGTCGGTCCCCGGGTTCGCCGGCGTCGACCCGCTGATTCCGGCGACGGGTTCCCTGGGTGCGTTCGCCGCCTCGACGGTCTTCCAGCTGCTTGCAGCCCGACTCGGCGCCCGCGGGCGGCTCGCACGGCTCCGCGATCGGCTGTTCTGAGACTCACAGGTTCCCTGGGGATCCGAACGCCGACCCCGTGGTCGGGGGGGACGCCGACCGCGACTCGAGCCGGCAGCGTACTCGACGCGGGACGCGACCGATAGCGTCACGTCCCCGTCGGCTGCGGCCCCGCGGACGGCTGTCGTCAGTGTAGGGGGTCGGCCGCGACTTCGGAGCGTAAGCGAGGACCCGACGTCACCGGGTCGCGTATGTGTCGGAAAACGAGCGGGGAAGGCGGTCAACGGGGTGGTCAGATCACTCGACGGCGGCGACGGCACGTGCGTCCGTCTCGAACAGCCGGGCGTCGCAGTCGGCGCAGGTGGCGGCCACGACCTCGTACGCCCGGCAGCAGGAGCTCACCGTCTCGGTACCCAGCCGGATGGTCCCCCCGCACGTCGGGCAGGAGTCGAGACACGCGCGGATCGCCGAGAGCGTCCGGCCGCGGGCGGCGCCCGGAACCGACGCCCACTCGTCGGTCCACGCGGCGAGCGTCCGGTGGGCCGCGAGGTCGGCGACGAACGCCGCCCGCGACTCCCACCGGCCGACGATCGATCCGTCCACCAGGACGCGCCACGACCCCCCCTCGCCGACGAACGACACGCGGTCGGCGTCGACGGCGAGGAGATCCGCCGCGGCGGCCGTCATCGTCGTGTCGGCGTCGACGGCGCGCGCCGCGTCGTCAAGCCGGCGCTCGAACCCCGGCGCGAGGGCGACGTCGTCGCCGACGTCCACGACCACCTCGTTGCGGTCGAGGAAGTCGACCGCGTCGAACTCCGTGCTCGTCTGGGTCGCCGGGGCGTCGGCCTTCCCGAACCACGCGAGCACGCGCTCGGGAAGGTACCGCTTCGTGAGCTCGGGGGTCCCGGGGACGAGGTAGCCGCGGAGGTAGATGGCGGCGAGCGACGCTGCCGCGACGGCGACGCCCAGCGGACGGGAGACCAGCGCCGCCGCCGCGGCCACGCCAGTCGCGAGGAGGAGGTTCACCGCCGTGCAGGGGAGACACCGGTTTGCGCCGGTGTACTCCGGGCGGCGGACGGCCGTCAGTAGGGTACCGTACTGTCGAGTCATCTCTCCGTACCGAAGGCGGTACGTAATCATAGGTATGGGATCCGTACCCGCGGCTCGGCCGTTCGTGTACGTAGTCCTATGTACGACTCGTGTGTGATATCCGCGTCCGGACTGGTCTAAGCCGACCCTATTTGCGGTAGGATGAGTAGATAAGTTTATTATGTTACTAATCAATATTCTGGTATGAACGGTGGAGCACAGACGCTGGCTGTCGGGGAAACGACGAATCACGACGCGAACGCCGAGACCGAACGGCTTCCAACCGAGGTGATCTTTTTGACGTTGAGCAACCGCCGGCGTCGGTACGTGCTCCACTATCTGGCACAGGTGGGGGAGTCGGTGCAGATTCGGGATCTCTCCGAGCAGATCGCGGCGTGGGAGAACCACATCGACCGCCCGGCCGTGACGCCGAAACAGCGGAAGCGAGTGTACACCGCGCTCCACCAGACGCATCTGCCGACGATGGATCGGCTCGGCACCGTCGCCTACGACAGGGATCGCGGGACCGTCGCGACGACCGAACACCTCGATACGCTCGAGATCTACCTTGACGTTGTGCCGCAGGACGACATCCCCTGGAGCCAGTTCTACCTCGCGCTGGGGAGCGTGCTCTCGGCGCTCGTCGTCGTCGCCGCGCTCGGGATCCCGCCGTTCTCGTCGGTCGGCGGGTTCGGGTACGCGCTGGCGATCACCGCGGTGGTGACCGTCGCTGGCGGCGTCCACACGCTCCGTGATCGCCGGACTCGCGTCGGATCCACCCTGGAACCGACGGAGGTTTCGGGCGAGCCCCCGCGGGACGTGGCGATCGACCCGCCAGCAGAGATGGCCGAAGACGGAGGATACAGGTACTGACGGCCGACGAGCCGGTCGAGAGCGACACCACGAGCGGCAGCAGCCCGTTAGAGTGACCACGGAGCTCGGAGGCGGGTATGCTAAGCGTTCCGGAGCGACGCGAGTTTCGACCGGAGGGACGGCCGGGGTCGGGGGATCGGAGAAAGGGCTGCGCTCCGACGGCGGACCGCGCGGGTTCGTCGGGAGCGTCGTGTTCTGATGTGACCTGGCGAAAGGGGCTCCTACTGCTGGGCGGATTTCACGCCCGCTCCGCCGGTTCCGGCTCCGCCGGAGCGGCGGACTCCCGCGCCCCCTCGGTGAGTTCGCTCTCGATCTGGTCGCGTCCCCGCTTGAATTCGCCCATCGCCTGCCCCGAGGAGCGGGCGAGCTTCGGGAGCTTGTTCGCGCCGAACAGCAACACGACCAACAGGAGGATCACGAGCAGTTCCGGACCGCCAGGGAGGCCGATGAACGTCGGTAGGAGTGTGTCCATACCACCAGAACGCGCGCTCGGGGCATAGCTATGGTCGCCCTACCCCGTCCGGCGGGCCGCGGTTCCGGAGGGCAGAACCCGTCCAGGGTGGGGGTCGGAAGCGAGCCGGGCAGGCTACCGCTCGACGACCAGCAGCGCCACGCGTTCGCACACCAGCGCCTCCAGGTCACCGTGGACAACGTCGAGTTCGGCGTCGTCGACGTCGAAGTACGCCCGCACGCGCTCGGCGTCGTAGTCACCGAGCGTCGGCTCGGCGGTATCCAGCACGTCCGACCGGACCGCCGCCGCGGCATCGGCCGCCGCCGATCCGCCGACGTCGCCGTCGACTCCGGCGTCGACGAGCACGACCACCCGGTTCGGGCCCGTCGAGACCCCGAGTTCCAGCGCGTCGGTGATCTGCCGGCGACCCGCGGCGTACAGCAGGATCTCGACCGCGCGGTCGCGGGCGACGTTCTCGTCGCGGTCGATCGCGCGGTCGGCCAACTCGACCGCGCGTTCGAGGTGCCGGCGGCTCACCACGTACCGCGCGTCGAACGCCTGGATCGTGGTCCCGGTTTCGACCGCGACCGCGTCGAGTCCCGCGACGAAATCGTCGACATCGTCGACGCGGACGGTTCCCTCGACCAACCTCACCCGAAATCACCCAGACTGGCCTGCTGGTCCGGGTCCGCGTCGGGCTCCCGGGTTCGGTTCGTCGGCGTCCCGGCGTCGTCCGGGGGCGCGTCGCCGTCGCCGGCTGCCTTCGAGACGCCCTCCATCGAGGGGTCCTGCCGGCCCACGTTCTCCAGGATCTTCTCGGCGGTCTTCCGCCGGCCGCGGAGCGCGCGGAGCACGGTCGACTTGTCGGCCTCGCGGAGGTCCGCACGCGTCACGATCCCGGCCTCGTGGAGCCGGCGGGCGCGCTTCCGACCGACGCCCCTGACGCCCGCGAGCTCCAGGAGTTCCTCGCGGACGCCGTACTCGACGCGCTTTTTCGCCTCCCGGACCGGGACCGCCGGGAGACCAAGCTCGCCGGCGAGCCGTTCGGCCGCGCCGAGCAGCCACTCCGCGGTGTCGACCTTCCCGCGGATGTCGCCGGGGCCGACGCCGTACCGCTCGGTGATCCGGTCCTCGTCGACCTCGTCGGTCCAGTCTTCGAGGAGCCGCGCGGTCTTCAGCGCCGACAGCCACTCCTCGAACCGAACGTCCTCGTACTCGGAGGGGGTCCGCCCGAGAAGCTCGGACTCCCGCTCGTAGCAGAGTTCGGTGAACCGCTCGCGGTCGCCGGATTTGAGGTAGAGTTCGTACATGTCCGGCGTTCGAGAGACCAGGTGGAAGAGCCCGAGCGCGGTCGGATACGTGGGACCGTCCGGCGCGGTCGTGGTCGCGTCGGCACCGTCGGGGTCGGGATCCGACGGCGTCGCGTCGTCGTCGGCCGTCGGGTCGTGGTCGTCGCCGGCCGACGCCAACTCGCTGGCCCGTTGGAAGCCGGCGGCTTCGGGGTCACCGTTCGTCGCTCCGCGGCCCGTTTCGGCCGCGTCGTCAGCGGAACCGGGTGTCCCGTCCCCGTCGCCGCCGAGCGCCCGAACCGCCGATTCCCGGTTGGCGTCGGCCCACTCCAGGCCGTCGATGATCTCGGCGGCGGTCATGGGGTCGAGGTAGAGCCGCGAGACGGTGTGGCCCACGCTCGTGGCCGAGAGCGTCCCGTCCTCTCGGTCTAGGAAGCCGTTGCGGTCGAGGTACGCCAGCACGTCGTCGGTGACGGCTTCGAGTCGGCCGGACTCGTCGGTCTGTGTGGCGTACAGCGTCCGGTCCAGGAAGTCGAGAAGCTCCTCGCGGGTGTGGGCGAACCCCGAGGCGACCGTGGCGAGGACGTGGGTGCGGAGCGAGGGCTCGGCCGCCAGCTTCGACCGGACGGGCTCGGGATCGGCCCACACGTACCGCTCGAACAGTTCGTCCCGCTTCTCCGCGTTCTTCGCGAGCAACACGGCCTCGCCGTAGGGGTCCAGTCCCGGCCGGCCCGCCCGGCCCATCATCTGGTGGACCTCGAGGACGTCGAGCGGCTGCATGCCGCCGAACTCGCCGTCGTACCGCCGCCAGTCCCGGACGATCACCCGCCGGCTCGGGGTGTTGACCCCCGCCGCGAGCGTGGGCGTCGCCGACACGCATTTCACGAGGCGGTCGCGGAACGCCTCCTCGACCAGCGAGCGGTGCTCGGGGGCGAGCCCCGCGTGGTGGAACGCCGCGCCGTCGGCGACGCACTCCGCGAGGGTGTCGCTGGTCTCGGCGTCGGAGACGTCCCGGATCTCCGCCGCGAGGTCGGCGAGTCGCCCGCGCTCGTCCGCCGTGAGGTGGGAGTCGGTGACCTCCCGGAGCCGCTTTGCGGCGGCCTCGGCGTTCCGCCGGGAGTTGACGAACACCAGCGAGGAGCCCTGGTCGTCCGCCGACGAGCCGGTGTCGTCGTCGCCCGCGAGCGCGTCGTCGACCAGGGCGGCCGTCGCCCGGCCGCCGGAGTCGACGGGGACCTCCCGCTGGCTCCCGTCGTCGAAGGTGACCGCGTTGCCGTAGTGGACCCCCGTACGGAGGTCGATCGGCCGCCACTCCTCGTCGACGAGTTCGGCGTCGAGCCACTCCGCGATGACGTCGGCGTTATCGACGGTCGCCGACAGCGCGACCACCTGAAGCCCGGGGTTGAGCGTGCGGAGTTTCCCGAGCGTGACCTCGAGGGTGGGACCGCGCCCCGCGTCGTCGACGAGGTGGACCTCGTCGGCGACCACACACGAGAGGTCGTCGATCCACGCCGCGCCGTTTCTGACCAAGGAGTCGACCTTCTCGGAGGTCGCGACCACGATGTCGCGGGAGGCGAGCCACTCGCCGTCGGCGTCGTAGTTGCCGGTGGAGACGCCGACGTCGAAGCCCAACTCCTCCCACCGCTCGAACTCGGCAGCCTTCTCCGAGGCGAGCGCCCGCAGCGGCACGATGTAGAGCGCCGTCCCGCCGCGCGCGACGCTCGACAGCATCGCCAGTTCCGCGATGAGAGTCTTCCCCGAGGCGGTCGGCACCGACGCCACGAGGCTCTCGCCGCGGGTGACGCCAGCCTCGACGGCAGCCGCCTGTGGCGGATAGAGGTCGTCGATACCCGCCTCGCGTAGGCGGTCGGCGACCCCGGATGGGAGTTCGGGGACCTCCTCCGGATGCATTGAACGGGAGTACGGCGTCCCGGAATTTAAACCGTCGGAGACGGGACGGCGCGCCCACGCTGTCGCCACCGATATGTGCCCGGTCCCCGAACGGGACGTATGCGAGTTCGTTTCGACCGGCAAACCTGTATCGGCATGTTCCAGTGCGTCGAGGAGTGGGACGCCTTCGAGGAGAACCTGGACGCCGGCAAGGCCGACCTCGACGGCGCGACGGAGGTCGAGTCCGGGGTCTTCGAGGTCGAGGTGCCACCCGACGCGGAGCTCGACGCGGAGTTCGCGGCCCGCGCGTGTCCGGTCGACGCCATCGAACTCTACGACGACGGCGAGCAGGTCGTCTGACCGGATCGCTACGGTCCTGCCCGTTCGGTCGGGCCGTCACCGGAATCGGGGAACCGGCACAATCGTTATATACGTACGGGAAAACCTTTCGGCCAAGACGATGAACGATCAGACCCACGAGCGAACCCTCTCGGAGTGGGCGGCACTCACAGGAGCGTCGCTACCTGACTCCGTCGAGGACCGTGCCGGCCGGGATGCGGGGGTCGACGCGCGAGCGGACCCCGACGCCGCGGAGTCGTTCGAGCGCGAGTTCGGCGAAGGAGGGAGGTGACCGCCGTCGGGATGCCCGGCACCGCGTTCGCGGGAACGGGCCCCGCGCTCGTCCGCTGAACCGAACTTCCGTGCCGGTCGGGTGTAGCCCGCGTGGAACGGCGGATTATACTTTCACCGTCGTCGGCGAACGCTTAACAGCGATGGCGCCCAATCGGGCGTGATGGCGGCCACTGACGATCCCGCGTACGTCGAGCACCCCCTCCTCAACGCCGGGTTCATCGAGCGCCGGGACTACCAGACCCGCCTCGCCGACGCCGCCCGCGACGCCCACACCCTGGTGTGTCTCCCGACGGGGCTGGGCAAGACCACGGTGAGCCTGCTCGTGACCGCCGACCGCCTCGACGCGGTGGGAGGGAAGGTGCTCTTTCTGGCGCCCACGAAGCCGCTGGTCCAGCAGCACGCGGAGTTCTACCGGGAGGCGCTGGCCATCCCCGACGAGGAGATCGTGGTCTTCACCGGCGAGATCCGCCCGGAGGATCGGGCGGAGCGGTGGACCGACGCGCGGATCGTGATCGCGACCCCGCAGGTGGTCGAGAACGATCTCGTGGGCAGCCGGATCTCGCTGTCGAGCGTCACGCACCTCACCTTCGACGAGTGTCACCGCGCGACCGGCGAGTACGCGTACGTCTACATCGCCGAGCGGTATCACGCCGACGCCGACGACCCGCTGGTGACCGGGATGAGCGCTTCCCCCGGCGGCGACAAGGAGTCGATCCTCACGGTGTGTCGGAACCTCGGGCTCGACGAGGTCGAGGTGATGACCGAAGGCGACGCCGACGTGAGCGAGTACACCCACGACACCAGCGTGGAGTGGGAGCGGATCGAGCTGCCCGAGGAGATTCTCGGGATCCGCGACGCGCTGAACGAGGTCATCAAGGATCGATTGCGGAAACTCAAATCCCTGGGCGTCACCAACACCACCCAGCCGGACGTCTCCCAGAAGCAGCTCAACCGGATGCGCGGGAAGCTCCAGGAGCTGATCGACGCCGACAAGTCTGAGGGGTACAAGGGGATGTCGACCCACGCGGAGGTCATGAAGCTCCGGCGGGCGGTCGAGCTCGTCGAGACCCAGTCGGTGGAGTCCGTGCGGCGGTACTTCGAGCGCCAGCGGAACGCGGCTCGCTCCTCGGGGGCGTCGAAGGCGAGCCAGCGGCTCGTGGCCGAGCCCAAGGTGCGGGAGGCCATGCGCCTGTCGGAGTCGTTCGACGGCACCCACCCCAAGTTCTCCCGGGCCCGGATCCTGCTGGCCCAAACGTTGGGGATCGAGGGCGGCGAGCGGGTGATCGTGTTCACCGAGTCGCGGGACACCGCCGAGGCACTGACGGACTTCCTGTCGGCGTCGTTCGACGTCCGGCGGTTCGTGGGCCAGGGCGACAAGGAGACCTCCGAGGGGATGACCCAGACCGAGCAGCAGGACACCCTCGACGCGTTCCGGAACGGGGCGTTCGAGGTACTCGTCTCGACGTCGGTCGCCGAGGAGGGGTTGGACGTCCCGGAGGTTGATCTGGTGCTGTTCTTCGAGCCGGTGCCGACCGCGATCCGGTCGATCCAGCGGAAGGGCCGAACCGGTCGGCAGGCCGAGGGGCGGGTGGTGGTGCTGCTCGCGGAGGACACCCGGGACGAGGCGTACTACTGGATCTCGAAGCGACGGGAAGACGAGATGGAGTCGGAGCTCCGGGAGTTGAAGGGTCTGGCCGGCGAGGTCGAGTCGGAGCTGACGCCGCCCCAGGAGGAACTGGCTGCGTACGACCGTCACGACGGGGATTCGGCGGGAGCGGCGGGCGACGACGGATCGGCCGCCGGGACAGCGGCGGGCGACGGCGAATC
>Ga0207753_1000425_pt1 | contig 16609 bp, 17 predicted proteins | sample PonA233FremontCA_2_FD_187273 | JGI IMG/M metagenome (GOLD analysis project Ga0207753, IMG submission 187273) | Salt pond sediment microbial community from Fremont, CA, USA - Pond A23 Sediment 3 (SPAdes) | ecosystem: Environmental > Aquatic > Non-marine Saline and Alkaline > Saline | place: USA... | reverse complement strand
AGTCTTCGAGTTCCGTCTTGACGATCGGGCGCACCGCCGTGATCTCGACCCCGTCGCTGAAGGGCGGCTGGGCGATGGCGATCCGGAAATCCCGGAACTGGACGATCATCATGCCTGGCTCGTCGAGTTCGACGAAACCCTCCGGGTTGGCCCGGGTCGCTGCCTCGATGTCGGCCGCGTACTCCCGGACGGTCTCTTCGGTCAGCGGGCTGTCGTCGAGTTCCTCGTAGCTCATCTCGCCGACGGAGCCGCGTTTGGCCATCGGGGGGACGCCGACTTTGAGGTGGACGCTCATCGTCGTCTCGTCGAAAAACTCCTCGATTGCGAGTTCGTCGAACTCCTGGGTGACGGGGTCGAACTCGGTGACCTCGACGCCAGTCGACCGGGCGACTTCGGCCTGAACCGAATCGCTCGTGATCAGCGTCGCGCCGCGGTCGGCGGCGATATCGCGGATGAGCGCGTCGATGTCGCCCTCGTCGGCGTCGCGTTTCTCGACCGACTCGGGTCGCCGACCGACGTACTCGACGCTGATCGTACCGCTCTCGTCGAGTTCGACCAGCCGCTGGAGCTCCGCCAGTCCCTCCCAGCCGGTCTCCCGGCCGTCGTTTGCCTGCGCTTCGAGCTCGCCGACCACCGCTTCTGGAATGATGACGGTGGCGTCGGCAAACTCGCCATCATCGACACGGGACGATATCTGCCCGTCGACGATGACACTCGTATCCGGGACGATTTTCATACCCCTCCTAGTGGTCTCGCTGTTATATGTGCCGTGATCTGCAATCCAGCGACACCGGGGCCGCTGGCCCGGATTTTCACGGACAGCAGTTATCGGTCCGCCTGGAGAAGCAGTTATGCGTCCGCCTGGAGAAACTGATCGACCGCCCGCGCAGCCAGGCGTGCGACTCGCACTGGCTCCGGCCGGCCACCCTCGGGCGTGAACGCCCGGATCACTCGCTTTGCGTCCTGGCTGTCGATGCCGACACTCCGGCAGAACAGCCGTTCACTTCCGACCGAGAACTCCTGACGGTCGGGCAGCGAGCGGTAGGCTTCGAGACGCTTCGTCGCTGCGTCGCCGTCGAATGCTGCCCGGATTCCCGGTTCGAGACCGTCACTCTCCTCGAAGGAGACCGACAGCACCGGCAGCCGGGTCTCCTCGTGGAGGCGGTGCAGGTCGACGATGTTGTACCAGGCGAGTCCGACCCCGGCGACCAGGAGATACTGCAGATCCTCGCGGCCGAGTCGCCGGTGGAGCGTCGCGATCTCGTCCGTCGCGTCTGTGCCGCCGACCGTACAGCTGCCGAAAACGAAGCCGTCGACGACCCTGCTCCGGCGGGTGACGGCGCCGGCCAGGGTGCTCCGGTTTGCCTGGTACGACTCCGCGACGCCCAGCGCACGGACGCCCTGTTTCATAGTGGTTGTTGCGAGTCTCTATTGCTGGACCACGGGCGGTCCGTCATTTCACGACGTGAGCGGCCCGGTTCCGTAGCCGCGGCTGGAAGTAACCGCGACAACCGCTCTCACTCCTTGATATCCTCCAGCCTCTCCAGTAACTCGTCGTTGGAGGCTGTGAATTCGAACTCGACGTCGCCGTCGTGTTCGGACTGTGCTGTGGAGACTCCGTCGTCGTCGTCAAAATCAGCGTCGTAATCCTGATTCTCTTGTTCGGTCTCGTCGTAGCTCCCGAACCCCATACAGGAAGTACTTACTGGTTCGGACGGAAAAATCGCACGGGATATGTCAGTGAATCTGTGTACTCGGTTCTGGGACAGCTGGGGGCAACCGACCGGGGGCCAGTTTCTTGGCCGGTGGCGACCTGGTGTGGAGTATGGAGGTACACAACGTTACTGCGGATGCAGAGTCGTTCACGTGCAACGCCTATCTGGCACTCGGTGAGACACCGACGCTCGTCGACGCCGGCTCGATGGACGGTGTCGAGGACGTGATCCGCGAGCACACCGACCAGCTGGATCGTGTCGTCGTCACACACCAGCACTCCGATCACGTCGCGGAACTGGAGCCCGTCTGCTCGGCGTTCGACGCCGACTGTTACGCCTACGCCGACCATCCGGCACGGACGCACGAACTAGCAGACGGTGACGAGGTGGTCATCGGCGACCAGTCCTGTGAGGTCGTCTACACGCCGGGCCACGCCGACGACCACGTCTCTCTGGTCGGCGAGACGGCACTCTTCTCGGGTGATGTCGTGGTCTACAACGACGGCGCCTTCGACGACGGGAGCTTCGGGCGCACGGACTACCCGGGGATGTCCCGGGAACGCCTCATCGAGAGCATCTACGACCTGCTCGACAGGCTTCCGGACTCCGTCGATTCGATGTACGCGGGACACGGAGACGTCTATACCGGTGATGTCAGGACAGTAATCGAGCGCGCACTCGAACGCGCCGAGCGCCGGGAACCGAAGTATCCCGACGAGTAAGACGGCAGATCGCCACGGACGCCGCCCGTCCGTCCGACTGGTTTCTCACGTTGGTTGGTGTACCGAAAGAGAGTGGTGGGTGGGGAGTTGGGACGACAGTACTGCAGCGTGGCCGCCGGAAAAAGACGGTCCAGCTGTGTGCAGTCCTGTCGCATTCTGGTGGATGCACGGCCACGCCAGCCGAGCTGACACCGGCGGAACCGGCGTACCGGAGATGAAGCCGTCAACGGGATCGGCCGAGGGGTGGATAGATGACTTCGAACACTCCGAATAGCCGGTCGTCGGACGGCCCTGGGGGGAGAGACCGACCGACACGTTACCGGTGTCGCCCGAATCCGCCAGAGTCCCGTCGGGTGTCGCCGGGCCGGTGAGGGGGGAAACCAGCCTGGCGGTCCCCGCTGGGTGGGCGGGTTCGCGTGGCATGCACTCGTGAGTTGGGCCTGTATACATATAAACTTGGTGCAGAATGGTATCAGCTGGGGCTGAATGGTTCCAGACAACCGCAATCCTCCGCAGGACAGGCGACACTACGCGAATACACCGGCCACTATCGGCGGGACGGACTCAACTGAAAACGTCGGTCCTTACGTGCTCCGCGTTTCGCGGGCTTTCGGCCGAAGGTTCTTGTAGCCACATTTCCGGCATCGGTTCGTTCGCTGTGGGTTCCGGGCGTTACACCGCATACAGATCTGTTTGCTGAAGATCCGATCTTCTGCTTTGTCGAAAGAGGCCATACCGACTCTTGTCGTCAGTGCTGTTAACCGTTTCCCATCGCTCTCCGTCGGCGAGAGCTCTCCAGATTCGAACTCCCTGCGTATTTCCGGTCGCCGGTCCGAACCGGAGCTAGGTCGAACACTGTTTATTTACGCAACTCGCAGACTGTCGTATGTGGCCGATCGGACACGCGTCGGTTGCGTATCTCTGCTACACTGCGCTGTGTCGTCAGCGGTTCGAGGCGGGGCCGACAGCTATCGCGGCGGTTCTCGTCGGTTTCGGGGGAATCTTCCCGGATCTCGTCGACAAACCGCTCTCCTGGTCGGCCGGTATTCTCCCGACCGGCCGGTCGCTCTCACACTCGTTGCTCGTGATCGTTCCGATGGTGCTGGCTGTCTATCTCGTCGCCGGCTGGTACACCGATGCCGAGTACGGCGTCGCCTTCGGTGTCGGTGTGTTCTCACACCCGCTGGTCGACGCGGTCCCGGTCGTGTGGAACTCCGACGCGAGCTGGGAGTTTCTGCTCTGGCCGATCATCGCTGTCACACCGTACGACGATGCACCGACACTGCTCGGCCTGCTGCGGAGTTCACTCTCCGACCCGTACTTTATCGTGGAGTTTCTCCTGCTGGCGCTGGCGATCGCAGTCTGGCGAGCCGACGGCTACCCGGGGCTGTCGGTGCTGCCCGGCATCGAGGTCGGTGACCAACCTACCTAGCCGTTCCGGGCCGGTCGTCGAGCTGGTCGTACTGGTCACCGTTGCTGTAGAGGTACCAGGCCATCCCGCCGTACAGTGCGAGCCCTGTTAGCCCGACCAGCCCGAGACCAGTCGTCGCGATCAGGCTCCCGACCAGTCCGACGGTGACGAGCACGAGTGCGAGCCCTCTCCCCCAGGATTTCAGTGTCCAGGTTCCGTAGCCGGCCGCGAGCTGGACCACCCCGTAGCCAGCCATCACAACACCGACAGCCAGCAGTGTACCGCTGGCACCCCCTGCATACGGTGCAGTGTTCCGGGCACCATCGATAACGAGGTATCCTGCAGAGAGGAGCAAGAGTCCGAGCGTCGCGAACGTGACCGACACGAGGCGGAATCCGAGCGGGACGCGTCTCGAGTTTGCCTGCCCACGGCTCTGTGATCCCGTCTGCGGGACGTGGTTTCCTGCACTGTGCGACGGTCCAGCCCGCTGTTGGCTCTCTCTCTGTGCTGGCTCCGAGGGCTCCGTCTGCTTGCGTGAGCGCATACGGCGCGTTGGTCCCGGTATCGTACTTAAATCTCCGGGCAGGGAGCGACACGGCTTTCATCCATCGGTAAGTACACCGTGTATGGATCTGACACGTCGACCCCGTCGGCTTCGAACCGACGGTGTTCGGCCGCTCGTCCGCGAGACAGAACTGTCTCCGAACGATTTCATCGCGCCGGTGTTCGTGGATGCGACGACCGACCGGCGACAGCCGATCGAATCGATGCCCGGCCACGAACGGGTCCCCATCGACGAGGCTGTCGCCCGCGTCGAGGAGATCCGCGAGACGGGCGTCGAGGCTATCATTCTGTTCGGTGTTCCGGAGTCGAAAGACGAGCAGGGGTCGCGCGCGTGGGCAGAGGATGGTGTCATCCAGGAGGCCACCCGCCGGATCACGTCCCAGACTGACGCCTACGTCATCACCGACGTCTGTCTCTGTGAGTACACCGATCACGGCCACTGTGGTGTTCTCGAAGACAGCGCAGCCGAGGAGCCGACGGTGACCGTCGAGAACGACGAGACACTCGCCTTGCTCCAGCAGATTGCAACCTCCCACGCCGAGGCAGGTGCGGATATGGTCGCCCCCTCGGGGATGATCGACGGGATGGTCGGTGCCATCCGAGAGGGGCTAGACGAGCACGGGTTCGAACACGTGCCCATCATGAGCTACGCGGCGAAATACGAGTCGGCCTTCTACGGCCCGTTCAGGGACGCAGCAGACGGCGCGCCGGCCTTCGGCGACCGCCGCCACTACCAGATGGACCCCGCGAACGCACGCGAGGCGATCCGCGAGGTCGAACTCGACGTCGAACAGGGTGCAGATGTGCTGATGGTCAAACCCGCCCTCCCGTATCTCGATATCATCTCGACGGTCCGCCGGGAGTTCGACCACCCCGTCGCCGCCTACAACGTCTCCGGCGAGTACGCGATGCTTCACGCTGCAGCTGAGAAGGGCTGGCTCGATCTCGAGGCTGTCGCCGAGGAGTCACTTCTCTCGATCAAGCGTGCGGGCGCAGATCTTATTCTGACCTACTTCGCCGAGGACATCGCGGCCCACCTGTGAGGGTCACGGCAGGTGACACGTTACCGTCCGACTGAACTCCCGTCGAATCTATCGACGAACTGTTGTATCCGAACTGTGTGGTGATTTGTCCGCCCTATTATCATTTCCCAGTATAGTTCGACTACTCTCCAAATTTGACTTTTTTGCTCTAGCCCCGCTCCAGTTCGGCTGTACCGACTGTTTGTTTTCTTTTCACGGTTTACCTGCGATACTTATCACTCGCAGCTGATACTGCTGTCCGAACTGATACGTCGATTTTGCGGGAGGAAAAATCGACAGTCTCGCGCCGCGGAGGCGCGCAACGAGGCGACAGCCGGAGAATTGCTGTCGACAAATGTCCATTTATTTCCCCTCATCCATCCAGATTTCTGGACACAATATAACCTTATATTCATGATATCGTATGCAAGATTGGTCGTTTGTCCGGGAATCTTTCGAAATATTAGCGAATTTTAAGCCAATCCTTATATGTCCTGATGTCGCACAATCTCCCGTGCGAAAATTCACAATGCCGAGTCGCAGCGCGGATACGATGGACAAGTTGCAACCACAACTCAACGATACTAACTAATACACAACTATGAGCGCAATGTTACTACAAAGCGAAATCACCGAGGTCGCAACGGCGGTAAGTGATACCTGGATACTGACCGTAACGTTCCTGATCTTCTTCATGCACGCAGGGTTCGCGATGCTGGAGTCGGGTCAGGTTCGTTCGAAAAACGTCGCAAACCAGCTGACGAAAAACCTGCTGACCTGGAGTGTCGGCGTCACCGTCTTCTTCGTGATCGGTGTCGGACTCGCGAACGTCTTCGCCGGACAGCCGTTCGGTAACGGTGCACCGTTCATGGACACCGGCGGGGCAGCCTCACAGTACATCGGCTGGCTGTACGGTGCCGTGTTCGCGATGACGGCCGCGACGATCGTTTCGGGGGCAGTCGCCGGTCGTGCACGACTCCGTGCGTACGTCGGATACACGGTCCTGCTCTCGGCGATCATCTACCCGATGGTTCTCGCGATGACCTGGACGGGGCAGGGGACCGAGGCCGGTGGCATCGTGCAGGTCATCACCGGTGATATCCTCGGTCTCAACAGCGGCAACGGCGTCGTCTTCGCCGACTTCGCCGGTGGGATGATCGTTCACGGCCTCGGGGGTATCGCCGGGCTGACCGCAGCCTGGATTCTCGGTCCACGGATGGATCGCTACGACAGTGACGGCTCTGTCAACGTCATTCCGGGTCACTCCCTGACCTTCGCAGTACTCGGCACGCTGATGCTGGCCTTCGGCTGGTACGGCTTCAACGTCGGTACTGCATCCGGTATCAACATCACCGACGCCGGCATCACGGCCAACAGTGATGTCCTCGGTCGCGTCGCGATGACGACGACGCTCGCGATGGCGATGGGCGCCGTCGGTGCCGGTGCCGTCTCCGTGCTGAAAAACAACAAAGTCGACACGCTGTACGTCGCAAACGGATTACTCGCGGGTCTCGTGGGCATCACTGCGATCCCGAACACGACGACGTGGTGGGGTGCGATCCTTGTCGGTGTCCTCGCCGGCGCTCAGCTCCCGATCGTCTTCGAGTTCGTCGAGAAACGACTCAAGATCGACGACGTCTGTGCAGTCTTCCCGGTCCACGGAAGCGCCGGTGTGCTGGGTGCACTCGCGTACCCCTTTGTCGCCGCTGATCTCGGCCCATCCATCGGCGAGGCATTCATCGGACAGTTCGTCGGCGTCGCGATGATCACGCTCTGGACTGTCACTGCGACCGCCCTCATCTGGGCTGTGTTCAAAGCAGTCGGCCAGGCACGCGTCACGGAAGACCACGAACGCGAAGGGCTGGACATCTCCGAACACGGCGTCGAGACCTACCCCGAGTTCGGCGACGCGAACGTTGCGACCGACGGCGGCGTCGAAACGCACGACCTTCGAACGGACGGCGGCGATGGCAGCGGGATCGAGATGGTCACCGCCATCATCCGCCCGGACAAACTCGGTGAGGTCAAACAGTCCCTCGCGGAAGCCGAAGCACCGTCGCTGACGGTCACCAACGTCTCCGGCCGCGGCTCACAGCCAGCGAAGAAAGGCCAGTGGCGCGGTGAGGAGTACACGGTCGACCTCCACCAGAAAGTCAAAATCGAGTGTGTCGTCGCGGATATTCCGACGGAGGACGTCGTCGAGGCGATCGCGGACGCTGCCAACACCGGCGAGCCCGGTGACGGCAAGATCTTCGTGATGCCGATCGAGGACGCACTCCAGATCCGGACTGGCAAACGCGGCACCGAAGCAGTCTGATCGCCGCGCACGACGCTGTTTTTCTGCGGGCTATTTTTCGACCCACTCTCCGATAGTGCCATCTATTTTTATGCTGGTTACCGTAGGAGTCGGTATGACAGTCGACAGCGCGAAGTGTCCACACTGTGGCACTCGGATCAGTGACGACGACATCGAAAAGCTGGAAGTCGACAGCGGGCGAATCGTTCCGATGGGCGCGAACAAGGGTGCAGATGACGAACTCTACGTCTGTCCGTCCTGCGAGACGATCCTCTGACAGTCTCCGCGGTTGTTTCGCTGCCAGCCCGACGCGTTAGCTTCTTTCCGACAGCCACCAAAGGGCCGGATATGACTCACGAGCAGTCGCGGTCGTTGTACGACAGAGCGCTTTCGGTCATGCCCGGCGGCGTCAACTCTTCGGTGCGTGCGATCCAGCCGTATCCCTTCTTCGTCGAGCGTGGTGACGGCGGCAACGTCATCGACAGTGACGGCAACAAGTACACTGATTTCGTGATGGGCTATGGCCCACTCCTGCTCGGTCACGACATGCCGGAACCGGTCCAGGCGGCGGTTCAGCGCCGGGCGAGCGAGGGGCCGATGTACGGCGCACCGACCGAGGTCGAGGTCGAACTCGCCGAGTTCGTCGCCCGCCACGTCCCGAGTGTCGAGATGATCCGATTCGTCAACTCTGGCACCGAGGCGACCGTCTCGGCCGTCCGACTCGCCCGTGGCTACACCGGTCGCGACAAGATCGTGATCATGGAAGGGGGCTACCACGGCGCCCAGGAGTCGACGCTCGTCGAGGGATCGGGCACGAACACCCACCCATCCAGCCCCGGTATTCCCGACTCGTTTGCCGAACACACCATCACCGTGCCGTTCAACGACGAGGAGGCGATTCACGAAGTGTTCGAGGCTCACGGCGACGAGATCGCAGCCGTCCTGACCGAACCGATCCTGGGCAACTACGGCATCGTTCACCCCGTCGAGGGCTACCACGAGACGCTCCGCGAACTGACCGAAGACCACGGTGCCCTGCTGATCTTCGACGAGGTCATCACGGGCTTTCGGGTCGGCGGCCTCCAGTGTGCCCAGGGGAAATTCGGCGTCACACCCGACGTGACCACCTTCGGCAAGATCGTCGGCGGCGGCTTCCCGGTCGGTGCGATCGGCGGCCGCGCGGAGATCATCGAGGAGTTCACCCCCGCCGGCGAGGTGTTCCAGTCGGGCACCTTCTCCGGCCATCCGGTCACGATGGCCGCCGGGCTGGAGACGCTCCGGTACGCAGCGCAAGAGGACGTCTACGATCACGTCAACGGGCTCGGTGAACAGCTCCGGGCAGGACTGACTGATATCGTCGCCGATCAGGCACCCGACTACACCGTCGTCGGCACAGACAGCATGTTCAAGATCATCTTCACCCGCGACGGGCCCGGGGCTGGCGAGACCCACTGCGAGGCGGGCTGCCGGCAGAACCCCGACTGCGCCCGGTTCGACGCCTGTCCGAAAAACGGGATGGACGTGAAACAGGCCGAGACCGAGCGCTGGGAGCGGCTGTTCTGGCCGGCGATGAAAGAGCAGGGGATATTCCTCACGCCCAACCAGTTCGAGTCACAGTTCGTCTGCAACGCCCACACGGAGGCCGATATCGAGGACGCACTGGAGGCGTACAAGACCGCGCTGTGACCATGTCAGGAGACAATGCCAGCGACGAACGCCAGCTGTTCGGCGATAGACGCGAGGAGCAGACGCTGTTCGTCGCGAGCGAACTCGGCGTCACACGGATCGCAGTCGCAGCCGCACAGGTCGGGCAGTTCTCCCTGATCGAGCGCTGTACGGCGACTGACGTCGCGGCAGATGTCGGAACTCTGCTCGTCGGCACCGACGAGTCGGTGCTGGTCGGTACCGGCGACGGACTCGACTCGCTTGCCTTCGGCCCGGCGGCTGCGGTCGGTATCGACGACGACTGGCTCTACGCAGCCAGTCCCAACGGGACTGTCGCCCGGTACGATCGCACGCTGCTGGCACAGGGGGAGACACCGGCCGAATCAATTGAGTGGGAAACGATCGCCGAGGTGACCGGGCCACGGCGGTTCGACGGCGAGTTGCTCGCGGCCGACGACGGGCTGTTCCGTGTCGGGTCGTCGCTCGAATCGCTCGGACTGACTGCTGTGCACGATGTCTCCCGGGCCGGTCCCTTCGCCGCGACAGCGTCGGGACTCTACTCCCAGCAGGATGGCGAATGGATACCCGAGCACGACGGCACAGCAACGGCAGTCGTTTCGGATGGAGACAGCGCCCACGCCGTGATCGACAGCGCACTGTTCGAACGTGAGGATGGCGGCTGGCAGGCACTCGATCTCCCGGGTGAGAGCCAGCCGCGACTGCTGGCCTACGCCGGGGGGCTGTCGGTCATCTTCGCCGACGGCAGCATTTCGGTTGCAGCCGACCCGGAGACGAGCAAGGACGGCCGCGGTGGCTGGCGATCGCAGGCCCTCGGGTTACGTGAACCGACCGGCGTCGCGTCTGCCGATCAGTGAGATCCGACCGGCGTCGCGTCGGCTGACCAGTGAGAACCGAAAAGCCGTTTACCGCGGGTGGCGAGTGGTCGGATATGATTGTCTCAAGCTCTGCGACCCAGTCCCTCGCGGTCACACTCGCAGCCGAAACCGGCCGGGAACTCGCGCCGGTTTCTTACGAGCGGTTCCCAGACGGTGAGCAGAAGGTTCAGGTCGGGGCAGTCGGCGAGGCGGCGACGGTCGTCGCATCCACCGTTTCAGATGGAGATTGGGTACAACTCCTCCAGTTGCAGGACGCCCTCCGGGAGGCCGGCTGTGAAGAGATAACAACCGTACTGCCGTACATGGGTTATGCCCGGCAAGACGAGGCCTTCGAGACCGGCGATCCGGTGTCTGCACGCGCGATGGCGCGGGCAATTTCCACCGGAACAGACAGGGTTGTGACCGTGAACCCCCACGAAACGGCCGTCTCTGACTTTTTCACCGTGCCGACGGAGACTGTCGACGCGGCAGGACTGCTCGCCGATCCACTGCCAGCGCTCACCGACCCGCTGTTTCTCTCTCCGGATTCGGGTGCGATCGACATCGCGGAGACTGTCCGCGACGCCTACGGCAGTGGTGAGACCGACCACTTCGAGAAGACGCGCCACTCCGGCAGTGAGGTCTCGATCGAACCCAGCGAGGCCGCCGTCGGGGATCGGGACGTCGTGCTCGTCGACGACATCATCGCGACTGGCTCGACGATGAGCGAGTCGGTGGCCGTCCTCGCCGACCGCGACGCCGCTCGCATCTTCGTCACCTGTGTCCACCCGCTGCTCGTCCAGAACGCGTATCTGAAGCTTTCACGCGCTGGCGTCGAACAGATCTACGGAACTGACACCATCGAGCGGCCGGTCAGTACCGTGAGCGCTGCATCTGCGATCGCCGACGCCCTGTGACTGTCTGTCGAACCTGCTCGGTTTGCGAAGGATCAAATCCGCCGATTTGCTAGACCGAGTTGTGATAGCGATTACTTGGGTAATTTTCACCACGGCCGCGAAAACCAGGCTGTTTCGACCCCAACAGACCGATTCTCTCGATCCCGGCGGCAAAGACTCGCAATAATCACTATGAGTAGACGCCGAGCCAGTCGCTTTCTGTCGCTCTCCTACGAGAGTCGAATGCTCGTCGTCCTGGCGCTGGGCTGGGGGACGCTGCAGTGTGGGCGCTTCCTGCTCCCGCCGCTTCTGCCGCGAATCACCGAGACGCTCGCCTTTTCGCCGGCTGGCATCGGCGCGGCGCTGACGGCCTTCGGACTCATCTACGCCATCACGCAGTATCCGAGCGGGACTTACTCGGATTCACTCTCCCGAGCGACGCTCATCCTGCCAGGATTCGTCATCCTGCTCGCTGGCTTCGTCGCGGTCGGTTTCGCCGTCACACAGCTTCTCTTCGTCGTCGCAGTGCTGGTACTCGGAATCGGGAAGGGGCTGTACGCCAGCCCGTCACGAGCGTTGCTCGGTGACCTGTTCACCACTCGTCGGGGGCTGGCGCTGGGGATCTACTCGACCGGGACGGATGTGGGTGGCCTGATCGCGGCCGGACTGGCGGTGCTCGTCCTCGGGACGACGACCTGGCGGGCAGCCTTCCTTCCGGTCGTCGTCGTGCTCGCGGCGGTGACTGTCCTCTACGTCCTCTGGAACCGGGAGCCGTACGAACTCTCCCGCGTTCGGCTCTCGCCGGGTGAGACGGCCGGGCGACTCGTCGCCACCAGAGCCCAGCGGGAGACGCTCGTTGCCTTCGCCGTGTTTTACTTTTTCGTGGGTGGGCTGACGAACTTCTTCCCGACGCTGCTGGTCGCCGGCGGGTTTTCCGAGACGATCGGCGGGGCGAGTTTTGCACTGCTTTTCGGAACCGGTGCGCTGACGAAACCGGTGGCTGGCGAAGTGAGCGACCGGTTTCCGCGGTTGCTCGTCGGTGCTGCCGGACTGGTCCTCGCCATGTTCGGGCTGGCCCTGGTGCTCGTTGCGTCGACACTTTCTATCGTTGCTGTCGGGACGGTGCTGACCGGAGTCGGCTACAAGACGCAGTTCCCGATCGCGGATACAGTCGTGATGGATACCGCGCCGGACGGTGCGATGGGCAGCGACATCGGCGCTGCGCGGGCGGTCTTTCTCACCGCGAACGCACTCGGCCCGGGCATCGTCGGTATAATCGCCGAGGTGACTGACTTTCAGACCGCTTTCTGGGTGCTCGCTGGGTCGTTACTGATCAGTGTCGGCCTGCTCGGTCGACAGTATCTCCGTGAGCGGTAGGGCGAGCGATTTACCCACAGCCGGGAAACACTAAGACGATCCACGACGCGCCATCGTGTATGGAACAGCTTTCGGTCTCCGATGGGTTCGATATCCACGACTACCGCCACGGGCTCAAACTCGTCCAGCAGAGCCGGGAGACGATGCAACTCGAAAACCGCGAGGACAACTTCGCCTGCCCGGCCTGTGGCGAACCGTTCGAGAAACTGTTCGTCAGCGAAAAGCAGACAAACAGCTTCGGAAATCCCGGCACGGCGTTCTGTCTCGCCCGAACAGCCGAGAAAATTTTGCTGTTGACACACTAACTGACAACGTCAGACTTACCGCCGGCGCTCGCAGAGTATCGACCATGACCGTCCCCTGCGTCCGGGTGCCACGTGCTGCCGGTGAACAGACACGGCAGGCGCTGGCCCAACTGGATCTCGTCGACGACGACCACGAGATCGTCCACGAGGAGGGGACCCTCTTTATTCCGGTGACCGATCCCGACGCGGTGCCGGCGGAGTACGAACTCACCGAGCGGGCGCTCCCAGGCCGGGAGCGCCAGACCACGCCTGCGGATCTGCTGGATTTCACACCCTCCTACGAACGACTCGGCGAGGTGGTCATCATCGACGAGGACGACCCCGACCGCGCCCGCGAACTGGCCGACGCGATCGCCGAGTCGGATATTCCGACGAAGACGGTGCTCAACCGCGCCTCGAAGATCCAGGGCGCCGAGCGCGTCCGGGACTGGGAGATCCTCGTCGGCGAGGAGACGGAGGCGATCCACCGCGAGTACGGCTGTGAGTTCGCCCTCGATCTGGCGGCGGTGTACTTCTCGCCGCGGCTGGCGACCGAACGCCACCGCGTCACCGAGCAGGTCCACGAGGGCGAGCAGGTGTTCGACATGTTCGCCGGCGTCGGCCCCTTCGCGATCCCGATCGCAAAACGGGGCGCCACGGTCGTCGGGACCGACATCAACGAGACGGCGATCGACTATCTCCGCGAGAACGCCGCCCGGAACGGCGTCAGCGACCGCGTGACCGCGATCCACGGCGACGTGTCGGCGGTGGCCACGGAGTACGAGAACTGGGCGGATCGGCTGGTGATGAACCTCCCCCACTCCGCCGACGAGTTCGTCGACAGCGCGGTCAGGATCGCCGGCGAGGAGGCAGTCGTCCACTACTACGATATCCAGCACGAGGACGACCTGTTCGGCCCGGGTGAGCGCGCGCTGCGGGCAGCAGCCGAACCGGAGTACGAGATGACAGTCGAGAACCGCCACACAGTTCGGTCGTATGCCCCTCACGAGTACAACGTCGTGCTGGATGTGCGACTGGAGCGGCGATAGGGGCGGGCGGATTCGCAACGCTTATTGGTCGTATCGGTACTACGTTTTCTTGCGTGCCGGTGTCCTGCAAGTGATGCGGGACGAGTGCAAAGCGAGCGCCGGTGTAGCTCAGACTGGCAGAGCGATTCCTTCGTAAGGAATAGGCCGAGGGTTCAAATCCCTCCACCGGCTTCCTTCTTCGACGAACGAGCGTGAGCGACGCCACCGTTGATGAGGTATTTCAACAGAGGAGACGCACAGACAGGAGCTGTGCGACATCGGGCCCGTCACTGACTCCCGTCTCGGCAACAACAGTTCCGCGCTGAAGGCAACCTGGAGGGCTGGCAGTGGGCGACAGCCGGGGCTATGCGGTTACTCGGTAGGTGTTTTTGGGGTCGATCTCGGTCAGGTGGCAGTTCGGACACACATACTCGACGAGTTTCGTTGTTTCATCGTTGTGGTTCATCCGAGTACCGCACCGTTTGCAATCGGTCATTACATTCTAACGTCAAACGCCGCTATTACTAAAAGATTATGGTATTAATCGTAACTCTGCGCTACATTCAAACTAGAATATCTCTAAAATCAGTGTGAATGTCAACTCACGACTGTCAGGACTTCCGTTTCAGCAAAAACCGGTCACTACGAGCGGCGATCCGCGGAAGTTTGTCCAGCGATCGTCACTCGATAGTCAGATCGAGTGTGCTCTCGATGGCGGCGATATCGCGCTCTGGCGTTTCGTCCACCTGCCGGATGCGTTTCAGCGCTTGCGATAACTCCTGTAGCTCTGCGACAGAGCGACCGAGATCGAGCGCGTCGATCACGGCCCGATCGATCGCGTCCCGTCCGGACTGGTCGCCACCGACGAGTCGCTCGAAGCCATCACTGATCGCGGTTGCCTGCTCGGCGGAGAGCAACTCGGGATCGGGGACCCGGACGGTTTCGAGATCACTGCCGGCGAGGTTGATCGCGCCGCCCCCGGTGACTCGGCCGTGGCTCTCGACGACGATCTGCGCGAGGCTGCTGTTCAACAGACCGAGCAACAGCGTCTCGTCGACAGCGGCTATCGGATCGACGAGCAGGAAGCGGTTACTCGGAACGACTGTACCGTCAGTACCGAAGACAAATCGCCGGGTGTCCATCGCCTGCGGGCAGAGGATCGGAGCAGTCTCGTCGGCGAGCGAGCCCATGTTGAACCACGGCTCGTTCGCATCGAGCGAGCTATTCTCCCGGGCTGGTTGCTCGGCGGCCCACGAGAGATACGAGCAGACACCGTCGTATCCGTCCGCGCGGAGCGCGGCCCTGACGGCCGTCGCTGTCCTGGGCGTGTCGGCGTCCAGATCGGCCACGTACTCGCCGAGATCCAGCAGCCAGCGCTCGGCGTCGCCGGCCGTGTACTCGAAGCCATCGACCGCTCGAACGCTTTTGATCGCCGGTCGACAGAAGCGTTCCTCGATGTCGTAGCGCTCGATCGTCGCCTCGTCGAGGACGAAGATCGGATTCGCACCGGTTTTGACACCGCGGGTGATTGTCGCCAGCTCCGACAGCGGGCGGCAGTCCTCACGTTCAGCGACGGCGAGATACAGCGCCGGCGCCGTGAGATACGGCTGGAGTTTCTGTCCGAGTCGCTCGACGAGCGTCGACTGTCGGACCGCAACTGTCCGGGACCTGTGTGTGGTTTCGACTGCCACGGAACTGTTCGCGGGGATCTCGTAGTCGCGGTCGACGATATCCAGCACTGTGTCCGGGGAGCACTGTTCTGTGAGGCGGACGAAGTTCGTGTTCGTCGCCAGCCGCTCCGGTTCGCTTTCCCGTCGCTCTGCCAGCAGCAACACCGTATCGACGAGTGCGTCCTCGAACAGCCGCGTCGGGAAGCCGACGACCGCCTCGACACGGTAGTGGTCGAACAGAAACTGCTGGAACGAGGGGCCGTAATCGGCAGTCAGCCACTTCGTGGGAACAATCCACGCGAGCCGTGCCCCATCCTTCAGAAACTGCGTCGCATGCGACAGGAAGTAACAGTACAGATCGGACCGGCGGTCGAGCACTGGCGTATCCGCTGTCGAGGACGCGCCGGGATCGAACGCTGTGAGGTGTGCCTGGAGGTGCTCTCGCTGGGCCGAGATCTCTTCTTGACGTACGTACGGGGGGTTGGCCACGGTCGCATCGAACCGCCCGAGAGTCGTCGGTCCGGATTCGGCGGCAATCTGGCGGTCACTCGATCGAGGTACGTCCGGAACAGAGCCCGGTTCGAGATCGAAAAAGTCGGCGTGATACGACGAGGCAACTGCATCGTCGGTCGACCGAAGGCGGAGATTCAGCGCGGTCAACTGGAGCGGAAACGCCTCGATATCCACGGCGGTAACTCCGCCGACTGTCGCCGAGTCGCTGGCTCGTCCGATGTCGGCGAGGCGGCTGGACGCTGGCACGGTGAGCGCCCCCGGTCCGCAGCAGGGGTCGAGCACCCGATCGTCGGCCGACTGGATCGCCCACCCGGCGAGGATGGTTCCGATCCGCTCGGGCGTATAAAACTGGCCGAGGGTATCACGATCGGACGCCGAAGCGAGTCGCTCGTAGAGCTGGCGAAGGATGTCGGGATCGGCGCTGTCGATCGATTCCTGCTGGATACTTTCGATGAAGCCCTGCCACCGGCATCTGGTTCGTTCGTCGTCGGAGATCGCCTGCAGGAATTCGGAGTCGACCAGAAAGATCGCGTCGTGGCCGTACCTCTCTGTGGCGGATTCGAACCGGTCT
>Ga0207753_1000424_pt1 | contig 16612 bp, 25 predicted proteins | sample PonA233FremontCA_2_FD_187273 | JGI IMG/M metagenome (GOLD analysis project Ga0207753, IMG submission 187273) | Salt pond sediment microbial community from Fremont, CA, USA - Pond A23 Sediment 3 (SPAdes) | ecosystem: Environmental > Aquatic > Non-marine Saline and Alkaline > Saline | place: USA... | reverse complement strand
CCTCGGCGCGGCGGGCCGCGTCTTCGAGGAGCTCCTCGACTTCAGCATCGAGTGCGTCGTAGAAATCCGAAGCGACGTTTTTCTCGTTCAGCGCTTCCTTAACGGCTGCTTTGACGATAAGATCTGCCATGCACCCTTTCGTACCGAGTCCTACTTAATAAGGGTTGTTATGTAATTCGTGGGCAAACCGGCTGGACGACGGTTTCGACCCCTGTATGAGCCAAATTATGAATGTCGGTTCCCACCGGTTTCGCCACCATTATATACGTTCGCCGAGCGACAGCTACGAACCGGTCCAACACATCGACCCAGCTATGAGAGAGACGCTGGAGGCGGTTGCGGACGGCGAGCTGTCGGTGGCGGCCGCCGAGGCGCGGCTGTCGGGCTACGCAACGACCCCCTCGGGGCGGTTCGACGCCGCCCGCGAACACCGACGCGGCATCCCCGAAGGAATCCTCGCGGAGGGCAAAACCCCTGTGGAGGTCTGCGATCTTGCCGAAGCCGCCGTCGACACCACCGGTCGCGCCCTCGTGACCAGAGCCGACGAGACCCACCGCGAGGCCGTCGAAGCGGCGTTTACCTCGACCGCGGCGACCGTGAGCGTCGACGACCGCGCCGGAACGATAACCGTCACCGACGAGGACTTCGACCAGCCCTCGTTGGCGGCCGAGGTCTGTATTATAACGGGTGGCACCTCGGACTACCCTGTGGCCGGTGAGGCCGCCGCCGTCGTCGAAGCGGTCGGGGCCGACTGTACGGTGATTCAGGACATCGGCGTCGCCAACATCGACCGGCTGTTCGACCACCTCGGAGACATTCGGGCGGCGGACGTCGTCATCGCGGTTGCGGGCCGCGAGGCCGCACTGCCGACCGTGGTCGCCGGACAGGTCGACGGCCCCGTCATCGGCGTTCCCGTCTCGACGGGCTACGGCCACGGCGGGGATGGCGAAGCCGCCCTCAGCGGGCTGTTGCAGTCCTGTACCGCGCTGTCAGTGGTCAACGTCGACGCCGGATTCACGGCAGGGACACAGGCAGCGCTGATCGCGCGGGCAGTCGACGAGGCAGCCGAGTCGACATGATAAACCGATAGGTAACTGGTATGTATTCGGTTATAGAATCGAAGAAGAGTATTTGACAACGCTCCGCATAGGGGTGATACCGGCCTGCAGTGGAGCCGGGGAGACATGTCACAGTGTGACCATTGCGGGTCACACATATCGGACCGCTTCGCGCGGGTGTTCGCCGACGAGTTCGGACAGGTGTTTGCCTGTCCGTCCTGTTCGGCCAACGCCGGCATCGCCGAAGCCGCCCGAGACCGGACCCGCAGCTGAAAGGGGGAACGTGAACCGTCCGTTGAACACTCTGGCCATTGGGGGGCCGACAGCCGTCGGTCAGTGGCCTATTTTTCCGCGACAACGTGCGGTTTGAGTGTGGAGCGATAGCGTCGACCGTGAGCAGCCACTACGTCTACATCCTGCGGTGTGCCGACGACAGCCTCTATACGGGCTACACTACCGACCCCAAGCGGCGCCTCCACGAGCACAACGCGGGCAAGGGGGCCAAATACACTCGCGGGCGGACGCCGGTCGACCTCGTCTATCTCGAATCGTACACTACCCAGTCGGCGGCGATGAGCCGAGAGTACGAGATCAAAGAACTTCGTCGGGCGGAGAAAACCCGACTCATCGAGGAACAGTCGGCCGAAGAGTAGCATTGTGAGGACTGTTGCAGCTTATACATTTTTATCAGATGCGACAGCAGGTAACGGTATGGATAAAATTGCTTTTGGCACCGATGGGTGGCGCGCCACCCTCGACGTGTTCACCGACGAACGAGTCCGCATCGTTGGCGAAGCGGTCGCCACGTATCTCGAAGGCGAAGGGTACACCGACCCGGTCATCGTCGGCTACGACGCACGGGAGACCTCGCCCGGCTTCGCCGAGAGCCTCGCCGAAATCCTCGCTGGTCACGGCTTCGACGTCCTGCTGCCCAAACGAGATTGCCCAACCCCAGTCATCGCGTATGCGATCGTCGACCGGGGACTCTCGTGTGCACTGATGGTCACCGCCTCGCACAACCCACCATCGTACAACGGCGTCAAATTCATCCCCGAGGACGGGGCGCCAGCACTGCCCGAACGGACCGAGAAGATCGTCGACAACCTCGCCGAGCCCGACCTCCTCCCGGAAGACGAGTGGGGCGACATCGAGGAGGTCGACCCGATCCCGAACCACGGCGAACACGCGACCGACCTCGTCGGCGAGGACCTCTCGGATCTCACGATCGTCTACGACGCCCTCTACGGTAGCGGTCAGGGCGTCACCGACGCCCTCCTAGAATCGGCGGGCGCGGAGGTCATCCGGCGGCGCTGTGAGAAGGACCCAACGTTCGGCGGCGGCGAACCCGAACCGAGCCCAAGCAACCTCCAGCCGCTGGCGGATGCAGTCGAGGAACACGACGCCGATCTCGGGATCGCCAACGACGGCGACGCCGACCGAATCGCGATCTGTACGCCCGACCGCGGCTATCTCGACGAGAACCTCTTTTTTGCAGCAGTCTACGACTACCTGCTCGAATCCGACTCCGGCTCAGCCGTTCGGTCAGTATCGACCACCTTCCTGATCGACCGGGTTGCCGAGGCAAACGGCGAGGAAGTCGTCGAGGTGCCGGTCGGCTTCAAATGGGTCGGCAAGGCGATGGGCGAGACCGACGCGCTGATCGGCGGCGAGGAGTCGGGTGGCTTCTCGATCCGGGGCCACATCCGCGAGAAGGACGGCGTGCTGATGGCGCTGCTCGCTGGTGCGGTCACCGCGGCCGAACCGCTCGACAACCGGGTCGACAAGCTCCTCGACGAGCACGGCGAGATCCACGCCAGCAAACGCAGCGTCGAGTGTGCGGACGACCAGAAAGCACGCGTCCTGAGCGATCTCGAAGATCACATCCCGGAGTCGGTCGCCGGCTCGGCGGTCGCCAACACCGTCACCCTCGACGGCTTCAAACTCCTCTTAGAGGACGGCTCGTGGCTCCTGATTCGCCCGAGCGGGACCGAGCCCAAGCTCCGCGTGTACGGTGAAGCCGGAAGCGAAGAGCGGCTGGAAACGCTGCTCGACGAGGGCGTCGACCTCGTCGAACCGCTCGTATAATTCCAGCTGTACAGGGTCGAATCGGGCACTGAACCGGATGCCTTTTTATCGGGGCCTTCCCTACAACGAGTTATATGTTCAAGGCCATCGTGAGCGCCGACACGCTCACAGACGCGCTCGATTCGGTGAGCGTGCTGGTAGACGAGTGTAAGATCCGGCTCAACGAGGAGGAGCTGTCGATTCGTGCCGTCGACCCCGCCAACGTCGGGATGGTCGACCTCTCGCTGGATGCCGCTGCCTTCGAGTCCTACGAGGCCGACGGCGGCGTCATCGGCGTCAACCTCGGACGGCTCGAAGACATCGCCGGGATGGCAAACAGCGGCGACCTCATCCAGCTCGAACTCGACGAGGAGACCCGCAAGCTCCACATCCAGATCGACGGGCTGTCCTACACCCTGGCGCTGATCGACCCCGATTCGATCCGCCAGGAGCCGGATATTCCGGATCTCGATCTCCCCGCAGAGGTCGTCCTCGAAGGCAACCAGCTCAACCGCGGCATTACGGCCGCCGATATGGTCTCGGACCACATCTCGCTGCGCGTCGACGAGAGCGAGGCGGCCTTCTATATCGAGGCCGAGGGCGACACCGACGACGTCGACCTCAAACTCACAAGCGAGGATCTGATCGACCTCACCGCCGGACCGGCCAACTCGTTGTTCTCGCTGGACTACCTCAAGGACATGAACAAGGCGATTCCCAAGGCGACCGAGGTCACCGTCGACCTCGGCGAGGAGTTCCCCGTCAAACTCCACTACGAGTTCGCCGAAGGGCTGGGTCACGTCACCTACATGCTCGCCCCGCGCATCCAGAGCGACTAACACCACCTCGCCGGTGGTTCCGTTTTTGAATCGGTAGCCGACCACACCAGCGACCACCTATTTAAGCCGACAGTCGACCGGTTTGACCGATCAGTCCGCCAGAAATCACACATTTATCTGTGGCTGTGGTAGCCGTCGGGTATGACACCCACCCTCTCGCCCGACGACGAGTCGAAGCCGGTCAAAAACGCCGACGGCGAGCGCGTCGGCCGCGTGATCGCCGTCGAGGACGGCACCGCCGCCGTCGACCCCGAGCCGGGACTCACCGAGACGTTCCTCTCGCTGCTCGGCTGGGCAGAGGTCGACGCCGAAAGCGATACCTACACCCTGCAGTCCGAGGCAATAGCAGAGGTTACCGACGAGGAGATCCGGCTGACGGAGTTCTGAGATGGGTGGGCTCGCCGTCGACGTTGCCCTCCCACTCCAGAGCGGGTTTCTCCGGTACGCGATCGTGTTTTTCTTGTTGGCGATCGTCGCGGGACTGGTCGGGTTCCGGAACGTGGCGGGGATCTCGATGCGGATCGCCAAAATATTTGTGCTGATCTTCCTCGCGTTGGCCGTGATCAGTCTCTTTCTGTAGGGCCGAGCGCTTCGCGGCCGCCTACCGCTGGCGGTCGATGACGGCCTTGGCTTCTCTGCCCGCCTGTTTCCAGCCGTAGCCCGCATCGTAGACGTGGCGTTTGTGCTCGGCGAGCTCCTCCGGCGTCGACTCCTCGAAGCCGCCACGGTCCCACGTCCCCGACTCCCGGAGCCACTCACAGACGGTGGCTTTGGTTTCGGCCCACGAGAGGTCGACCATCTCGTACCACGCGATCATCGCGAAGACGGCGTTGTCGTGACAGCCCGGCACCGAGCCGTGTTCGTAGATCGTCCGCATGGGCTCGATGGTCGGCTCCGAGACGAGTTCCTTGTACTCCGCCGCGGTCAGCAGCCGGAGCGTCCCGTCGTCGTCCTGCTCGACCCGACTGACCGCCTGCAGCGTATTGAGGGCCGCCTTGTGAAGCTCGCCCCACTCGCCGTGGACCGCCTCCCGGAGCGCCGACTCGGTGATCGGTGTCTGGCTGGTCGCTAACACCGACAGACAGTCGGTGTAGGCCTTTTCAATAGTGGGCCACGCCGTGCCCTCGAACCGGCAGTCGAGCTCGTGGAGGCTGTTTGTCGTCCGACAGTCCGGGCAGGGGTAGCTGAAACGCGGCACTATTGGTGACTGTGTGGCCACCTGATTATAGATTACGTGATTGCGCGGCGCGAAGGCCGGCCCACAGTGGCCCGGAGACCGTCGACCTTATTCATACTGCCATGAAAGTCGGCGGTAGCTATGTCGACCCCGCTCTACGCCCGGTATCCCTTCCTCGAGGCGGCCCGACAGGCCGTCGGCGAGCTGGGCGTCGACATCGAGACGCTGATCGCCGAGGGCGCACCCGCGGTCGACCGGGGCCGCGAGCGGGTCGAACGCGCGCTTCTTGCAGGCAGGGTCGACGCCGAGGACCCAGACGAGTGGCGCGAGACGGACGAACTACTCTCCTATCCGATCGCCCGGATTCTCGTCTCGCTGCTCGATTCGGGCGCGGCCATCGACAAGTACGCAGCCGCCGAGGCGAAGACGGCCGTCCAGCGACTACAGGAGGATTTCGAGGCGGGCGACGACGGGCTGAAGAGTACGACCTCCGCGCGGCTCGACCGCCAGACAGTTTTCGAAGAGCTCGATCTGTCAACCGCAATTCGGCCGGAGACCAGCCACCCCAGCCGCGAGCCGGAGTGGTTCCGGGTCGACGTTGGGAGCTATCTCCGACTGGCCTCGGGCGACCGCGGCGACGACTGGCGACTCGTCAACCGGGAAGTGGTCGACGGCGACGTGCGGGTCGAACGCGGGGAGCTGTTCGCCCTGCTGCGAACGGCGATCCGCCGGCGGGTCGCCGGGGGGCTCCCCTTTGAAGGATTGACCGAGGGCGAAGGGATCGTCGAACCCCTCGAAGCAGATCTCGCCGAACTCCGGCGGCTGCTGTCGGAGCGCACCGTGGTCGGGAAGATCGATTTCGTCAACCGGGCGCTGTTTCCGCCGTGTATCGAGAACCTGCTGCAGAAGGCCGAAGACGGGATCGAGCTCCAAGAATTTGAAAGTTTCACCCTGATGGCGTTTCTGACCGGGATCGGGATGGCGGCCGACGAGATTATTGAGTTCTGTGCGGCCTCGTCGCTGGATCCCGAGGGCATCCGCTACCAGACGGAGTATCTCACGGACGACCACGGCACGCAGTATCCGCCGCCGTCGTGTGAGACGTTGAGCGCCTACGGCATCTGTCACAACGAGGACGACCACTGGAAGACGGCGGGCCATCCGCTGGCCTACTATCAGACCCGGCTTGAAGCAAGCGACGACGACCTGGTCGACTGGCGAGACAAACAGTCACAGACTCCGAAGTAGGTCGGCGTCGACAGCTCCGGGCAAGAAGGCGGGAAAGTAGTTCGAGCCGTCGGCGCTACTCGGTCGACTCGTCGTCCTTGCGTCGGACGAGAAAGACGCCGATGATGGCCATAAGCAGTACGAATCCGGCGAGCGCGCCAACAAGAGCCAGCGCGCCGTTACTCGACAACCCTCCGGAACCGTCGAAGGCGACACCGATACCGATGAGGGAAGCGAGGAACAGCCCGACGGCAGCCAGCGACACTACCGTCTGTCGGCGCATTTCCTCGTCGATTTCCATATCGCTCCGTTTCCCCGGCCGTCTCAAAAGGGCTTCGAAACGCGCGGCGAGAAACCGGGATCGCACCCACTGCTGGCGGCTGATTTCGACCGAACAAGGGTTGAGATAGCTTCAGCACCTAATTTATTACACCGAGAGTCCCTCCCATGAGCACCCAACAGACCCTCCCCGCCGAGCAGCCAGCCCGCCATCCGCCGCCGGAGTCATCACTGACAGCCGCGGGCACCGGCAAGCGCGCACGCCGTGCCAGAACCGAGCCGATGACGCTCCGCCCCCTCCGGGATGGCCGAACGATCGTCGAGACAGACGGCGGCACCTACGTCGTCGACACCGCCCACGAGCGCTGTACCTGCCCGGACCACGCGATCCGCGGCGTACGGTGTAAACACCTCCGCCGGGTGGCCATCGAGGCCGCCGCGGGTACGACCCCGCCCGCAGGGATGCGGGAAGGGGCGTGTGCGCTCTGTGGCGGCCCCGTGTTCGTCGGCCTCGACCAGCCCACCGCACTCTGTGAGCGCCACAGTTTCGAGCCCGGCGAATGTGTCGTCGACCGTGAAACCGGGAGCCTCCTGGTCGTCATCGAGCAGACAACCGACCGTGCCGACGAGCGACGGATCGACGACGGGCGGCCCATCGCCGAGGTCGAGACGAACCACCACTATGGCGGCCACGAACCGGTCGTCGAGGCCGTCTACGCCAGTTCGCTCGGTCGACCGAATGGCGGTCGGACGGCCAAACGGTACGGCTTTCCGGCAGGACGGCTCCGCCATACCGACCGTGATCCCGCCCGTGGGCGACGGCTACTGGCGAGCCACCAACGAGCCCAGCGAGCCGACGCGACCGGCTGAGACGACTACGATTCGTTGCTCGGATCGGGAGTCGACTCGTTGGTCTGGTTCGGACACCGTGGCACCGTGGCGTCGACCGCCTCGTGTTCCGCACGCACGACGAACCAACCACAGAACCCCTGTCCGGTCGAGAGTTCGACGTGTTGTTCGGCTGTTCGCTCCTCGTCGGTCGTGATGTCAGTGACGCCGATCCGGTAGCGCCCGGCCGTCTCGACGACGGCAGGCTCGGTGATCCGTTGCTCCGGTTCCAGCTGCTGTGTCTCATCGTACAGTGTCTGCCCATCGGGCTGGTCGACGACGACCGACAGCTCCCGCGACCGTCTGCCCTGATTTTCGATCCGCAGATCGAACGGCATCGAGAGCGACTGCTCGCCGAGACAGCCCGCGGAGACCAACAGCGACAGGGACGCAACAACAACCCGGCGGCGATCTACGCGCATTGGTACAGGTACCGACTACCTGCGGATAGTGTTTATTCAAACAACAGAGAATCTGTATACAAACTGAATGAGTTGATGACTAGATGTCGTCGAGCGTCGTTTTCGTGCTGCGGCCGACGAACTCATCGAAGTCGACGCCGTCGGCGAGGGCAGTCTCCTTTTTGACGCGGTAGTTGCCACCGTCGGTCGTATAGAGCTCACCTGGATGGAAGAAATACCAATCCTCGCGGTCGAACCGGACGCCAATGCGGGCTTTCGCGCCGAAGTTCTGGGCGAAAAAAATGAGCGCCTCGACCTCCTCACCGGAGAGATAGATCGGATCGCCACTGCTGGATTTGGCCTCGATGGCATAAAACCGGTCGCCGTCGCCCGCGAGGACGTCGGGGAGTTCGCGCTCGGTCGCACTCCCGCTTGCGGGGGCGCGCATGACCGCAAACCCCGACTCGTCGAGGCGGTTGACCAGCTCGCGTTCTCGGCGGTCGCCCTTTCTATTCGCGGACATCTACCCTCCAATCAGCGTAGGCGGTCAGTAGGCACTGCATACCAGGGGTTAGACAGTCGATATTAAAAGGAACCCGGGCAGCGATCGTCAGTTACTCGGTCGACTCGACGTCGTCGGCCTCACGGGCCTTCCGGCCGTCAGCGAGCTCGGTTGACCCCTTGTAGATGAACAGGAGCGAACTCACGATAATCAGGTCGCCGTAGGGATCATAGTTGCTGAGTGCCAGCACAGCGCCGAAGATGACGAGAATCGCCGCGAGTCCCATATATGCCCAACCGATATTCATACCGGCTGGTCTCGCAGCGAGGCTAAAAGGTCGACGGTTCCGACCCTACGTGCCGTGGTCCCAACTGCCCATGTACTCGCGTTGCTCGTTGGTCAGCGAGTCGTGGTCGACGCCCTCGGCGTCGAGTTTGATCTCGGCGATCTCCCGGTCGAGGTCGTCGGGCACGTCGTACACACCCGCATCGTAGTCGTCGCCGTTGTCGGCAAGCTCGCGGACACAGACCGCCTGCACGCCGAAGCTCTGATCCATCACCTCGACGGGGTGGCCCAGTGCGACCGGTGCGGCGAGGTTGACGAGTCGTCCCTCGGCCAGCACGTTGAGTCGGCGGCCGTCTTCCAGCTCGTATGCCTCGACGCCGTCGCGTGCCTCGTAGACGTCGACCGCTCGCTCTTCGAGCGCGACGAGATCGATCTCGATGTCGAAGTGCCCCGCGTTCGCCAGCAGGACGCCGTCTTTCATGGCGTCGAAGTGCTCGTCGACGACCACATCGCGGTTGCCCGTCGTCGTCAGGATGAGGTCGGCCTCGGCGGCCGCCTCCGTCATCGGTTTGACCTCGTAACCCTCCATGTGAGCTTCGAGCGCCTTCCGGGGGTCGACTTCGGTGACGATCACGTTGGCATTCTGTCCGGCGGCCTTCTTGGCGACGCCCTTCCCACAGTAGCCGTAGCCCGCGACGACGACGTTCTTGCCCGCATACGAGAGGTTGGTTGTCATCGCGATAGTCGCCAGCGAAGACTCGCCGGTGCCGTGGACGTTGTCGAACAGCGTCTTCATCGGCGTGTCGTTGACCGCGAAGACGGGGTATTCGAGCGCGCCGTCGTCGTCCATCGCGCGCAGCCGGTGGACGCCGGTTGTGGTCTCCTCGCAGCCGCCGACGATGGTCTCGATGAGCTCGGGGTGGTCCTCGTGGATCGCCGCGATCATGTCCATCCCGTCGTCGACCGTGATCGTCGGCTCGTGGTCGATGACAGCGTTGATGGCCTGATAATACTCCTCGTCGTCGACGCCCCGAACGGCGTAGGAGGTGATGTTCTCGTGGGCGTCGAGGGCCGCGCTCACGTCGTCGTGGGTCGAGAGGGGATTACAGCCGGTTATGGCGACGTCCGCGCCGCCGAGCGCCAGCAGCTCGACGAGGTTGGCGGTTTTAGCCTCGACGTGCATCGCCATCCCGATCGTCTCGCCGGCCAGCGGTTGGTCGGCCTCGAACTCCTCGCGGAGCGACTGTAGGATCGGCATGTGTTGGAGCGCCCAGTCCATCTTGCGTCGACCCTCGGCCTCGGCGGCCTCGACGTCGTCGAGGTGCGAAGAGACCGGCGGATACGCTGATTCACTCATAGAGGGATTTCACAGCAGGCGGTGAAAACGGTACCGAAGCGGGTCAGAAGGAAGTGTCATTTAAAACGGTCTGGAACAGGAGGCCACCGACGAGGAGGCCAGTCATCAGGAGGCTCTCACCGAGGCCGTACTCGAAGGGGTAGACGGTCAAGCCGAGCAGCACAACCGCGCCCAGTGCTGCGATGATGCCGGAGCGACGGGCCCGTGTCGACCGATCCATACCGACGTTTGTAGAGAATTACTGATAAAATGTTATGCAGGAAAATATAACTGATCGTGGGAAGACTTTAGAATGTTCCCACAGTACAGCCGGTATGTCGAAATCCACAGACGAGCGGGGGCGGCTCTATCTCCCCAAGGATGTCCGGGAGCGCTTCGGCGACCAGTATCGGATCGTAGAGCTTCCGACTCACGTTGCCCTGTTCCCGGTCGACGACGATCCGCTTGCGGGTCTTCGAGCGGCTGTCGGCGATGCCTTCGAGGGAGAAGACGGGGAGCAACTGAAAGCGGCTGCCCGAAAGCAACTCTCCCAAGAAGTAGAAGCCGAAGCAACCGAGCGGGAGCACTAACGTGTACGTCGAGACGGATTTTCTGATAGCGCTACTCAAAGACGACGACTGGCTCCAAGATGCGGCCCTGCAAGCCCTCGACGACCGTGACGATATTCACACCTCGATACTGGCCTACGGGGAGGTGTTGGTCCTCTTCTATGATCGTGAACAGGCGGCCTACGATATCGATGTGCCACGAGCGATCACGAACCTCCTCGAACTCGTCCCGATCGAACCGGCCAAACACGAAGACGCCGTGCTCGCTGCGGCAACGTTCCTCGACGACTATCGGTTGACGCCGTTCGATGCGCTCCACGCCGGAATGGCGACCATCAGCGATGAGTCGGTACTGTCCAGTGAGAAAGACTACGACACAGTCGGGCTTGATCGACACCCGTTGGAGACATACGTCGACGAGTAGCGACCCCCAAAGCGAACTGACAAACTGATTTGGTATCTACTATGGCACAGTATGGAACATCGACCTACTCGGCGCGGTCGACCAGCGCGGCAGCCGCCTCCGAGGCCCGCTGTTTCACGGCTTCCTCGTCGAGCGTCTGCACCTCACGATCTTCCATCAGGACCTCGCCATCACAGATCGTGTGTCGCACGTCGGAGCCACGGACCGCGTAGGCGAGATGGCTCACGTAGTCGTGGACCGGCGTGAGATGGGGCGCATCGAAGTCGACCACCGCGATGTCGGCGGTCCCGCCAGCCTCCAAACGGCCGACCGGCAAGCCGATGGCCTCCGCGCTGCCCTCGGTCGCCATTCTGACGGCGTCCTCGGCGGCCACGTCGCGGGCGTCGCCACGGGCGAGTTTGCCGATCATCGCCGCATCGCGGACCTCATCGAAGAGGTCCAGATCGTTGTTCGAGGCCGCGCCGTCGGTGCCGAGGCCGACGTTCACACCCGCATCGAGCATCTGCTGAATGGGGGCGATCCCGCTTGCGAGTTTCATATTCGAAGCCGGACAGTGGATCACGCTCGCGCCCGTCTCGGCCAGCAGATCGATTTCGGTCTCGTCGACGTGGACACAGTGGGCCAGGAAGTCGTCGTCGGTCAGCATCCCCAGGTCGTCGGCGTACTCCAGCGGCCGGACGCCGTGGTCGGAGACGATGGGGTCGACTTCGTTTTCGGTCTCGTTGGCGTGGAAGTGCAGCGGGATTCCGGCCTCGCGGGCCTCGGGGACGAAGGCTTCGAGGTACTCGGTCCCAACCGTCGTCAGCGAGTGGGGCATCAGCGCGGTCGTGATCCGACCGTCGGCGCTCCCCTCGAATTCGGTCGCCATGTCGAGACCCTCTTGAGCGTCGGCCCGGGATGCCTCGTCGTCCTTGCCGATCGTGATGAAGGCGTGACAGAGGTTCGCCCGCAGGCCCGACTGCTCGGTGGCGGCGGCGATCTCACTCACTTCGAAGTAGCTGTCGGCAAAGCCGGTAATCCCGTTTTTGATGAACTCGACGAGCCCGAGTTCAGTCCCCACGCGAATGTCCTCGGGGGTGAGTTCGGCCTCGACCGGCCAGATGTCTTCCTGCAACCACGCGTCGAGCGGTTTGTCGTCGGCGTGACCCCGCAAGAGGGTCATCGCGACGTGGGTGTGGGCGTTGAGTAGCCCCGGCATAACTAAACAGCCGGTCGCGTCCAGCGTCTCGTCGGCGGTCACGTCACCGACGTCGAGAACTTTGCCTGCCCCGCGGTCGACCAGCACGTCGACCTCGCGTACCTCGAACTCGGGGGTGAGCACGTGACCACCCTCGATACCGTATACATCGTCCATACCGCGGCTTCGCACGGTGGTCACTTAACCCGTCAGGATCGGTCTCGGAGCCGGTCGATCCGCTGGCCAAGCGGTGGCTGGACCTCGAACCACGTTCGCCACGTCGCGGGCCCGGGGTCGACCCCGCGCAGTGCGGCGGCCGTCCCGAAGGCCGCCGCGAGTTGCTCGCTGCCGACCTGCCGGGCAGCCGCACCGTCGGCGGCGAACTGGAGCTGTCGACCCACCCAAAACAGCCCGAGGGCCGCCACTGCCACGAGGAACAGACCGTCGGAAAACGAGACCAGCCCACCGAACATCCCGGTCGCAACCCCGATCACACTGGCGGCAGCCGCTGCCCGATATTCGAGATAGAGGTACCGGCCGCGGGCGAGTTCGGCCGCGAAGAGTGCCCTCGCAGTCGGCTCGTCGAGGTCGTCGAGGACGGCCGTCGACAGCAGTAGGGACCGCCTACCGGGCGGCCCGCGGAGCGACACCTCGACTCGGTCGGCGTCGGTCTCGACGACATGGACTCGGTCGGGGTCGTAGTCGACGCCTACTCGGGCGAGCCGGTCGCGCTCGTCAGTGGTTGGCGGGCGCGTCTCCCGGAGCGACAGCGCAACCAGTGGCGCGATGATCGCCCCGAGGCCGAAGATGACGACGGCGGCCGCGACGAACCAGAGGGGGTCGACCGACAACTGGAGCGGCACGGCGGACGACGGCAGCGTCGAGAGACCGGACATACGATGGGTTTGTCGGCGAACGCGTCAAATCGCTTCCGTTCTCGGGAGGGGAAAGACAGTTTGCCTCGCGGGAGAGAAGAGCCGTATGCGCATTGCCGTTCCTAACAAGGGTCGACTACACGAGCCAACAGTGGCGCTGCTCGAACGGGCGGGGCTCCACATCAAAAACGGGGCCGACCGGAAGCTGTACGCCGAGACGGTCGACCCCGAAGTTAGCATTCTCTTTGCACGGGCTGCCGACATCCCCGAATACGTCGACGACGGCGCGGCCGAGGTCGGGATCACCGGTCTCGATCAGGTCCACGAGTCCGATTCTGAGCTCTCGGAACTCCTCGATCTCGACTACGGTCACTGTCGGCTCGTGTTGGCGGCTCCCGAGGACGGCGACATTACCGAACCGGAGCAGTTGGAAGGCAAGAAGGTCGCTACCGAGTTCCCACGGATCGCCGAGCAGTATTTCCGGGCCCGGAAGATCGACACCGAGATCGTCGAGGTGACGGGCGCGACCGAACTCACCCCACACGTCGAGATGGCCGACGCCATCATCGACATCACCTCAACCGGAACCACCCTCAAGGTCAATCGGCTCGGTATCCTTGACGAGGTGCTGTCGAGTTCGGTCCGGCTGTTCGCCCGCGAGGAGACCGCCAGTCACGAGAAAGTCCAACAGCTCGTTACGGCGCTGGAATCGGTGTTGGCCGCCAACGACAAACGCTATCTCATGATGAACGTCGGCGAGGAGAACCTCGCTGCGGTTCAGGACGTGATCCCCGGCCTCGGCGGGCCGACAGTGATGAACGTCGCGGGGAGCGACGACGTGGCGGTCCACGCGGTCGTCGACGAACAGCAGGTGTTCGAGGTGATCAACGACCTGAAAAGCGAGGGTGCAACGGGTATTTTAGTCACCGAGATCGAACGCCTCGTCGAGTAGCCACTGGCTACTCGGCCGTCGTGAGCGTCCGGAGATGCGGCGTCGTCACGTCGGGATCGATGGCAAGCGTGCCGTACCGGGAGCGACAGTAGACCACGATGGCGAGAGCCGCCAGTATCACCCCGCCGAGTCCCAGCAGGCCCGCTTCGGGGCCGAACGCGCCGCCGGAGACGAGTGTGGAGCCGCGGGTCGTGGTGTCGACGAGCGAGACGGGGAGGGCGGCACCGCTGACCGGCAGGCCGTAGACGAGCCCCTGGAACGCGTTCCACGTGATGTGGATGCCGATCGGAATGGCCAACTCGCCGGTGTACAGATAGCCGAGTGCGAGCATGACGCCCGCTGCCGAGATGATGACCGTACTCAAGAGTGTCGCGTTCGGGTTGGTCGCGTGGAGACCGCCGAAGACGAGTGCCGACAGTAGTGCGGCGATGACCGCGGCAGCGCGGGCCGACAGCCGGTCGAACCACTGGAGTCCTTCGGCGATGTTCGTCAACAGATAGCCTCGCACGAGCAGCTCCTCGTAAATCCCGACGAGTAGAAAGATACCCGCGAGGCCAGCCAACTGTGGAAGGAGATCCGCCGAGACGCCGGTCGAGGAGACAGCGAGCCAGCCGCCAGCGACGCCTACCCCCACCAGTACCGTCATCGCGGCGGCACCGAGTGCGAGACCGAACCCACAGTCGACCCACCACTCGCGGTCGATCCGAAGCCCGTAGTCCGACAGCCGACGCTGATCGAGCGTCCACGCGATCGCCACGAGGGTGAGCAGCACGACGAACCCACCGATGGCGTTCAGTGCGAACGGGCGGACGGTCGGCCCGACGGCTGCCAGCAGGTCGACGCCGACGGTCACGCGAAACAGCTGCAATGCGAGGACGGTCGCGATCGACAACAACAGGAACAACAGCGTGCCGGCCAGGAGCCGCCACGGCGCACGGAGTCGGCGTTCCGAACGGTTCCAGACCACCCACTGGAGTCGTCGCATAGAGAGGAGTCAACCCACAGGCTCCTGTAACCCACGGTCCGAACAACACCTGTTCGGATCATGCGTGGTCAGCCCGGAACGCTGGTGGCGAGAATCAGTCCACCGATAAGGACGGTCCCGAGGATCACCGAGATAATGCCGTGGACCACCGTGATCCGCACCGTGGTGCGGCGGGGCTGGTCGTAGAGGATGTGGATGACGAGTCCGTCGACGACCAGTGCGGCGAGCACCCCGACCCCACCGGGAATCGGCGACAGTTGGGTGAGAAGCGAGACGACCGCCGGACCGAAGCCGACGCCGAGTGCTTTGACTGGTGAGACGTCGCCGAGCACGTTGCGCGCGGCGAGATGGGCGGTCACCGTGAGAAACAGTCCCAGCAGCCCGACGGTGCCGACGACCGCGATCGGCCCCGGTGTGGTTTGTAACGCGTGAGTGGCCACCATAGTGGCCCTACCGCATACAGGGTGTCGAATCTGTCGGTTTTCGAGATCAGCCCAGCAGTCCGAGCTCGTCGAGCCGGTCGGTGATGACGTCGACCGCCGCCTCGGCGTCGCTGGGTTCCTTGCCGCCGGTGATGACGAGCTTGCCGGAGCCGAAAAGCAGGGCGACGACATCGGGGTCGTCGAGTCGGTAGACCAGTCCGGGGAACTGCTCGGGCTCGTACTCGATGTTTTCGAGCCCCAGCCCGATCGCGATCGCGTTGAGGTTGAGATCGGTGCCCAGATCGGCGCTCGTCACGATGTTCTGGACGGTGACCTCCGGCTCGTCGTCGACCGGGATCTGGAGTTCGCGGAGTTTCTCGAAGACGATATCGAGACTCTCGTGGACTGCCGTCGTGGAGTTCGCGCCGGTACAGACGATCTTGCCGGAGCGGAAGATCAGCGCCGCGGATTTCGGCGACTGGGTTCGGTAGACGAGGCCGGGGAACTGTTCGGGGTCGTAGTCGGCCCCTTCGAGGTCCATCGCCACGCTCTGGAGATCGAGTTCCTGACCGATCCCCGTCGAGGCCACCACGTTCTCGATGGAGATCGTCGATTTCGGATCGCGCATTCTATCTCGGATATCGTTCGTACTATGTATAAAAGTAAGTCAATGGGAACGTCGGCGGCGGGACGCTCAGTTCGTGCGGACGATCGTCAGTGTGTTCGAGACGGTGACGATCCCACCCAGCAGGGCGATTCCGACCGGAACGCCGACCGCGATCGGACTGCTGGATATCGACAGGAAACCGAGAAAACAGACCACGAGCGCACCACCCTTCAGCAGGCCGAACCCGAGCGGTCCCGGCTGGTCCGACAGCAGGGCGACGACCGCGGGATTGGCCTCGATCACGTCGGCTCGACGGACCGCCAGCACCGTGGTTACGTAGTCGCCGACCCCATAGAGGAGCACGGCGACGATCCACCACCGGAGTTCTACCGTCGAGACATCCATACACGCCGTTCGAGGGGGTCCGTAATGAGTACGTCCCGATTACTCGGCACAGGCGTCGACTACTCCGGGCTCACAGCGTCGACTACTCCGGGCTCACAGCGTCGACTACTCCGGGCTCATGACAGCTGTCGGCGGGGCGA
>Ga0207753_1000423_pt1 | contig 16619 bp, 10 predicted proteins | sample PonA233FremontCA_2_FD_187273 | JGI IMG/M metagenome (GOLD analysis project Ga0207753, IMG submission 187273) | Salt pond sediment microbial community from Fremont, CA, USA - Pond A23 Sediment 3 (SPAdes) | ecosystem: Environmental > Aquatic > Non-marine Saline and Alkaline > Saline | place: USA... | reverse complement strand
GGAGCCGCTACGGCGGGTCTACTACGAATACCACCGCCAGGGGCTCGACCGGTTTGTCCAGGAGACGGACGCCGCGCGCCAAAGCATGCTGGAAGTGCTTCAAACCTTACAGTCGCTCACGGATCGGTTGTCCCGCTCTTTTGCCCTGAACCTGTTCTTCTCCACGAAAAACGAGGAGTTGACCGCTATTTTTGCGGGGAGCGATGTTCAGAGCCAGGCCCACAGCCTCCTCGTGCAGATGGATCCGTCGCACTCTTCCCAGTACGATCGTCTCACCGAGTGAGTCTGAAGGAGCGCTCCTTCACGATCGGTGAGCCGCCGGGTCCATAGAAATCCACTAGGGCATGTTCGAATCATGTGTGCGAATTAATAAGTTGGGGACCAACCAAGAGGGTGTGTCGTTGCTTTTATTTGGTCCTGTAGATGTCCTCGAGCCACGTTAGATTTGTTGGGTATTTCGTGTCTACAAAACGAAAGATCCAGCCCGGAGGCAATCGTCGGAGGGACCTACGAGCTTTTTCTGATTGAGTCGCGCCAGGTTACGATATGTCAGACAAGGATGGAGAAGCGAAAGAGAAGGCCCTTGACCTTGCCGTTGAGCAAATTCAACGAGAGCACGGGGAAGGGTCGATCATGCGCCTCAGCGATGATCCCCACCAGGAGGTCGAGGCGATTCCCACGGGCTCTCTTGCGCTAGACAATGCGCTTGGCGTGGGCGGCGTGCCGCGAGGCCGCATCATTGAAATCTTTGGGCCCGAGTCGTCCGGCAAGACCACGCTCGCGGCCCACGTAGTCGCCGAGGCCCAAAAGCTGGGCGGCACGTGTGCGTTTGTGGACGCGGAGCACGCCTTCGATCCCAACTACGCCGAGCAGCTCGGGGTGGACACGGAAGAGCTCCTCATCTCCCAGCCGGATACCGGGGAGCAGGCCCTCAACATCACGGACACGCTGGTGCGCAGCGGGGCGCTCGACGTGATTGTTATCGACTCGGTCTCGGCCCTCGTGCCGCAGGCGGAGCTCGAGGGCGACATGGGCGATACGCACGTAGGACTGCAGGCGCGTCTAATGAGCCAGGCGCTCCGCAAGCTGGCCGGAACCATTAACCGTACGAAGACTGCCCTGATTTTCATCAACCAGATCCGCATGAAGATCGGGGTGATGTTTGGCAATCCGGAGACCACCTCGGGCGGCCGGGCCCTGAAATTCTACTCTTCCGTCCGCATGGACATCCGTCGGATCGGGGCGGTGAAGGACGGGCAGGATGTCGTGGGGAATCGGACCCGTGTGAAGGTGAAGAAGAACAAGGTGGCCCCTCCCTTCCAGGAAGCTGAGTTTGACCTTATCTACGGGGAGGGCATTTCTTCTCTCGGAGAGATTATTGATCTTGGGACCGAGTACGACATCCTTCAGAAGCGGGGATCCTGGTACTCGTATCAGGATGAGACCATCGCTCAAGGCCGCGAGAACACGAAGGAGTGGCTAGAAGAGAATCCCGAAGAACGCGAAGAGATCAAGTCGGCCATCCGGGCGGAGATTGGTCTCGCCTCTGCGGAGGCCGACGAGTCGGAGGACGAAGAGGAAGAGGAGGAGGCGTCCGAGCCGGCCACAGAGGAGGCGTAACTTGTGGCTGCTGGAAGGCGTATGCGGTCGGTTTTGGTGGTCGTGCTTCTGCTCGTCGGCGGAAAGGCGGGGGCCGCGCAGCCGGAGGTGTCGTCTTCGGGCCCCGAGGATCCCGGGCTTTGCGTAGAAGACCAGGCCGCCGAGTCCCTCGATGTTCGGGGCCTTGCGCTCGTCTACTGCACCACGCGGCCGGGCGTCACGTGGAGCCTGGGGGCCGCGCACCAGTCGGCCCGGCCGGTGTTTTACGGGGCGGTGCCGGCGGCCTGGGTTGGGGCCGCCCTCACGAATGAGCCCGATGTCCGCGCCGCTGCCTACCGGCTCACCGTGACACAGGGACTGACGTACGGCCTCGTGGTGGGCGTGAAGCACCTGGTGGGGCGTCCTCGTCCGTACGTGCACCGACCCGTGCGGGCCCGGGCCGCGCGTCACCAGCCGCCGGCGCCGGGCGATGCACGCCTGTCGTTTCCATCCGGCCACGCAGCCCTCTCGTCGGCCCTGGTGACCTCCTGGGGCGCATCGTACCCCCGATGGTACGTCTTGGCCCCCGGAGCCCTCTGGGCCACCTCCGTCGCGCTGAGCCGCGTGCACCTGGGGGTGCACTACCCCAGTGATGTGGTGGCCGGAACCGTCGTGGGAATCGGGGTGGCGCTACTCGTGCACCAGCTTCGTGAGGCCATTACGCCCGCTCCATTTCAGGGGGCGTCGGGGGGCTCGCTCACGCCCCCGCTCGTTCTGCGGCTCACGTTCTGAGGCACTCGGCTACGCGTCGGGCCAGAGGTGCTGAAGGCCCGCGTCTTCCAGTAGCGACCGATGGGTGCGTCGCCGTGCCGCGTCGGGGTCGGGCATCCCCGAGACGGCCGCGACCTGTTGTCGGTAGGCGGTCGGGAGGCCGTGCTGGTGCGCCCCCGCAACGACGAGCCGTCGGTACCAGTCGTAGGGCTGGAGGGTGTTGTCGACGTAGGCGGGTTGTGCGATGTACGCAAAGGCCTGGACCGTTTGGTCCTCCGTGGTGACCGATACAGCCTGCCGCTCGTAGCCGTGGCCCCGGTTCTCCGCCGCGTCGAGCATCGACACCCCGTCCTGATCAATGTCGAAGAGGACGCCGTGGACCGGAGACGGAGCCCCTCTGGCGTCCGTGACGGAGCACTTTCCCGATCCATCTTGGCTCCGCTTATGAAAGCAGAGGGTGTAGCGGGGAAGGGTGGCGGTCGCCCGCGGCTGCGCCGAGGGCACGCGGGCCCGCAGCCGCTCGGTCAGCATGTTGGAGCCGTAGGCGAAGTACAGCATACCAGTAGACCCAGTTGTCCGGCAGTACGGGGCAGCAGGATATTCTCCGCTGAAAAATGATTGCACGGGTGTGCGTCTTCACACCCCAAACGGTATACTTCACTAGCGTTCTCCGACTTGCGACCAAGGTCCCAATTTTCATGGCCACCGTGTACCCGTTTCGGGCCGTGCGCCCGCTTCCACAGCACTTCCAGGAAATCGCGTCCGTGCCGTACGATGTCGTCGACACGGCGGAGGCACGAGAGCGGGCGGAGGGAATGCCACGGAGCTTCCTGCATGTTGCACGCCCCGAGATCGACCTCTCGCCGAGGCGAGACGAGCATGAGGACGCGGTCTACGAGCAAGGAGCCGTCAACCTGCGTCAGTTTGTGGAGGCGGACTATACGATGCAGGAGGCCGAGCCCAGCATCTACATCTACCGGCTCTCGACCGGCGATCGGGCACAGACCGGCGTGTTCGGGTGTGTTTCGGTCGACGAGTACGACCAGGGCACGATCGTGAAGCACGAGGAGACGCGCCCCGCGAAGGAAAACGACCGGACCCGGCACATCCTCGCCCAACAGGCCCACGCCGAGCCGGTGATGTTGACGTACCGAGACGAGGAGTCGATTCACGCACTCGTTTCCGAGGCCCAGTCCACCGATCCGTTGTACGACTTCGAAGCGGAGGATGGCGTGCGGCACACCCTCTGGAAGGCCGAGGCGCCTGATGCCTTCATCGAAGCGTTCCGGGAGGTCGGGCATCTCTACATCGCGGACGGGCACCATCGCTGCAAGGCCGCCAGTCGCGCGGCGGCGACTCTCCGGACGGCCGAGGGAGATGCCCCCGAAGATGATGCGGATGTGCCCGGGTATGAGATGTTCACCGCGGTTCTATTTCCCATGAGTCACATGCACATCATGGCGTACAACCGCCTCGTGTACGAGCTTCCCACCGCAGCGTCGGCGTTTCTCGATCAACTCGCGCGCGACTTCTCCCTGGAGCAAAATGTGGACGACCCTGTGCCGTCCGAAAAGGGAACCGTCTGCTTGTACTTGAATGGCGCCTGGCATCGTCTCACTCTTCCGCCGACCCAGGGAACGCGGTCGGTGGACCAGCTCGATGTGGCTCGCCTGAGTGAGCACTTGCTGGAACCGCGCCTCGGAATTACCGATCAGCGGCGCGATCCCAATATCGATTTTGTCGGCGGCATTCGGGGCACCGACGCCCTGAAAGCTCGGGTCGACAAGGGGGAGGCGCAGCTTGCAATCAGCATGTATCCAACCCGCATCGAAGAGCTCATGGCGGTGTCGGACGAGGGAAGCCTGATGCCGCCGAAGTCCACCTGGTTTGAGCCGAAGCTCCGGAGCGGACTGTTGGTGCACGACTTTGCCGAGGACGTGCCGGAGGGGGCGTCGGTCACCCCCGCTGCGTAGCCTCGCCGTGCTCAGGATAGGCGTGGAGGAGAGGCCTCCGCCCCTCGTTCGGGGCTATTCTACGAACAGGAGGTCAATCTCCCGGTCCTCAACGCTTGCGCTGGCCACCTCTACGCGTACGGAGTCGCCCGGCCGGTACGACGTGCCATTGTTCTCGCCGCGGAGGGTGTAGGTGGACTCGTCGTAGACGTAGTAGTCGTCCATCTCCCGGACGTGAACCAGCCCCTCCACGAGGAGGTCGGTGATCTCGACGAAGACGCCGAATTTGGTCACGCCGCTCACAACCCCGTCGAAGGTTTCGCCGACGTGGTTCTTGACGTACTCGACCTGCTTGAGCTTCACGGATTCCCGTTCGGCCTCTTCTGCGTTCCGTTCCTGCTCGGAGCAATGTTCGCACCGCGCCGCGAGCTCTTCCACGTCGGCCGGGGACCCGCCCTTCGCGTACCGCTTGAGGAGCCGGTGCACCATGAGGTCCGGGTAGCGGCGGATGGGGCTCGTGAAGTGGCTGTAGTAATCAAAGCCCAGTCCGTAGTGGCCGATGTTGCCGACGGCGTACTCGGCCTTTGACATGGCACGGAGGGCGGCCCGCACGATCACCTGCTCTTCGGGTTCGCCCTGAACGGCGTCAATGAGGGCCCCGAGGTCCGATGAGCGGGCATTGCCGTCGGTGAGGGGGAGTTCGTGGCCAAATACGCGGACGTACTCGGCAAGCTGCTGTATTTTCTCGCTGTCCGGCGAGTCGTGCACACGGTAGACGAACGGGAGCGGCTCGTCGGTTCCGTTTGTGCGGTGCCGTTCGACGTGCTCGGGCGCGGCGATGTGCTTCGCGACGGTCCGATTGGCGAGGAGCATAAACTCTTCGACGAGGCGATTGGCCTGCGTGCGCTCCTTCCGCACGATGTTCGTGGGCGTGCCGTCGTCGTCGAGGATCACGTTCACCTCGTCCGAGCCGAAGTCAATGGCTCCTTCCTCCATGCGGCGTCGGGTGAGGGTCTTGGCGAGACGATTGGCCTGAACCACGTCGGCGGCCATCTTGTCATCGGGGTATCCGCCCTCGATGTAGTCCTGGGCGCGGTCGTAAGTCAGCCGCTGCTGGGAGTGAATAATTGTCTCGCAGATCTCGTAGTCGACCACGTGTCCCTGCGGGGACACCTCCATGATAATGGAGAAGGCAAGCTTGTCCTCCTGGGGGCGCAGGGAGCAGACCTGATTCGAGAGCTTCTCCGGCAGCATTGGAATGGTCCGGTCCACGAGGTAGACGCTCGTGGCGCGCTCGAGGGCCTCCGCGTCGAGGGCCGTATCGGGCTGCACGTAGTGGCTCACATCCGCAATGTGGACGCCGACCTCGAAGTGGCCATTCTCCTGCTTCTCAACGTGGATGGCGTCGTCAAAGTCCTTCGCATCGACGGGATCGATCGTGAAGATCGGCTTGTCCCGCAGGTCCCGCCGGCGATCGATCTCCTCGTCGGGGATGTCGACGGGAATCTCCTCGGCCTCCGCCTCCACCTCGTCGGGAAAGTCGGCCCTCACGTTCATGCTCATGGCGAGAGAGAGGACCCGGACATTCGGGTCGTCCGACGGCCCAATGACCCGGAGCACACGACCTTCCGGGGAGGCCTTCCGGTCGTCGAAGCGGTCGATGGATACGACCACCTTTTCGCCGTCCTTTGCGCCGTTGAACGCGTCGGGCGAGACGTAGATGTCTTGGAGGATGCGCTGGTCGTCGGGCTCCACGAAGGCGAAGTCGCTGCGGTGGTGGAACGTCCCGACCACCTTGGTACAGCGGCGCTCAACCACCTCCACCACCTCACACTCTCGCTTTTTGTCGTCTGGCGCCCGCGCCGCAACGGCCACGCGCACAAGATCGCCGTGCAGGGCCTCGGCCATGTTCGACTCGCGAATGAAAAACTCCTCATCGCTGTCGACGGCCTGGACGAAGCCGAATCCCTTGTCGTGGCACTGCAGAATGCCGGTGCGCTGCCGGGTGTTGGTTCTGGACGTGTACTTTCGCCCCTTCTGCTCTACGAGCTTCTGGGCCGACATCTCCGCGAGCACGTCGCAGAACTGGAGGTAAGTCTCGTTGTCTTCAATGTCGAGGGCGTTCGCAATCTCGTGCGAACGATGGGCACTGTTGGGGTGGTCTTGCAGGAACGCGAGAATGTCCTGTCGGAGGCTGTCAACTTGCGTCTTCGTAATGGCGGTAGAAAAGTGTTCTGAAAGAAGGACCTAGTATGAATCTCTAGTGCAGCAACGACGGCCCGCCCGTCGGCGTTCGAACCGCACGAAAAAGTCATACGGGGTCGTTCTGAACAGAAGACTGCGGCTCGCCCGGTCGGGCGGAGATTGAGTCCGGGGGAGCGGTGGAGTCCTGCGCGACGGGGGGAGGGGGCGGCGGGTCGTCTGGCGGGGGCTCCGCGGACCAGATCCAGCCAAAGAGACGGGTAAACAGGGTCCGCCAGGTTGAGAACTGCGTCTGGTACGAGACGCCGGCGCCCCGGCTGCTGGTCAGGGCGCGGTTCTGGGTCAATTCATCGCCGGTGCGGCGGTAGAATACCTTTGCGCTGACGCTGGGGCTGAGTCGCACCTCCACCACAAATTCGCCCTGAGGTCCCTCGGCGCGCTGGGTCTCTGGGTCGTCGTTCGTGTAGACGCCCTCTCCCCGAATGACGAGACGCTCGTTGAGCAGGCGCAGGGCCACCCCGTAGATGAGGTCGAGGTTGCTGGGGTCCTCGCCCTGCACCCCAAAGTTCAAGTCCACGTTGGGCAGGGCTTCTCCGAGGTAGCGATTGAGTTGGCTGGACACCAGCTGCGACACGCTGTTGAAGGCGAGTTGGTTGCCGGCCGTCGTGAGCTGGTTATCGCCCTCGCCGGCCCCGGCGCCGCCGTTCTGTGTAATCGACTCGGTTGTGAGCAGAAACGTGTTCGTGAGGAGTACGCTGGTGGCGTACTCCGTGGTTCGGGCAGGCTGGTTGAGAATGGCGTCCAGGGTCTCGGAGCCAATGAGGTTTCGTTCCTCGCTCCGGCTCATCGACAGGCTGAGGTCTACCTGAGGGGAGGCAACCCGGCCGGTAATGGCCAGCTGGACCGTGACGGGAATGCGGCCCTGATAGCCGTCAAACCCCGGCAGGCCGGACGGGGAGGCACGGGTCCGATACTCCGCGTCGAGATTCAGCTGAGCGTTCGTCGGGCTGCCGTCCCAGGTGATTGTGCCTTCGTTGATGGCGAACCGGCGGACGAAGACCTCCCCGGCCGTGAAGAGGTAGGTGCCGCTTGTCGCGTTGAAATTGCCATAGACCGAGAACTCGCCCTCCTGCCGCTGCAGCTGGACGCGTCCCGAGCCGACCACGGTCACGACGTCCCCCACGAGCGGGTCGAACACGAGATTCACCGTGGACTCGTCGGGTGCGATGATGTTGAAGTTGAGGTTCAGGCCCTCTACGAAGGACGGGACGCCCTCGGGCCGGTCGGCCAGGATGTTCGGGCGTCGGGTAAGCTGCGATACGGACGGGGTCTGCCCGGTGGAGTCCGTAAAGACAATGAAGCCGGTGTCCTCCTCGACCGTGCGTCCAGAGACAGGAATGTACAGCTCACTGTCAGGGGTTGTCCGGGCTGCGTTGGAGCGAAGGGTGGCGTCAGGGAGTGGCCCGGTGAGTTGTAGGGGGCCAGAGCCGCGGATGTAGCCGTAGAAGGGAAGGTCCTTGGCCTGCGACACGTCGATAACCGTGATCCCGTCCAGTGACGCGGAGAGGTCGAAAGAGAAGTACTGATAGTCGTTGAACAGGACGCTCCCGTTGATCGTGGCCGAGCCTTCGTCGTCGGTCACCCGGAGGGTGCGCGCGTGGATGCCCCGCCCATCGACTTCTACGGGCCCTTCCACCCGGTAGGCCAATCCGAATAGGGGGAGGCGAACCGATCCGTTCACGATGTTGAAATCCGCCTCGAAGCGAGGGTCTTGAAGCTGCCCTCCAACGTGGAGTGGGCCGGTGACGAAGCCGCGGACCCTTGAGATGCGCTCCTCGAAGATGTACCGGAAGAAAAACAGATCGGCCCGCTGCACGTCGACCGATAGGTCCAGTGTTTCGCCGGGCGGGAGGGCCGATGCCTGCTCGATTGGCCCCGCCCGAGCCCAGTCCGGCAGACGAATTCGGCCCGAGAGGAAGAGGGAATTCGGATCGACTGTTCGCGCGCCCTCCGGCACCAATGATGGACCGGTGAGGTCCTCAACGCGCTGCACGTCCGCGTCGATCGAGCCGTCGAGGAGAAGGTCGGGGGATTGCGCGGCGTACTCCAGGCGAAGCTGCGCGTCCCCAAGAAGGCGCCGGTCGTACGACAGACGTTGCACGGAGAGGTCACTCACCAGCTGCGGGCGCCCCAGTGGATTGCGAAGCCGAACCTCTCCGTTCAGGTTTCCGCCGACGACGTGGGGGAGATTTAGAGACCGCGAAAATGGCGGCAGGTAAACATTCCGGGTTTCCACTGTGAGCGTGTCGGTGCGCCTCGTGGAAAGGGCCCCGCGGATCCGAACCTCCTGGAGCGATGGCGTCTCGGGATGCGGCTGGCGCAACACAAACGGCGTCATGGCCAGCCCGTCCGCATAAATCTGCACCGTTGCCGCCCCCGCGTTCGTCCATTCGTTCTCGTCCACGGTGACGGCGGCTTCCCGGAGACGCACCTCGTTCGTGGACGGTGTTACGCGCAGGCCGCCCGATGCCCGAAGCGACTCGGCGATGCCCACGCTGTCGGCTCGTACCTCGAACGCCCCCGACCGGTCCCCGAAGGTGAGGGTGGCGGCCGGATTTAGGAGGGAGGGGCCTCCCAGGGCCGCTCGGTGTGCCGCGACGGTGGCGTCAATCGTCGTAGACGGGGCGAGAGGGGCGCCGATTCGGCTCGAGAGATCGTACTGAGCCTCCACGTCCTCCAACTCGTCGGACCCAGCGCGGAGATAGGTCGCGGACAGGCGCCCCGACGTGTGGAGGCTGTCCGGCCCCAGCGACAATTGGGCCTCTGCGGTCAAATTATCCGTCCGCTCGGGGAAGGCGGGCCACCAGGCACTTATGATTTCGGACTGCAACACCTCGAGCGTCGCGCGGGCCTCTAGCGGCCGGTTCTGCAGCAGGGGAATGAGCGACGACGAGTCGGCGGGGGGAGGCGGCGAGAAGGATGCCGCCATCGCGGAGCCGGAGAGAGAAGGGGCCGGCTTGTTGCGTTCGCGCCGAACCATCTCCCGGAGCGCCGTTCCCCAGGTGCGCACGGTCGTCCACAGCGATGGCCCCAGGGAGGTCCCACGGGCCGTGAGGTTCAGCACGGAGCCACTCAGCTCCAGTCGGGGCTGGGCATTGGTGCGGTCGGACAGGCGAAGGGTGGAGGCGTGAGGCGGGAGGACGATCGTGCTGTCCCCCCGGTACACGCGCGAGCTGTCCACATTCAGTACGGCCGTGCCGGTGAGGGAGCGCCACTGAATCCCGGATCCCCCAAGTGTAAGCTGTGTGTTCAGCTGAGTCGTGGGGACGGCGGGTCCCAACAGTGGCGACAAGTTGACGTCGGAGCCCGTGAGGGCGGCCGTGTAGGTCGGCCGCTCGCTGAGCCTGCGTGCCGATCCCTTGACGAACAGGCGGCCCCCGTCGGACTGGCGGAGCGTGAGGGTGCCCTCGGTGCTATCGCCATTCACGGTTACCGTCCCGTCGGCGGACGCGAACGGGCGGCCCGCGACCTCGGAGGCCGAAAGCGAGAGTTCCGCCGAGCCCTGGAGGGCCCCGAGTGCACTGCCGGTGCCCTCTCCCTCGATGCGGCCGGTCAGTCGAGTATCCGGGACCGACGCGCCGCCGAAAGGACCCACGTTCAGGCTGTCGGCGGTCAAGGACGTGCGGTAGGAGAGAAGGGACGTACGGGAGCGGGCGACATCAATCGATCCCTGGACCCCACCGTAGGGGCTTTCCACGGCGAGACGGCTGGCGACATCGAACGGACGTGCGCCGGATTCCGGAGAGGCGGTGCTTCCCTCTACAGACGCCGTCATGCGGAACGGGCCGTCGTCGATCGACGGAGCCAGGGGCGCGGCCGGCCACACGGTCTGCACGTCGGCCGGATAGAGGCGACTCTCGCGGAGGCTCAGGTCAAACTGCACGCTCTCGGAGGTCGGGCGCAGCATCCCGTCCAGCGTGGCAAACGACGCGTCGTGCGTCACCGTGACGTTGTTTGCGATGAGCTCCTGGGGGGTCCCCTCCAGTCCGCCCCGTACAGTGATCACGTCGGTGAGCGGGAGTCGGGGCATGATCCGCCGCACCTCGTCGAGGTCGACACGGCTTCGTTCGAGGTCTAGGGAAACACGCGGAGCCTCACCTGTTCGCTCGGCGGCCTGGAGGGAGGCCTGCCCCCGAACGCGAGTCGTATCCAGCGAGAGGTCCAGTTCCGAAATTGAGAGCCCGTTCGGCGTCCGGCGCACCTGGCCTTCGAAAAACGAGGCCCGAAGGTTCTCACTAGGGAGGGCGAATGTGGCATTGTCGACGTCGAGAAAGCCGTCAGGCCCCGACTGCCGAGCGACGGCGTTAAACGAGAGTCCCGTCACTTCGGCCTGCGTGTAGTCGAAGAGCCATCCTTGTCGAACGACTTTCGGGGCGACCCCGATGCGGGACGTTTGGATGCGGCCCTTCTGCACCTCAATGTCGGCGAACGAGAGATCTAGCGACCGGGTGGAGGGGACGGAGGGCGAGGTTCGTTGGAGGGCCTCGGATACATTCCAGGTCCCGGCTGTGTCCCTGCGGAGTGATAGCGTGGGACGAAACAGCGTCAACGACTGAACCGAGAGCTCCGCGGTCAGGAGGTTGGCCCAGCGGGGGGTGGCGCGGACGGCTTCGACCGTTCCGACGAGTTGTCCCGAAGGGTCCCGAAGTTCTACGCCCGTGGCCAGGATGTCTGTGATCAGCGTCCCGCTCAGGGAGTCAATCGAGAGAGTGCCCTGGAATTGCTGGTTGAACTGGGCCTCGACCTGCTCCCGGACTTGATTCCGCCCCACCTCGGTTCGGGTAAGGCCGACGAAGAGAACGACCCCGACCAGAATGACGCCGAGGGCCACGCGCAACGCTCGCCACAGCGGGGGGCTAAGCGATCGACGGGACGCTGGATTAGGCACAGGGCAGTGGCCGCAGCCGAAGAGAAGACGAGCATGCGCCGAGGAGGGGACGCAGGGTAAGGACAGTTGACACGACTAAGCCGGGGCGGCGTTTCAGCCCGAGCACGCGAAGTTCCAGGCCTGACGGGCCTCTGACTCTGTCACGTCCCCAGTTACGTACGCTTTGCCCAGGCGTTCAAGAAGGACGAACCGAATGGTGTCTCCCTGATTCTTTTTGTCCGCGGACATGGCCGTGTAGAGATCCGAAAACGAGATGCCAGACGGGTCAGCCTCCATGGGCACGGCGTTGATGACGTGGTCGATTCGGTCGCGGGGAAGGGCATCTGGGTGTCGCTTATGAGACAGGTACAGGCCCGCCCGCATCCCAAGTGCCACGGCCTCCCCATGGGTAAAGGCGCCGTAGCCGGCCACTCGTTCGAGGGCGTGCGCAAACGTGTGCCCAAAGTTGAGAATGGCCCGTGTCCCTTCTTCGCGCTCGTCCTCACTCACAACATCGGCCTTCACACGGACCGCCCTCTCAATCACGGAGGCAATGGCGTCGCGATCCTTGCGCGCCATCACCGGGACCAGATTGTCCTCCAGGGTCGCGAAGAGGCCTGGGGCTCGGATGAGCGCGTGTTTGATGACCTCGGCCATGCCGCTCGTGTACTCTCGCATGGGGAGGGTGTCCAAGGTGGTGGGGTCGGCACAAACGAGATCGGGCTGGTAAAATGCCCCGATGAGGTTCTTCCCGGTGTCGTGGTTGATGGCCGTCTTGCCGCCCACCGACGCGTCAACCTGAGCAAGCAGTGAGGTGGGGAGCTGGACCAGGGGCAGTCCGCGCAGGAGCGTGGCCGCGGCAAATCCGGCGAGGTCGCCAATCACGCCTCCGCCCAGGGCGACCACTGGCGTCTGCCGGTCGATGCCCCAGGTGAGGGCCTCGTCGTAGATGGAGTGCAGGTGGGACGCCGATTTGGTCTGCTCGCCGGGGGGGAGCACCATGGTCCGCACGGTCCATCCCGCAGCGGAGAGGCCCTCGACGAGCGGGGTTTTGTAGTGGGCGGCTACGTTTTCGTCGGAGACCAGAAGACAGCGTCCGGGCGCCAAGCCCGCCTCTGCCATCAACGACGGGACGTCGGATAGGGACTGAAAGTGGACGGTATAGCTTCGGTCGCCAAGATTGACGGAAACGGCCATGGTGACAGCGATGGTCTACAGTGAAGTGGATTATCAACCACGGACTGGCATGGGGCGGGATTCGGTCCTCTGCCAAAATTAGCGGAGTTTGATTGTGGAGAGGATCCTTCGGGAAGTCCGCCGCTTACCGTACTGTATTCCGCGGTATTATTTTGTCCCAGCGCTCATGTCTCTCCCTACAATCTTGGACCTCGCGCATACCCTGGCCGGGCAGGGGGTGGAAGACGGCGGAATTGCTATTGACGCCACGGTGGGCAACGGGCACGATACGCTCTTCCTCGCGCACTCCGCCGGCCCGACGGGACAGGTATTTGGCTTTGACGTGCAGGAAGAAGCCCTCGCCGAGGCACGGCGGCGCCTGCGGGCGGATGAGGCGCCCCAGGCCCCGGTCCAATTCGTCCAGGCCGGACATGAGACCATGGGCCAAGAGCTTTCCGAATCCGTGGAGGGGCGGGTGGGGGCCGTGATGTTCAACCTGGGCTACCTGCCCGGCGGGGATCAGTCCGTGACCACGAGCCCGGACACGACGCGCCGCGCCCTCGACATCAGTACGACCCTCCTGCGCCCGGGAGGCGTGATTACGGTCGTGGCGTACACCGGGCACGAGGGCGGCGGGGAGGAGGCCCGAACCGTCGAGTCTTGGGTGGCGTCCCTACCGCAGGCGTCCTTTCGGGCGGTCACGTACCGTCTTGCGAATGCACGCAACGACCCGCCGCAGCTCTTCGCCGTGGAAAAACGAGCCGACTAATCGCTTTGTCTCCGACCGTAACGCCGGGCGGAGTCATCTCACAGATCATCATCTCTCAGACGGGGTATGTGTCTTATTCTGTTCGCCAACCAGGTTCATCCGGAGTACCCCCTCGTGTTTGCCGGCAACCGGGACGAATTCTATGATCGCCCCACGGCCTCCGCCGACTACTGGGAGGACACGCCCCACGTGCTCGCTGGACGAGACCTGCAGGCGGGCGGGACCTGGCTGGGCGTAACGCGCCAGGGCCACTGGGCCACCGTGACCAACGTCCGGGATCAGCGGCCCCGTCGAGACGACGCCCCGTCCCGGGGGCGACTGGTGGCGGACTATCTGGTTGAAGAGCCCGCCCCGGACCGCTACCTGAACCGGATAGCACCGGACGCCGATCGGTACAACGGGTTCAATCTGATCCTTGGAACGCCGGAGAAGGCGTGGTATTTGTCGAATCGGGACGGTGGGCCTCGCTCCGTCCCGTCCGGCGTCCACGGCATGAGCAACGCTCAACTCGACGATCCGTGGCCGAAGGTCCAGCGTGGCACCTCTCGGCTCCGGGCGGCCCTTGACGATACGGTGTCTCCTGGGGCTCTGCTTGAGATTCTTGATGATCGGCGCCCCGCCCCCGAGGAGGAGCTTCCCGACACTGGAGTGGGGCCCGAGACTGAGCGGATGCTCTCCCCGCCGTTTATCGACGGGGACGAGGCGTACGGAACGCGCGCCTCCACCGTGCTGCTCATTCATCGCAGCGGGACGGTCACGTTCGTTGAACGCACCTTCGAGCAGGGGGCCGTGATGGACACTCAGAATTTCTCGTTTGACATCCCACAGAGCCCCTGAGTGGACCCGGGGGCGCCGTCGCCACTTTCTCTCACTGCACGATTTCCACTATGCCCTTCGAAAAAGTGCGCTTCGAAAACGCTGAGGGCGATGCCCTGGCCGCTCGGCTCGATCTTCCCGATGACGAGACGCCCTGCGCGTTTGCTCTCTTCGCTCACTGCTTTACGTGCTCCAAGGATCTTCGGGCGGTGGGGGCGATCAGTCGGGCGCTAAATCGACACGGCATCGCCGTGCTCCGGTTTGACTTCACCGGGCTCGGGGAAAGCGAGGGGGACTTTGCGGACACAAACTTTTCCTCGAACGTCGACGACCTTGTTGTCGCGGCCGAGTATCTCGCCGAGCACTACGACGCGCCGCGCATTCTGGTGGGACACTCCCTGGGAGGCGCCGCGGTGCTTCAAGCGGCTCATCGGCTCGACTCCGTGCAGGCTGTATCGACGATCGGGGCCCCTTATGATCCGGAGCACGTCACGCGGCATCTCGAGGATTCCGTGGAAGAAATTCGCGCCCAGGGAGAGGCGCGGGTGACACTCGCGGGCCGCACCTTCACCATCCGAAAGCAGTTTCTCGACGATCTGGCCGCTACGAAGATGGAAGAGACGATTGAAACCCTGGATCGGGCCCTTCTGGTCTTTCACTCACCCGTCGACCGGACCGTGGGCGTGGACAACGCCGCCAACATCTTTCAGGCCGCCAAGCACCCGAAAAGCTTTGTCTCGCTGGACGACGCGGACCACCTGCTCACGACGCGGTCGGACGCGGAGTACCTGGGAGTGGTGCTGGGGGCGTGGGCCGAGAAGTATGTGGACCGTTCTGCCTCGGCACCGGCTGCGCCTGACGAGGGGGTACGGACACGGACCGGAGATTCCTACCGCACCGCCATTCAGGCGGGGCCTCACGCTCTCGTGAGCGACGAGCCCGAGGAGGTGGGAGGGGACGACGAGGGCCCGACTCCCTACGATCTCCTCCTTTCTGCGCTGGGCAGCTGCACGGGCATGACCCTCCGCATGTACGCGGACCGAAAGGAATGGCCTCTCGACGAGACGATCGTTCGGCTGTCCCACCAGAAAATCCACGCCACGGACTGCGAAAACTGCGATACGGAGGAGGGAAAGGTGGACCGCATCCACCGCGAAATTGAGGTGCGCGGCGACCTCAGTGATGAGCAACGGGCTCGATTGCTGGAAATTGCCAACAAGTGCCCGGTCCACCGCACTTTACACAGCGAGGTGTCCGTTCAGTCTTCACTGCGGGACCACGAGAAGGAGCCGACTTCGTAGTCGGTTCTAAGAGCGGCCGCCTAGATTCCGTTCTCTTGAGGGGCCTTCGCCGAGAACTCATCGAATTTCGGGGCAGCTTCCGTGGGGATTCTCAGAACCCGCAGGCCGTTGGGTCATACTATATCCTTGAACCAAAAAACGCGGGACGTGGCGCAGCTCGGTAGCGCACATGTATGGGGTACATGAGGTCGCGGGTTCAAATCCCGCCGTCCCGACATTTTGGAGCAAGTAGGCCGTTCCTCCGAGCTTAACGCCGGTGGGAACGGCCTTTTCTTTTGCAGGTTTGGCGCCCTGACACCGTTTTAGGGCCCGAGTCCCCTGTCAGGGATTCGATGTGTGGGCTGGACCCTTCCACCGACCGTCTTTTCCCCCATGCCCGATGAGTCGAACGATTCGTTCCGGCGGTTTGCCCGGGACCTGCGCCGGGTCCGTGAGGATCGAGGGGTTTCGTTGTCGACGGTGCAGGACGCCACTCAGGTTCATGAGTCTCACCTGGAGTCTTTCGAGTCCGGGACTCTCTACGAGGAGTCCCGAATGAACGACATTTACTTGAAGGCCTTTGTGCGGGCATACGCCAAGGCCGTGGGCCTCACACCAGAGACGGTCATTAACCATCTGGAAACGGCTTTGGAGGACGAGTACGACGATCAGCTTCTCCAGGCCTTTCTTCAACGACCGTCCGAGGAAGGGTCCAGAGAGCCTGATGACAGCAGTGCTGAGGAGACACCATCGCCTTCGTCTTTGTCGACGTCTTCTGCCCCCGAGGCTTCACAGAAGCCATCTCAGGGAAGGGACGAAGACCGGGCGTCTGATCGGGCGCCTGCGTCGTCCTCTGCTCAGTCGGGATCGGCCGATGGGGATGGAACAGCGCCCTCCCGGCCTCGCTCAGATACCCCGTCGGACATTGACGAGGCGCCTGACGTCGCCCCACCCTCTCGAGAGAAATCAGATGGGGGCGAGGATGCGCCTCCTCAGACAGCATCTGACCGTCGCTCATCAGAAGGCCAACGTCCTGACTCGCCACAACGCTCGGCGTCGAGGTCAAAAACGTCGTCGACGTCGCGGCCCCGATCAGGAACCCTGATAACCGCTGGGCTCGTGCTGTTGCTCGTGGTGGGGGGGCTGGG
>Ga0207753_1000422_pt1 | contig 16624 bp, 16 predicted proteins | sample PonA233FremontCA_2_FD_187273 | JGI IMG/M metagenome (GOLD analysis project Ga0207753, IMG submission 187273) | Salt pond sediment microbial community from Fremont, CA, USA - Pond A23 Sediment 3 (SPAdes) | ecosystem: Environmental > Aquatic > Non-marine Saline and Alkaline > Saline | place: USA... | reverse complement strand
CGGTTTTTGGACGTAGCGTCGTCCAGCCTCTTCCCCGCGGCGACACGGTTGTCTCTTCCCCGGCACGTACGTTCTGGCAGACACACGGACGGTTCGTATGGCAGCATCGCGTATCGCAGTGGACGCAATGGGGGGCGATAAGGCCCCGGAAGCGGTGGTGAATGGGGCCGTGCAGGCGCTTCGACAGACGGACGACGCGCTGTCGGTGCTCCTCGTAGGCCCCGAGGACCAGATCCGTGACCGCCTCGCGTCCCGTTCAGACGTCCCTGAAGACGGGCTGGACGTCATCGATGCGCCCGAAGTCATTGGGATGGGGGAGGCCCCGTCCACGGCCGTCAAGCAGAAGACCAACTCCTCTATTCACCGCGGCCTTGCGGCCCACCACGACGGCCACGCCGACGTGTTTGTGAGCGCCGGCAACACGGGCGCTATCATGGCGGCGTCCATGTTTATTCTGCAGCGCATCCCGGGCGTCGAGCGGCCCTCGATCGCCGGCTTCTTTCCCACCCTGAAGGGCTCCTCGGTCGTTCTCGACATTGGGAGCAACGTCGACTGCAAGCCGGCCCATCTCCTTCAGTTCGCCCGCATGGGCACCGTCTACGCGCGGCAGGTCCTCAAGGCCGACCCGCCTTCGGTGGGGCTTCTCAACATCGGCGAGGAGCCGAGCAAGGGGAATGAACAGGTCAAGGCGGCCCACGATCTGCTCCAGGACGCCGACGGCGTGCACTTCATCGGCAACGTGGAGGGGGGCGACCTGCTCTTCTACGCCGCCGACATTATCATCTGCGACGGGTTCGTGGGCAACGTCCTCCTGAAGTTTGGAGAGAGCATGGCGACGGTCCTCTCGGACATGTGCCAGCAAGAGATGGAGGACCAGGACCTCACGCCCGACGAGAAGACGCTCGTGACGGGCGTGCTCGACGAGGTGCGGGAAGGGTTCGACCCGGAAGAGCAGGGCGGGGCGCCGCTCCTCGGGGTCAACGGCAACGTGATTGTGGGGCACGGACGCTCGTCGGCGGACGCCATCGCGCAGATGATTCACTCGGCCCGGACCCTGGCCACCGAAAACGTTGCCCACGCCCTGGAGGAGGCGTTTCGCCCAGACGCCGCGTAGCCTTCGGCCCCGTCTTCCCTCGCACCGTCCATTTGTGTTATGCCTTCCCCCTCGTCCTCCCCCCGCCAGGCCGCCATCACCTCCGTGGGGCACTATCTCCCCGAGACGCGGCTTACAAACGGGGACCTGGAGGAACTGGTCGACACCAATGATGAGTGGATCCGGACGCGGACGGGGATTCAGGAGCGTCGCATCCTGGACGACGACGGCAAGGCGACGGCCTTCATGGCGACGGAGGCCGCTCAGGAGGCCCTCGACAAACGCGGGATTGGGCCGGAGGCGGTGGACCTGATTGTCGTGGCCACGGTGACGCCCGACATGTTCTTCCCGGCGACGGCTTGTCTCGTGCAGGACAACCTGGGGGCGTCCAACGCGTGGGGGTTTGACCTGTCCGCGGCGTGCAGCGGCTTCATCTACGGCCTCACGACGGGCGCGCAGTTCATTGAGACGGGCCAGGCGGAGACGGTGCTCGTCATTGGGGCGGACAAGATGAGTTCGATCGTGGACTACACGGACCGCACCACCTGCATTCTGTTCGGCGACGCGGCGGGGGCGGTGGTTTTGGAGGCGGACGAGGAGGCGGGACTCCACGACGCGGTCCACCATGTGGACGGCGAGCACGGGGACCTGCTGTGCATGAAGGGCAGCGGTAGTCTTAATCCCCCAACTCACCAGACGGTGGACGCCCACATGCACTATCTCAACCAGGAGGGGCGACAGGTCTTCAAGTTTGCGGTCACCCGGATGGCCGATGTCTGCGAGGAGGTCCTGGACCGCAACGGCCTGGAGGCGGAGGACGTGGACTACCTCGTGCCGCACCAGGCCAACCAGCGCATCATCGACGCCACGGCCAAGCGGATGGGCCTCTCCGCCGACCAGGTGATGGTCAACATCGACCGCTACGGCAACACGACGGCCGCCACCATCCCGCTATGTCTCTACGACTGGGAGGACGACCTGGAGCGGGGAGATGATCTCATCGTGACGGCCTTTGGTGGAGGGTTTACCTGGGGGGCAGGGCACCTCACCTGGGCCTACGGCTGACCATGGGACTCGGGCGGGAGGTCCGCTGTCCGGCGGCCGACGCCGTCCCGATGCGCGCACTCTGAACGTCACACTTCGAATTCCGCACCTCAACACCGTCATGGCGACCGCATTTCTCTTTCCTGGGCAGGGCTCGCAGTCGGTGGGAATGGGCTACGAGCTCTACGAGCAGTATGAGGAGGCCCGGGCGCGCTTCGACGCCGCCAACGACATTCTCGAGTTTGACCTTCTCTCGCTGATGTTTGGCCTAGAGGCCGACGCGGACGACGCGGAAGAGAAACTCAAGCAGACGGAGATCACGCAGCCGGCCCTCTACACCCACAGCCTGGCGGCCATGGCGGTGCTCGACGCCAAGGGCTTGGAGCCGGACATGGGGGCCGGGCACAGCCTGGGAGAGTACAGCGCACTGGCGGCCGTGGGGGCCCTGTCCTTCGAGGACGGCCTGCGTGTGGTGCGCCGGCGCGGAGAGCTCATGGGCGAGGCAGGAGAGCGGCGGCCGGGCGGGATGGCGGCCGTGCTGGGGGCCGACACCGAGCACGTTGAGGAGGTCTGCGAAGAGATATCCGCCTCGGGCGATGGCGTCGTTCAGCCCGCGAACTACAACGCGCCGGGGCAAATTGTCATCTCCGGCGACGTAGAGGCCGTAGAGCGGGCCACGGACGCCGTGAACGGGCGCGCCATGTCCCTGCCGGTGAGCGGGGCGTTTCACTCGCCCCTGATGGAGTACGCCCGGGAGGGGCTCGCGGAGATGCTCGACACGGTGGACATCACTGCGCCCCGCTGTCCGGTGTACCCGAACGTGACGGCCGAGCCGACGACGGACCCCGACGAGATCCGTCGTCGGCTGACGGAGCAGCTTCTCTCACCGGTCCAGTGGGCGCCCACGCTCCGTCGCATGCACGAGGACGGGACCGCCCGCTTCGTGGAAGTGGGGACGGGGCAGGTGCTACAGGGCCTCGTGGGGCGGACCCTCGACGGGGTCGACGCGATGGGGGCGGGCACCCCGGACGAGATCGAGCACCTGGCCGGCGCGTAGAGGGGCCGACGAGGAACGCGTGCTGGGGGCGCCGAGTGCTATTCTGCACACGTCGCGGATCTTGCGTGTCGGCCCCCGCTCCAATCGCCGCGGTCTCATGTCCCCGTCTGGTGCTCGTCCCCTTCCGCTGCCCCGCTGGATTGTCGGTGCCTGCCTCGCGGCGGTACTCCTCGTCGGCTGCAGCGGCGGCGACACGTACACGGTCGACGAGGGGCAACTGTCCGAGCGGTTCCTTCCGGTGGAGCGGGTCGTAGATCATCATCCCGACTCCGTGGAGGCCCTCACCATCACGGAGGCCGATGGGAAGATTCAGTACCAGATCGAGCGGGACTTCGAGTCGCTCACCGAGAAGTGGTCCAGCAGCCTCCAGAACGTCGGCACGGGGCGCAATTTTCGGAGTCGGACCTACGCGACCTTCTGGAGCCTCGAGCTGTCCCTTATGTCGCTGCAGCCGGAGCGAGGCGTCCTTTCACTCCAGAAAGAGCGCGCCCGCGAGCTGATTGCAGAGCGGCGCAAAGAGTACTTTCAGGCGATCCACATCGACGTCTACTGGTTTGTGGGGCGGAATTCGAACGGAATCATCACCGGGCCGGGGGCCCGCACGGAGCTTCGCGTGGGGGACAATACGTACCGCCCCGTTCAGACGGACTACGGCCCCCTTCGGGAGGCCTTCGTTACGGGCGGGCAGACGGCCCTATACCGGCGCAACTCGCTCTTCTTCCGCCGAACGGTCGACGGCACCGACATTCTTGCCGATGCCGCGGGAATGAAGCTCCGCGTCCGCCGGACGGGCAGCGGGGCGCGGCAGGAATTTGCCTGGCGCTGGGCAGAGGAGGAAACCGCACAGGGCGTGCGGGAGTCCCGCCGCGGGCCCGCCTCAGGCCACAGCGCTCGTCGATGAGGGTGAGTGGGCCCCGTTGATCGTGACGAGGAAGCATCAGGGACTGGGGCGTACCGGGGGGCTGCGGAGAACGGCCTTGTCTTTCCGGGTGGGATTCCCAATCTTCCGAGGCGATGGAGGCGGGGCGGTCCGCGTCACATTTCGTCACAGCACACAGGTTCCCACCATGCACGCCGACTTCCACGGCTCCACCGTTCTCGTCACCGGCGGCACGCGCGGCATCGGCCGCGCACTCGTCGAAGCCTTTGCCGACGCAGGGGCCAACGTGGCCTTTACCTTCCGATCGTCCACCGACGCCGCCGCGACCCTCGTGGAGACCCTCGAAGAGCAAGGCACCGAGGCCCTCTCGCTGCAGGGCGACGTGGCCGACCTGGAGACCGCACAAGCCCACGTCGACGCCGTCACGGAGCAGTTTGGGGGGCTCGACGTGCTCGTCAACAACGCCGGCATCACGCGCGACGGGCTCATGCTGCGCATGTCGGAGGAGGATTGGGACGATGTAATTGACACCAACCTGAAGGGAGCGTTCAACTTCTGCAAGGCGGCGTACATGCCCATGATGCGCCAGCAGAGCGGTTCGATCGTCAATATTTCCTCCGTCGTGGGCACCACGGGCAACGCGGGGCAGACCAACTACGCCGCGTCGAAGGCCGGCATTGTCGGCTTCTCGAAGAGCCTCGCCAAGGAGCTGGGCAGCCGCAACGTGACGGTGAATGTGGTGGCGCCGGGGTACGTGCAGACCGACATGACCGACGAGCTGGACGAGGAGACGCGGTCGTCCATTCTCGACGCCGTGCCGCTCGATCGGCTCGCCACGCCCCAGGAGATTGCGGAGACGGTGCTGTTTCTGGCGTCCCCGGCGGCCGCCTACATTACGGGGCACGTGCTTCACGTGAACGGGGGACTCTCAATGTGATTCAGGCCTGGCTTTTTTCGTTCTATTACGGAACGAGAGGATCGATCGGGCGGCCCTTGCGTTGCATCCCTGCTATCTTCTGGTTGGACATCCGCCCCTGCTGCTCCCTCCGAACCCGAACCGGGGCGGGTGGCCAGAGGCGTTCTGACACCCCACAACGACACTCGAACTCGAGCCGCTTGCCGCATGGCTTCCGACATTACTCAGAGCAAGTACACCAACGTCATCGACCTGACCTCTGAGGCCCAGAAGGAGCGGCGCCGCGATGAGGTTGGGTCCGAGCTCCGTGAGCCGAACCCGGCCCTCGACGAGGTGACGGTCGACGACCTCTCCGGGCATATGGAGCAGGCCGTCCACGCCGCCGGCTGGACGGAGCTGATGGACGTTCAGCGAAAGGCCATTCCCTACACCCTCGATGGCCGCGACCTCATCGTGCAATCCCAGACCGGGTCGGGCAAGACGGGGGCCTTTCTGCTCCCGCTGTTTGATCTGGTCAACCCGGACAAGAAGGAGCAGCAGGTCCTCATCCTCACCCCCACCCGGGAGTTGGCGCGGCAGATCCATGAGGAGTTTGAGCAGATGAAGATCGCCACCCCGCGCACAAACCGGATGGAGGCGGTGCTGGTTTACGGCGGAGTGGGCTACCAGCCGCAGATCGACGGCCTTAAGAACGGGGCGCAGGTCGTGATTGGCACGCCCGGTCGCATCCTTGACCACATCAACAAGGGCAACTTCGACGCCGGCACCCTCCGCATGCTGGTGCTCGACGAGGCCGACGAGATGCTCTCGATGGGCTTCTACCCGGACATGAAGGACATCGTCGAGCACGTTCCTGAGGACCGGGTCTCCTACATGTACAGTGCCACCATGCCGCCGAAGGTGCGGTCGGTGGCCCGCGAGTTCCTCGACGACCCGGGCTTCCTCTCCCTCAGCACCGACAAGGTGAGCGTGGAGGAGAATGAGTACCGCTACTACCTGGTGAACCCGATGGACAAGGACCGGGTGCTGGCGAAGCTTCTAGAGATCGAAGAGCCGGAGTCGGCGCTCATTTTCGCGAACACGAAGCGGGAGGTCAGCTACCTCAACAAGTTCCTTGGCAACAAGGGCTACGATATCGACGAGATGTCGGGCGACCTCTCCCAGCGCAAGCGTGAAAAGGCCCTCGATCGGCTACGGGAGGGCGAGCTCCGTCTCCTGGTGGCGACGGACGTGGCCGCCCGCGGCATCGACGTGTCCGAGCTGAGCCACGTCTTCATCTACGACGTGCCGCAGGACCACGAGTACATCATCCACCGCTCCGGCCGCACGGCCCGGGCCGGCGAGGAGGGCACGACCATCGTCCTCTCCACCCACGAGGACGAGTACGAGCTGAAGCGGATGGCCAACACCTACGACATTGAGCTCGAGAAGGCCGAGCTGCCGGACGATCCCCACAGCGAGGCCCGCGACTTGCTCCGAGAGCGCTACGCCAACGCCGACTTCGCTCCTAACGGAGAGGGGCCGGGCGTCGACGACTTCGTCCCCCTCGTGAAGGAGCTCTCCGAGGAACAGCCGGAACTGCTCGCCTCCGTGGTGAGGGAGCTCTACGCCCGGGCAAAGGAAGAAGAGACGGATGAGGCGGCGTAGATTCGCGGGTCGTGACGCGTGACTTCCTCCGCCCCCCCTACGCGTCCCCTGTCACCCGTCCGTTCCCAAAACCTGCTCCGCCTGCCGGTACGCGATGAATCCGCTTGCCGCGAAGATCACAGCGTAGATGCCCAGCGGCGTTTTGGTCTGTGCGATTGCCTGGTAGGCAAGGGCCGACACCCCGGCCGCGAGGCCTCCGGACAGCAGGAAGATGATGACGTGAAGGAGCCACCGGCCAAACGCCTGGCCGACCGAGAGCGATTGATCGGACATGTTCGTGTGCGGGTCGGGTGGGAAGGAAAGACGGGCGGTGAATCTACCAGGACGGGGAGATAAGGGCAAACGATCAATCCCGCAGAGAAATGAGAATACGGGGGCGGCAAAGAAAAGAGCGATGCTGTAACATCCACCCCCTTCGGTAGCCCGAGACGCGTTACAAGATTTTTCTCCTCAGTTTAAGCCAACCTGGGGGGTGTTTTTGCTATACTGTATTCAGACATATTAGTGAGAAATTGCGCCCTCGCCACGAGGGCGCTTTTTCTATTTTGGGCCAATCTGAGAGCTCCCGTCATCCTCCTCGGGCAAATGTGGCCCGCTTTTGGGGCTTAGTCGGCGCGAAGAGCATAGGCCCAAAATCCCCCACTGCCGCCCAGATTGAGCGATTTCCGGGTGATGACAAGGCCAAGTCGGGCACCGTGGCGCGCGCTCACGCTCGCCTGAGTGGGCAATCCCCTTGCGACGGACAACGAGATCGCTCTGAGCGGGTCTCTTCTTTTAGGTTTCGACAAACGAAGAGAGCGTCCCTGATTTCCATGTAGTGAGACTTTGGGGTGGGCTCACTTCTTCGCCGTGGATCGCCGGGACAAGTCCGAGACGCCCTGCGCCGGGGGCCGTCGCCACTTCGCGTCCAGCGACCACCGCCCGCTCCCAAACGTGCACACGAGCAGGAGGAGAAACAGTACCAGCGCCGAAAACTCCAGCGACTGGTTCGCCGACAAGAGGCCGTCGTGCCAGTGGACGAGAAAGACGGCCCCGATCAGAATGGGAAGCTGAACCAGGGCGGCGACGCGCGTGTAGAGCCCGACGGCCAAGCAGGCTCCGCCGATGAGATGGGCCGTCGTGACGTAGACGGACAGCCCGGTAAGTCCAAGGCCCGGCTCCGTGGTGCCAACGAGTTGTTGTAGCCCGCCTGTTGTCGTCAGCAGGACGAGGCCGCGAAAGAACAGACCGGTGCCCAGGTAGACCCGGAGGGCGTCAAGGACGAGGTCGCGCTGTGCTTCGAGACTGCGGAGCAACGACATGGGGGGTGAGACGTGCGATCCTGTAGGCGAGAGTACATTTTCGTAACAAAAGACACCGAAAGACGATCCGACCCTGAGGCCGAGGGCACACCCCGCCGGAGAACCACTCTGGCGGTCCGCTGCGTGTCAGAGCGTGTCTTTGCCCACGAGCCTCCCGTTCTATGCACGACGACACGACCCCCCCGCCCCAATCGCTCCGAGAGCTCCGCGCCGAGTGGCGCGAGCGCCTCCGCGCGGCCCGCGACCGAGCCGTGGCGCAGATCGACGACCTCACGCTGGCCGACCTTCGCGCCCTCCGGGCCACGATCGATGAGGAGCTGGGGCGGCTGGCAGAGCGACTGCCCGATCCCGGCCCCGTGGAAACCAAGGGCCCGATGACGGCGGAGGAACAGGCCCGGCATGTACAGGATGCGCTTCGCTACAACGCGCTCCAGGTCCGCCGGCAGCTCGTTCACCACGAGCTCAGGCGCCAGGCCTTAGGGCCCGCCGCGGGGGAGCAGAATCTGGAGGTGCCCCCCACCACGAAGCACTACGCCACCCTCGCCTGGACGGTGATGGGCGAGGGCGACGTGGACACGACCGCCGAGGTATACCGCGAGGTGGCCCGCCGTGCGGACGAGGACGTTCACCTCACGACCGTCGAGAAGTGGTTGCGAGAGAAGAATCCCCACCACCCCGAAGAGACGGACGGGCGCTGGACGGAACTCCGCCGCGCGGTGCTCCTGGCCTCGGCGTAGGTTGAGAGGGGTCGGCGTCCGTGGTCGGGACGCGTCACTTTGAGTCCCCCGCGTCGGTCGCGCCCTCCTCCACGTACCCCAGTACGTTCAGCACCTTTCCCAGGCCCACCAGCAGGCCGGCCCCAACGAGCCCGACGACCCCCAAGAGGCTCCGAAGATTGTCGCCCGGCCCCGCCATCACCAATAGCGCGAGGCCGCCGACACCAACCACCAGGGCGAGGCGGGAAGAGAGGTTCGACACGAAGTGGATGTATGAACCGGGGAGAGAGGAGAGGTCCCGACGGTGGGAGACAAATAGAAAAAGCCCGCCTCGGGTGGCGAGCTAGATTTTTGACTAACACTACACCAGCCAATATAGCGAAATCGGCCCCCGGCTCGTCAAGGCTTTTTGTGTGGTAATGGCGAAGAAAAAATTAAGTTTTAGAAAACTAAATGTGGCGTCCACGTGTCCGATTTTCCGAGAACGGACGGTGTCCGCCCGAACACGATCCACGCCCGACCGTGAACCGCTCGTGGCTGTTGGGTCATGTCGACAGCCGTCGCGCGTCACCGAGCGTTTTCATCCGCATTGAGCCTGTTTTATGGATCCACGCATCGAAGAACACGCCTCGATTCTCCTCGACTGGTCGACCGACGTCCACAGTGGCGACGATGTCGTCATTGCGGCGGGCCCCGACGCCCACGAGCTGGTCGTGGCTCTGCACCGGGAGCTAGGGGAGCGAGGCGCCAACCCGACCACCCTCTACTCGTCCGGCGAGGCCTCCCGGGCGCACCTCCGGGCCCACGACGATGAGTTTACCCTCCCGGAGCACACCCTAGCCCTCTACGAGGCGTGCGACGTGGCCATTCACGTGCGGTCGGATCCCAACTTGGCGGCCCTCAACGACGTCTCGGGCACGCGCCTCGCGGAGCGGTCCCGCGTCCACAAGCCGATCATTGAGGAGCGCCTCTCCAAGCGCTGGTGCCTCACGCAGCACCCGACGAACGCCCACGCCCAGGCGGCCGACCTGCCCCTCGGGGCGTACCGTGACTTCGTCTACGGCGCCATCCTGCGCGACTGGGACGCGGTGGAGGCGTACCAGGAGGAGCTTCGCCAACGGCTGGAAGACGCGAGCACGGTGCGGGTGGTGGCCGGAGAGACCGACATCGAGATGAGCGTGGCGGGCATGCACGCCATCAACTCCGCCGGGCGGCACAACATGCCGAGCGGGGAGGTCTTCACCGCCCCGGTGCCCGACAGCGTGGAAGGCACCGTCCTCTTCGACAAGCCGCTCATCCATCAGGGGCGTGAGATGGAGGGCGTGCGCCTGCGGTTTGAGGAGGGCACGGTCGTGGAGTCGTCCGCGGAGCGCAACGAGGAGGCGCTCAACGACCTGCTCGACACCGACGACGGGGCGCGGCGCCTCGGCGAGCTGGGCATTGGGACGAACCGTGAGATCGACCGGTTTACCAAGAACATGCTCTTCGACGAGAAGATGGGCGAGACGGTCCACCTGGCCCTCGGCCGCGCCTACGACGCCAACGTGGGGGAGGGGCAAGAGGGCAACGACAGTGCCGTGCACGTGGACATGATTCTCGACACGAGCAGCGGCCGCATCGAGTTCGACGGCGAGGTCATCCAGGAAGGAGGCCGGTTTGTGTGGGAGTAGAGCCCCGAGGTTGGCGCGCTTTAAGGTTTCTCGCAGAGCAGCGATAACAGTTCCCCAATCGTGCCCGGTGGATGTTCGGGGGACGGAGTCGTAGGAGTCGAACAGCGGGCATTTACTGAGAAGGGTTGAACGCGCCATGCGTCGCCTCTGCCGTCATTTCAGTGGCCCGTCCGGGCGAGGCCTTCTGCTCCTCGCCGTTGTGCTTCTGTGGATAGGGGGCGGGGGCGGCGCGCAGGCCCAGCATCTCGATACCGGGCTCTACGCCAAATTCGGCGCCGGCCTCTCGGACTACGCCGGGGACCTGACGACGCAGGGCGCGGGGGTACAGGAGGGCGGCGTGGACGCCAACGTTCTCAAACACTTCCCTCTGGCGGCGGGGGGCGAGCTGGGCTACCAGTTTTCTCCGGCGTGGGCCCTTGCACTGGGGGGGCAGGCCGGGAGCTACGCGTCGGTGGGAGACGCCACCCCCAGGGGGGATTCCTACCGCCGCTACACGTCGTATCTGCTGGGCCGCTACACGGTTGGGGCCCCGCGGCGCGTGTCGTTTTATCTTGACGCGGGCCTCAGCGCGACTGTCGGCGGCGCGCCGGGTACGGATACGGGCATTGGTCCCTCCGTGGGGGGCGGCATCGACATCCGCGCCAGTCGTGGGGTCTCCATCTACGTCGAGTCCCGAGTCAACGTGACCGTCCCGGACGATGCGGTAGACGGAGTAGAAGGGGGCCGTGGTGGGGGCACCCGGTCGTTTGACGCCGTCAGTCAGCCGCTGGGCTTCGGCGTTCGATTCAGTCTGACGACGCCCACTGCGCCCGAGATCACCGCGCTCGACGGGCCTGCCAAGGTGGAGGCGGGCACGCCGGTCACGTTTACGGCGACCGTGAACGAGAGCGAGGCCGCCCGTCCACTCCGCCGCCAGTGGACCCTCGGGGACGGAGCGGAGGGGACGGGGGCGACGATCACGCACACGTACAGCCGTTCCGGCACCTATACGGTGGCCGTGTCGGCGAGCAACGAGGCCGGGGCGGCGACGGAATCGACGACGATCCGGGTCACTCCGGCGGCGACGCCGTCCGATCCGGAGGCGCCGTGGGGCGTCTCGCTGTCCGCCCGCCCCAACCCGGTACGCGTGGGCGAGCCGGTCCAGTTTCGGACGGTAGTAGAAGGGACGGAGCCCCTTGCCTACCGCTGGACGTTTGGCGACGACACCGCCGACCGGGGCCCCGAGCCTACGCACACGTTCGAGCAGCCAGGATGGCACACGGTCCGCGTCCGCGTGTCCAACGACGGGGGCACGGAGACGCTCTCCATGAAGGTGCACGCGGAACGAGGGGCGTCCCGAGAGCCCGGCTCCTCGGAGCACACGGCGGAGACGTGGGCAATTGGCATTGCGTCGATGCGCGACCGGGAGGGGGCGCGGGTGATGGCACGGCGGTACCGAATCCGGTTGCCCGAGGCGCTGACGTCGGTCCGGATCGTGCAGACCGAGCGCGACTCGGAGGACTACCACCGGGTCGTCGTTGGGACCTACGACACGGAGGCGGCCGCCCGGAAGACCCGTCGGCGGTACCGGCAGGTGCTACCCGAAGGGGCGTGGGTCGTACGAATTCAGTGAGGCGGAGGACGAGAGGAGCGCGCTAGGCTCTCCCTTCGAGCACCTCTCCTGGTGAAAGAGGACCGAGATACAATTTCTTCGACCGCGATGGAGGCGCGTTCTAGCGAGGGGGGCTCCTTCTGGATCACGACAGCGTTCCAAGAAGGATGAGTTTGCCTTAGAAGACCTACGGACTAAGAAGCAACCTGTACGCCCGAGTTGCGGTGCCTGGACGAGCCGGCATTGAGGCAAACTCTGACTCCACCCGTTGCGCCGGCCGACAGAGACGGTCGTGCTGATGCCGATATGATCACGGAAAAATGAGTGGAGGACGGCAAGGCCAGATGGGGGCGTAGCGAAATAGATGCAGCCCCTCCAAAAGAAAAAACGCCTCCCGAACGGCCGTAGGCGCCGCTGAGAGGCGTTTGAGGGGGTGGGCGGTGCTGGATTTGAACCAGCGACTTCCTGCTTGTAAGGCAGGTGCTCTAAACCGCTGAGCTAACCGCCCCAGTTGAGTTGAGGGTTGGGTGTGCAGGATTGAGTGTTCAGTAGAAAACGCACAACACTCAACGCCAAACCCGCAACAAATGAAGAAGCGGAGCGGGAGACGGGGATCGAACCCGCGACCTTCAGCTTGGGAAGCTGATGCTCTGCCACTGAGCTACTCCCGCTTCTGAGTAGACATGGGCTCCTAATGCAAGTCCCCGCGGTCAGTTCCTGGGGCGCCCGTCCGGGGATCGTGCAATTTGACGGTGTCTTTGTCGTCCAGGCGCAAAACAAGGCGGCGGGGCCGTCGTTAGACCCCGTTGCAGCAATTTTTCACGCACACAACGTCCTGTTGTTATGCCGAAGCGCACCTACCAGCCCAGCGACAAGAAGCGCAAGAAGAAGCACGGCTTCCTTGAGCGCATGAAAACGAAGGAGGGCCGAGAGATCATCAAGCGGCGCCGGAAGAAGGGCCGCGAGAAGCTTTCGGTGAGCGACGAAGACTCCGGCAAGCCCGTGTAACCGGCGGTTCCTGTGTCCGAGGTTCCCGAACGCGTCGCCCAGCGGCGTCTCACGTTTCCCCCGTCGTACCGTCTAAAGCGGCGGCGTCTCATCCGGTCGCTCTTCGACCGGAGCCAAGACGACGTGCAGACGGTCGCGGTAGGGTGTGTACGGCTGCTCTACCGCGTCGTGGACCGAGAGGCGCTCGGGCACGACGTGCCGCTCCAGGTCGGGTTTGCCCCAGGGTCTCGCGCCGAAAGTGGGGTGGAGCGCAACCGGATCCGCCGGCTTCTGCGAGAGGTCTACCGGGTGCACCAATACACCCTGGTAGGCCCTTTCGTATGTCGCCCCGATGCGCTCATCGTCATGATCCTGTTCCGGGGCGCCCCCACGCAGGCCGACGACGGCATCGGACGCGATCTGCCGCGCGCGATGCGGCAGGCCGCGGCGTCGTTTGAAGAGGAGGGCGCGGGGCACTAGCGCCGCAGCCTCTCGGAATTCTACGGTGATCTTGAAATCCGACGGGGCACGTTGCACGGGGGTACTCGTTGTCTCTAGCCGTATCGGTCCCGTCGTTCGTCCGGGCTGCCCTCCGTGCTCGGTACGACGACGGGCGAACGCATTCATCAATCTGTCCTGGTCCCTTGGCTTCCCCACTCCGCAACAATCCCGAGCCGGAAGATCAGCGCAACGTGATCATCGCGACGATCCTCGTCGCGGTCATCATGTTTGCGTGGATGTTCTGGTTTAGCCCGACGCCGCAGCAACAACAGGCCAGTGCCCCCGCCGATACGGCCCAGCAGGCCGAGCGGCCCGCGACGGCAGGGGACACGGCCCCGGACGCCCCGCCCTCCGACTCCGCGTCCCCCACCACAGCGGGGGCGGGCGCCGAGGGATCGCAGTCTCGGGCCGAGCAGCCGGAGGCGCCGGCCGCGGACTCTGTCACGGCCGCGGCACTGCAGGGCACGGCCCGCGACATCGTGGTGGAGACGGACCTCTACACGGCGGTGTTGTCTACCCAGGGCGGCACGATCGAGCGCTTCACGCTCAAGGAGTACAAGCAGTTCAACCAGGAAGACCCGGTCCAAATCGTCGACACCACGGCCGGGGGCACCCTCTCTCTTTCGTTTACGACGCCCACCCGGCGCCGCGTCGACACCCGCACCCTCTACTTTTCGGCCAGCACCGAGGCCGATACGATTCGGGTGGAGGATGCGGCGCGAACCCTCACCTTCGAGGCGCAACTGGGCACTGGGACGCTTCGCCAGTCGTACACCTTCCACCCGGACGACTACGACCTCGGCCTCGCCATCGAACAGGAGCGGCCCCGCAGCTTCCTGACGGGCGACGGCTACGAACTCACCTGGCACGGCGGCATGCCCTACTCGGAGGGCGGGGAGGAGAGTGAGCTCCGCTACACGGGCCTCTACGCCCAGAACGGCGAGCAAATCCAGCGCCTCACGCTGTCGGACGCGGACCAGAACGAGAAGCGCGTCGAGGGGGACGTGTCGTGGATGGCGGTGAAAAACAAGTACTTCACCGCGGCCCTCATGCCGGATCGTCCCGAGTCCGCCCTTGGGGCGGTGCTTTCTGGGAGCAAGGAGGGCCGTGTTACCAGCGAGGCGGCCTTCAAGGACCTGACGGGGCGACTTCAGATGCCGCTGCCCCGCGAGGCCTCCCACGTCGACAAGTTTCACCTCTACGCGGGGCCGATCGACTACTACAGTCTGGCCGACTACGACCGCAACCTGTACGGGATGGTCGACTACGGCTGGGACTGGTTCGAGTGGATGACCAAGCCGCTCGCTGAGTACCTCTACATTCCCATGCTCACGTACCTCGGGGGCGGGCTGCCCTCGTGGCTGTTCGGGGGCGGCCTTCCGTACGGGGTGGTTGTCATCCTGATGGCCGTCCTCATCAAGACGGTGGTCTATCCGCTCACGAAGTCCTCCTACCGCAGCATGGCGCAGATGCGGGAGCTGCAGCCGAAGATGCAGGAGATCAAGGACAAGTACGACGACGAGCCCGAGAAGCAGCAGGAGGAGATGATGAAGCTGTACCGCGAGACCGGGGTGAATCCCCTGGGGGGCTGTCTACCCATGTTTTTGCAGTACCCCATCCTGATCTCGCTCTATCAGTTTATCCCCAAGTCTATTCAGCTGCGGCAGAAGAGCTTCCTGTGGGCGTCGGACCTCTCGGCGCCGGACGTCATCCTGCAGCTGCCGTTCACGATTCCCTTCTACGGCGACTACGTCGCGGGCTTCACGCTCCTCATGGGGCTGGCCATGATTGTCACCATGCGCGTACAGTCCACGGGCGGCGGGGCGGCCGGCGGACAGGCGAAGATGCTCATGTACGCCATGCCGGCGGTCATCTTCTTCATCTTCAACCGGTTCGCGTCGGCGCTCAGCCTCTACTATCTCTTCTACAACATCGTCACGGCGGCGCAGCAGAAGTGGATCAACATGCAGCTGGAGAAGGAGAAGGACGAAGACGGCAACCTCACGAATGGGGTCGGGTCGGATGAGGACGTCGAGAAGGGCTTCTTCGGCAAGCTCATGGAGCGGGCGCGGGAGGCACAGGAGGAGCAGAAGCGATAGGGGGCTCACACGCTGATTTGCGGGCTTCTCACCGGGGGAGGAGCCCTGCGCCGACACTGCGTGTAGACCGTACATGACTATGACCCCGTAGGACTGAAACGCTCTTGCGATGGTTGACTGATGAGAGTTGCTCGTGGTGTTGTCGTCATCGCTGGCATTCTCGTGCCGTACCTGGCACGTCTGCTTCCCGGCGGGGGAGGCGTGGGGCCGTACGTGCAACAGGGCCTCTCGGCCGTTCTCTTCCTGGAGGTGTTTAACGTGATTGCGTGGGGGAGCATTGTGGCGTGCAGCGTTCTGTACCGCCATCCGGCCGCCCTTCTGCCTCCGGCTCTTCTCGGCTTCGGATACGTGGGGTGGGGACACTACGTGCTCGACCTCTCAGCCAATGCACAGGCGGGGGGTGCGATCGTCTTGATTCCCGTGTACGCGCTGCCCTTTATTGCCGTCGGTGGAGGGGGCGGGTATTTCCTTGACCGGTGGTGGCGGGAGGAGGCCTAGCCGTCTCAGTTCCGGAACGAGGAGCAAAGCCCTATTTTGCAGGACCCCTGTCTCTTTCACCAATTGGTTGCGCGTCATGCCCGACGACACCATCGCAGCCATCGCCACGGCCCGCGGTCGAGCCGCCCTTGCCGTCGTGCGCACCTCCGGCCCCGGCGCGGTTTCCGTCGTGGACGACTGTTTTCGTGGCGCCGACCTGTTGGAGGCGGAAAGCCACACGGCCCACGTCGGATTTCTGGTGGACGACGAGGGCAACGACATCGATCAAGTCGTCGTCACGGTCTTTCGCGCGCCCAATTCCGCCACGGGCGAACATGTCGTGGAGGTCTCATGCCACGGCGGTGATCTTGCGCCCAAGATGGTGCTGCAGAGCCTGCTCGACCACGGGGCCCGCATGGCCGAGCCCGGCGAGTTTACCGAGCGCGCGTTCCTGAACGGCAAGATGGACCTCGCGCAGGCCGAAGCGGTGGCCGACCTCATTCACGCCACCTCCACGAAGGCGCACGAGGCGTCCCTCACGCACCTCAAGGGCCGCTACTCGGAGCTGCTGGAGGACCTCCGCGAGGAGCTCCTCAACCTGTGCTCGCTCGTGGAGCTGGAGATCGACTTCTCGGACAAGGACGT
>Ga0207753_1000421_pt1 | contig 16635 bp, 13 predicted proteins | sample PonA233FremontCA_2_FD_187273 | JGI IMG/M metagenome (GOLD analysis project Ga0207753, IMG submission 187273) | Salt pond sediment microbial community from Fremont, CA, USA - Pond A23 Sediment 3 (SPAdes) | ecosystem: Environmental > Aquatic > Non-marine Saline and Alkaline > Saline | place: USA... | reverse complement strand
CCCGGGTATTCATTTCCGCCCGATTTCCATCCGTTTTGGGACCGCGCGTGCCCCGTTCGTCTTGCCGACGACGTGGTCGTACAAGGGTTCTCCCCGGAAGACCGGCTCCTGGTTCTCGTCCATCATGGCATCAAGAACCAGTGGCGGGCCCTGCGACACGTTGCCGACGTGGCGGCTGTGGTTCAGGGGGACGACATAAACTGGGAGCTTCTGTGCGGTCGGGCAGAAACGATGAATGCCACCCGTGCGCTCGGGCTGGGGCTACGCATGGCCCACGATTTGTTGGGCACATCTCTTCCCGCCCGGGCAAAGGAATGGGCTTTGGGAGCCCCCATGGAAGACATTGCCGCGTCTATGACGGCCTATCTGCAGAGCCGCCCACAGCAGTCGGCACTCCCACTCACAGATCGCGTGCGTCTCCAGATGGCGACGAAGGATGCCCTTGCGGACCAGGTACGGTACGGGGCCCACTCGGCGCTGCAACACCTCTGGTCGGGACTGCTTAAACCGTGAGTAGCTACTAGCAAAAACTGCATCTGACTTATGGACACAATCATGATTGATGAATCATCCGTCGTCGTCGCGGCCGACCACCAGACCTCCGCCGAGGTGGACGGGGAAAGTGTGATCCTGGATCTAGAGGAGGGGGTCTACTACGGGCTGAACCCAGTGGGCGCCCGAATCTGGTCGGAGATTCAAGAACCGACCGCGGTGGAAGAGATTACGGCGGCGATTACCGCCGAATACGACGTGGACGCCGAGCAGTGCCGGGAGGACGTACTTTCCCTCCTTCGGGACCTCAGAGAGAACGACCTGGTCGAGGTCGAAGGGTAACTGGACACTCCACAAGGACGAACCCCTGCGGTATATGAGCGGAATTGCGGGCATTTACTACTTTGATGGGCGTCCGGTTGGCAATGAGATTGGCCGAATGGTCGATGTGATGGAGCATCGGGGGCCGGACGAACAGGCAACCTGGTCGGACGGATCAGTCGGGCTGGGCCACTGCATGCTTCATACGACCCCCGAGTCGCTTCACGCCTCCCTTCCTCAGGAGAGCGCACAGAGTGGCTGTGTAATTACCGCCGATGCCCGCATCGACAACCGGGAGGACCTCATTCAGAATCTTCAGCTGTCTTCAGACCGCGATCAGACAATCCCGGACAGCACACTGATTCTCCGGGCCTACGAGAAGTGGGGACGCGACTGCGTGGATCATCTGCTGGGGGCGTTTTCCTTTTCCGTGTGGGACCAGAGAGAACAGCAACTGTTTTGTGCGAAAGACCATTTTGGAATCAGGCCTCTGTATTGCTATTTCGACGAGGACCACCTTTTCGCATTTGCCTCAGAGTTGAAGGCCTTGTTCCAAATCGAGTCTGTGCCGAAGGAGCTTGACGAGGTTCGTATTGCAGAACACCTCATGGCCCCGGTCAAAGAAGACGTCACTCGAACATTTTACGAAGAGATCCACCGGATCGCCCCTTCACATGTGGTCGTGGTCCAACCAGACTCACTTACGAACACGCGATACTGGACCCTCGATCCCAACCGGAAAATCCACCTGTCGTCAGATGAAGAGTACGCGGAACGATTCAGAACCCTGTTCGAGGAGGCTGTGCGTGCTCGACTTCGAAGCAATCGTCCCGTCGGGGCAATGCTGAGTGGCGGGTTAGATTCTTCCTCGGTTGTCTGCCAAACAGCTCAAATTCTGGAAAATGAGGGGGTAAGTTCTCCACTCCACACCTTCTCAGCTGTGTTCGGTGAGTTTCCAGAGTCTGACGAGAGTAGCTACATTAACGCAGTAGTTGACAAATACAGCGACAGTCTTTCTCCTCATCTGTTGCAGGTCGACGAACGGAGCCCCCTCGCTGAATGGGATGACCTCTATCAGTTTTTCGACGGGGCTTGTCCTTGGGGTAACGTCTACATGCAATGGAGATTATTTCGTAAGGCGCACGAGCAAGGCGTTCGGGTCATCCTAGACGGGTTTGACGGTGACACGACCGTCTCTCACGGCTTGGGCTACTTCAACCAACTTCGAGAGGAAGGTCGATGGATCAAGCTCGTGCGCGAGGTAGCGGCATATGCTCAAGCCAACGGAGAGTCCCCACGAGGGGCAGTTTGGAGTTGGATTAAGGGACCTCTCTTTTCTCTGCCGGGACTCGCTCATCTCGTAGATGCTCGACAATTCGTAAGGGAGCACTTAAGCGATCAGAATGACGACCGTGTGGAGCCCGCAAAACCAGTTTGGAGGCGTGCATTGAGCGATACGCTTTTGCAAGAGGTAAACCCTTATATTGAGGAGAACGAAGGCTCGAAGCCGCTCACACAACGAGAGCACCAGTACCGGAGGATTGTCCGTCCGGTGATGACGCGTATACTGGATGCACATAGCTACCTCACACCGAGCTCATCCGTCACTCTCAGATACCCTTTCTACGACAAGCGGCTCGTTGAATTCTGTCTCGCACTACCTCCTGAGCAAAAACTCCGGCGAGGATGGTCGCGACTGATTTTACGGCACGGTATGCAGGGATTACTCCCCTCTGAGGTACAATGGCGAGAAGGCAAAGGGCACCTCAATCATGGATTTGACGGAGGACTGAGAAGACACGAACGCTCTCTCCTCATGAGTCTAGTGCAGGACAACCTCGGAGGAATAAACCGCTTTTCGTCGACCAATTTCCTTCAAGATGGGGTGTCTAAGTACCTAGACGGTAGGATTGGCAGTGGCTCGGAAGGAGAGGGACTAGCGGTCTGGAGAGCCCTCTCACTTGCTCACTGGCTGCACCACAAAAGAATATAGCATAAAATCAGATATTGATAATCCAAATGTCTAAGGTGTTGCACGCCAGAAAATTTCAGCTGACTGCCTAAAAAGCGCAACAAAGGGCGCGGGCAGTGCATTAGACTTGCGGTAGCTACCATGCTGCAAAAATTCTCTTTGCAGTTCACTAATTCTCTCGCAATTGTGAGGTGTCACCATGGACACGAAAAAAGCGTATAGCAAACCATCTGTCGTAAACTACGGCTCCGTTGAGGAAATCACACGCGGAGGCAGCGTGTCAAATTCGGACGCCCAGGGCGATGACAATACAGCGTACAGCCCAGGGAGTCCCTGATCCTCAGGACCGTCCCTTTTATGTGAGCACAAAAAGCGGGAGTGATATACTCCCGCTTTTTGTGTTGGTTAGAGAACGTGAGGTTCTATCTAGAGACTCACTTAGAGCCTGCATCCAATCGAAGGAAGTTAGGTGAGAGCGGGCACTGCGTGGCGTCTCCAAGGCGTGTGAAGCAGTCGATGCAGCGCTGCGAAGCGAGTGCTTTCGGAATGCGGAAAGCCGTAGCAGCGGGCAGGACCATTCGCAGCCCTTCCGGTCCTGTTTGAATACAGGCTCTTACAGCACCCTCTGGCTGTAAACCTTTCGTCCTCCCATTTTTGCACGAGCACGGGATGACCATCTCGGTAATCAATCCACGGCGCACCAGTGCCTAAGCTAAAGGTCGGTTCGTCAGCCCAGCTTTTGACCTACCCGAAAGTCAGAGGCCCCTGACCTCGAAAACTGTTTCCCTTTTCGTCGATTTCGGGGTCTCAACATGGCATTACCCCAGACCTTTGATAAACTGAGGGGCCCAAAGCCAACTACAATCAAATTTGCCACGCGGAGGTGGTCTGAAATTTGCTATGAAACTTTTCGAGCTTAAGCCCAGCTCTATACGTTGCCCCACTCAATATCTAAAAACTCAGTAACCCATTACCTTTTACTCACTCTCCAACCCATTTCTTCGGTTTCTTAAGTCCATTTATGAATACGAAAAATGGAACTGCACGTGCAAATAGACCTTTCGGATTGGCTATTTTTTAACAGCTGGTCAGTCATGACGAAAAAAAGAAAACAGATGACCCTCAGAAGACCAAAATGACCTTGCTACACGTTAAAACATTTGGCCATAAACGGAAGTGAACCCGGACACACTATTATAAATATGAAAAAAGCAAAATACTTGTACACTGCTTTTGGAATAAATATAGCCTCTGAAATATGCATTCCAGAGCTAAAAAGTATATCAAAAAAAAGTGCGCATGCGAAAATAGAATATGGAGAGATAAAAAGGCCATCTTTGCCAAGCGGAAAGTACTCCTCGAAAATAAGTAGAGAAAATGGCGAGTTTTCATGTTATATAAAAGATGTTGGCGGTATAAAAGTCTGTGGCGGACGAAAAATCATCGCCTCCCCAGAAGATGGTGCAGAGAAGAAAGGCTTTCGTTTTTTGGTTTCGGGAATTGCTCTTGGGCTCCTGCTTCACTTGCGGGGTCTCGTCACGCTACATGCGAGCGCTGTCGCTATCCAGGACCGCGTCGTTGCGTTCGTCGGGCGCACAGGGACAGGCAAATCAACCACCGCGGCGGCCCTTCATTCTCGTGGTTATCCTGTTGTGACCGACGATCTTCTCGTGCTCGACATGGATGAAGACTCCGTGCAGGTCTACCCCGGCTTCCCCCATCTGAAGTTAACTCCTGAATCAATCATCAAATCCGTCGACGAAGACCCAGACTGCGTGCCTAAAATCGATCCGGAGGGCCCCAAGCACTCGTTCGCGGCGGAGGAGAACTTCGTGGATGAGCCCCTGCCTCTTCAGTGTATATACGTGCTCGATTATCAGGAGGACGAATCCTCGCCCCCCTTCAGTCAGGCGATCACAGGCAAGGATGCGTGCATAGAACTCGTCCGGAACTCATACGTGGCCCGCCTGCTCCCCGAGGAAGCCATCTCGCCACACCACCTGAAGCGAAGTGCAGAAATCGCTCAGTCCGTACCGGTCCGTCGCCTGTACCGCGAAAAATCCTTGAGTAACCTCCGGACCCTTGCCGCCTTCATTGAGCAAGAGCAGTCTTCCAACGGACGACCTGTGGAAGCCCCAACCGGCAGCCGATCGCATAACCGGTGTGACGAAGAGCCCCTCTGATTCACAGCCCGGACGGTCCCCAATCCCTAATGGCAATTCCCGTTTCTATATTGATCTGTACGCGGAACCGGGCTTCTCACCTGCGGGATACGCTTCGTTCGGTTCGCCAAATCTCGATTCCCGATCACCTCACCCCCGAGCTGATCGTCGTCGATAATGGATCGACGGATGACACCCCCGAGGCGGTACGGGCGACCGCAATTGAGAATCTGCCGCTCCGGCGTGTCGTCGAACCGACTCCAGGGGTCGCGCGGGCCCGGAATACTGCAATCCAAAACGCGACAGGGGAAATTCTCTTGTGGCTCGATGATGATGTCCGAGTTCCGGTGGACTGGCTCTACTGCATGACACGCCCGATTTTAGAATCAGGAGTCGACGCTGTCGCCGGGACGGTTGAGTTTCCGTCACACTTACAGCGGGACTGGATGCGGCCCTTTCACCGGACAACCCTGGCCTCAACGGAGTCGATTGATTCCGAGGCCCCCGAGAACATCATCAGCGCAAACATGGCGTTCAACCGGGCGGTGCTTGCGGACGTGTCCGGCTTCGACCCCGAGCTGGGCCCCGGAAGTCGGGTGGGTGCCCTGGAAGACACGCTGTTTTCTTGGCAGTTGCGGGATGCTGGATATCGAATTGGGAGGGTCACCGAGACGGCCGTAGAGCATCACTTCGATGAGCACCGATTGAGTCGGGAAGCCTTCATTCAGGCAGCGATTGCACGTGGGAAATCGCTCGCGTACATCCGCTACCACTGGCTCCACTACTCTCAAGAGGACTGGACCCACCGGTCTCATGCCCATGAGGTATGGCGACACCCTCGGCTCATCCTAGCGAAGCGGCTGACCGACTGGATCATTCAGCGGTGGCTTCACTGGCTCAGGGCGCACCCGGCTCCAATCGGGCGCCGAGAATTTTGGACCATCCTGAACGCATATAGCCTCCGGCAATACCTTCAAGAGCGAACGCGCACCCGAAACTACAGAAAGCGAGGCCTCCAAAAAATTCATGGCGAAAAAGAAAGACAAAGTGTCTCTCTAACGTCAGTCTCTAAAAGCCCGTCTCGGGGATAACACACTCCCGAGAAACCGACAGGACCTCCTGCTCCCCCTGCTTTTCCCTTTGCCCGAGTGACGCAATTGGCAAGTGCCCCGCGTCTTCCTCGCAGATGCACTGGTGAAGGAATTTGCGGTGCGCCTCCCCAATTTCCTCCCAGAGTTTCCTTTCACTCTCATAGCGCAGGAAGCCGCGTCCTATGGGCGCGGAGGAATGCGCATTTGGTCAACTGGTTGAAGCAATTGTTTTCGGGTCTGGTATGAATAAGTGATATGAAACTGACCGCCCAAATCAAATTGCTGCCGTCTGATGAGCAGGCCGAAAGTCTGCTCAGGACCTTAGAGCGTGCCAACAAGGCATGTCAGTATATCAGTGACTACGCCTACGAGAGCGGCGACCACTCGAAATACAAACTCCAAGACGCTGTCTACCATGACGTTCGGGAACAGTTTGATTTAGGGGCACAAATGGCAGTTCGGGCGCTCGGGAAGGTGGCAGATGCCTACAAGACCAATCCCGACGCGCACAACCAGTTCGATATTCGGGGCGGTTTCCCCTACGACAGTAGGATTCTGAGTTTTTACACCGACCGACAAGAGGTTTCCATCTGGACCTTGGGTGGTCGGGAGAAAATCAGCTACGAAGTTGGCGAGAATCATCGTGCCCTGTTGGAGCAGGACAAGGGCGAAGCCGACCTCATCTACCGAAACGGCATGTTCTTTCTTCTTGTGAGTTGCCAGATGCCTACGGCCAACCTGTCTGATGAGGACGTGGAGGCGATCGACGGGTATCTTGGCGTGGATCGAGGAGTAAATAACATTGCCACGACCTCAGATGGAGACAACTGGACCTCCGATCAGATTGATGAACGCCGCCAGTGGTATCAGGATCGGCGTGATACACTACAATCGGTCGGCACCCGTTCGGCAAAGCGTGAGCTTCAACGGTTGAGCGGGAAGCAGGCCCGGTTCCAGAGAGACACGAACCACACGATCAGTAAACGTATCGTAAGCAAGGCCAAGGCACGAAACTCAGCGGTAGTGCTCGAAGACTTGAGCGGGATTTCTGAGCGGACTACGGTTCGCCGCCAGCAGCGAGCGAGACATAGTAACTGGTCGTTTCATCAACTTCGGCAGTTCATCGAGTACAAGGCCCTGATTGCAGGTGTACCTGTCATCAAGGTCGATCCAGAATATACGTCGCAGACATGCTCAAACTGCGGGCACTGCGACTCAAAAAACCGGAATGGTTCCAACTTTGAGTGCCAGAATTGTGGACACTCGGTGGACGCCGACAAAAACGCGGCGCGAAATATTGCCGTACGAGCGACCTGCGCTCAGGGGTGCAGTCAATAGCCCTCATGGTAGCGTCAGAAGCGTAAGATTGAAAGCGGGGCTATGCCCCGCGTACTTACGTTTGAAGTTGGCAGCTACAAGCCACCACCTCTGGTGGTGGTAGTTGACTCTTCCGCCACTGCTCAGCGGAGCCGATTGTGCCCATACCCGATTGTGCCCATACCCGATTGTGCCCATACGGAGACCAGTTCTCGCGAGGGCGGCCGGTTTCAGGATGGAGGATGTGCTGCTCTTTAAGTGCCTCGGCTGCTGTCGCAAGGAATCCCTGGATCGAGGTCGATCCGGTTTTGTGGGCCTCAATGTGGAGGTAAACCGTTCTTCACTGCGCGTGAACCTTCCGGTCTGATGACTCCTCGCTCATGGGAGATATAGACATATCCGTCGTAATTCCTTGCTACAACTCGGAGTCGTTCGTCGAGACCGCCGTCCGTTCTGCACTCGACCAGACGCTCCAGACGGAGGAAGTCATCTGTATCGACGACGGGTCTACGGACGGGACCCTTGAGGTTCTCCGATCCCTCGAAAAAGAACACAATAACCTGATCGTCCATGCCCAGAAAAACGAAGGCATCTGTGGAGCACGGAATACAGGGCTGAGGATCACCAACAGTCAGTATGTGGCCTTCCTAGATCACGACGACAAACTGCACCCGAATAAGTTGGCGCACCAGGCCGAACTGATCACCGACTGTTCGGTCCGGCCAGACTTTATAGCGGCTGCCTACCGGGAAGAATACCCGGATAGCAAACGAGAAGCTAGGATAAGAAAAGTCAACACCTCGGATCCGTGGGTCGGCCTCATTCATGCCCGACTCGGTCGGACAAGCAGCAACTTGTGGAAAGCATCATCGATTCGGGAGGCGGGGGCATGGCAGGAAGCAGATGGTCTGTCGCTGGATACGGGCCTCATGTTTCGCCTCCTCAAACGCGACGCCCAATTTATCGGCGACAATACGCCCCTGACAACCCGGCATGTTCGGGATACATCTGCTTCGATGGCAAACCGGACCGAGCAGTGGCGGACGTTTTTGGATCTGCGGGCGAAAATTCTCAGGCACCTACGCTCCAGTGACGGTCTGACGCAGGCTCGACTCGACGCCCTCCATATGGACATGATCCGAGCGGTGCGAGGCGTGTACAAACACGACCCTGAACTAGCACTTCGTAAGCACCAAGCCCTTGTGCAAGGACAATTTCAGGCGTCGGACGCCTCGTTCGGGCCTGGGCGGCTGTATCGAGTACTGTACGAACTCCTCGGGTTTCGGGGCGCAGAAGCCTTATACCCCTTATGGACTCGACTTCGGCAACAATTTTCCGGATGAGGAGTGCGTCTGGCGCGCAGCCAAGACCCTAAGTGTTCCCCTCGTCATCATTTTCGTCCTCCCCCTAGTGGCAGCAATCAGGCCAATCGGTTTCTTGCTGCCAGGCTTATCCAAAATAGGGAGGTACTGTCAGTGCACCCACTGTTACTTTACCTTTTCCGTGTCTCTGGCTAGTTCAGGAGGCTGGACATGATCAGAGCTCCAATCCCAGATTCTAAACGACCCTTTCCCAACCTCCAAGATCAATCATGGAAGCGAAGCAACTGAGTTCTCGCCCGAAGGCCTCAGGAAGCCGTCCATTCGAAATGCGTGAACGGCTTCGTGCAATTGATACGGAGATTCAGGTGTCGATGGCCGGGGCCGGGGCGATGGGACGCGGACTGCTTCATCAGTGCCTCGTGACCCCTGCGTTTCGGTGCGTGGCGCTGGCCGACATTGACCTGGGCGCGGCTATCGACTGTGCGGAGTCCGCTGAGGTCTCCTACGAGGTGGTTTCTGACCTCACGTCACTCAACAACTGTGTCCAGAAGGGCAAGCTCGCCGTCTGCCAGGACGCGTCGCTGGCGGCCCAGGCCGAGGCGGCCGATGTGTTCATCGATGCCTCCAACGCCATTGAGGAGGCCGCGCGCTTCTGCCCACTGGCCCTCGAGCACGGCAAGCATCTCGTCATGATGAATGCCGAAGCGGACCTTGCCTTCGGCCCCTACCTCATGCAGAAGGCCGCCGAGCAGGGCGTAACCTACGCGAGCTGCGACGGGGATCAGCACGGAGTCATCAAGCAGCTCGTCGACGACTTGCGACTGTGGGGGTTCGATCTCGTTATGGCCGGCAACATCAAGGGGTATCTCGACCGCTACGCCAACCCCACTTCAATCGTCCCCGAAGCCGACAAGCGGAACCTCGACTACCGCATGTGCACCGCGTACACCGACGGGACCAAACTGGGGGTCGAGATGGCTCTTCTGGCCAACGCCCTGGATCTCAGGACGCCCGTGCCCGGCATGCACGGCCCGGAAGCCGACCACGTACAGGAAGTGCACGACCTTTTTGACCTAAACACGCTCTGGAAAGAGCACGGGCCCGTGGTCGACTACATCCTGGGGGCCGAACCGAACGGGGGTGTGTTTGCCGTCGGGTACTGCGAGGATCCCTACCAGCAGCGCATGATGAACTACTACAAGATGGGGGACGGGCCGTTCTATATCTTCTACCGTCCCTATCATCTGTGCCACGTAGAGGCCATCGACGCCATCGCGACGGCCGTGCTCGACGACTGCTCGCTCCTGCAGCCCGAGCACGGACACGTGGCCGACGTGTACGCCTACGCGAAGAAAGATCTCGAACCTGGGGATCACCTCGACGGAATTGGGGGCTACGCGTGCTACGGGCTCATCGAGAACCGCGCCGATCAAGAAGAGCATCCGGGCATTCCGATGACGCTGGCCGACGATGTGCGCGTGGCCACAAAAATTGAGAAGGACAAGAAGATTCCGGCGTCGGAGGTCGAACTGGACGAAGACCGGGCAGATCTCCGCCTGTACAAGAAGTCGCTCGCGTCCTGCCAAGCCTCAGCCGTGGAGACGTTTTCTTGAAGCTCGTTCCTTAAAGCCTGTCTGTAGCCTCCTCCAAGGAACCCCTTTTCCTCCTGGCTTCACGAGTCAACTTGCGTTATGAGCGATCGAAACCTTCCGGAGCCTAGCGAGGCCCTACAAAACGTTCGACGCCTTCTCGCCTACGTGCCCCGAGCGCTGACTCTCATGTGGGAGGCGGCCGCCCGCTGGATGATTGCGTGGAGCGTCCTCCTGGTTATTCAAGGCCTTCTTCCAGGAGCCAGCGTCTACTTGACGAAGTGGGTCCTAGATGGCGCCTCCGAAGCGATTGGGAAGGGCTTGGCGTGGGGAAATGTCCAGTTGATCGTCATCCCGGGCGGGCTGATGGCACTCGTGCTCCTTCTCCAACAGGTTGCACAGGCCGTCAATGGATGGGTGCAGACCTCACAGGCTCAGTACGTTGAGGACCACATTCAGAACCGAATTCACAGTCAGGCCGGTCGGCTTGACCTCGCCTTTTACGAATCCTCTGACTACTACGACACCCTCAACCAGGCCAGTAGCCAGGCCAGCAACAAGTCTTTGGAGGTGTTGCAACAACTGGGGGGGCTTTTGCAAAACGGCATTACACTGGCTACGATTGCCGGAATTCTCGTACCGTACGGGCTCTGGATCCCACTGGTGCTTATCTTTAGCACCCTGCCGGCCCTCTACGTGGTGGTAAAGCACAATCAGAAGTACCACGACTGGTGGGAGAGGCGCACCATGAATCGCCGGCAGGCACAGTACTACCACCTGATACTCACGTACGACTACGCGGCCCAGGAAATGCGGGCTTTCGAGTTAACCGACTACTTCGCCGAGGCGTATAGCGACATTCGAGACTGGCTTCGAGGCGAGCGCATCGAGCTTGAAAAGAAAAAGGGTTTGGCGACGATTGGGGCCGGGCTCACGGCGCTCGTCGCGATGGGGGTTGTGATGGGCATCATGGCGTGGCGCGCAATGCGTGGGCTCGCGACGATCGGCGATCTGGGACTTTTCTACCGGTCGTTCCGAGAAGGGCAGGGCCTGATGCGGAATCTGCTCCAGAACGCGGGAAAGCTCTACACGAACGCCATGTTTCTCGAACACCTCTTCGACTTCCTGTCGTTCGAGCCGACAATCCAGAACCCGGACGAGCCACGAGAGGACCTGCCTGTGCCGCAACAGCACATCGCCTTCGAGGACATCTCCTTCCGCTACCCGGAGACCGATGCCCACGTGCTGAAAGACTTCTCCTTAACCCTCCCCGCCCAAAAAGTCACGGCCATTGTCGGCGAAAATGGGGCTGGCAAAACGACCCTGTCGAAGCTTCTTGGTCGCCTCTACGATCCACAAGAGGGGCGCGTGCTTGTCGACGGGATCGACATCCGAGACTACCGCGTCGAAGATCTGCGCAAACAGATCACGACGCTGTTTCAACAGCCGATTCAATACCAGGCCACGGTAGCCAAGAACATCGTTGTGGGGGACATTCATCGTGAGCCCGATCCGGACGCGCTCAGGGACGCAGCCCGCCGGGCCATGATCCACGAGACGATCATGGAGCTTCCAGACGAGTACGAAACACAACTAGGCCAGTGGTTCAGGGGGGGGACAGATCTAAGTGGAGGGCAGTGGCAGCGAATTGCCCTGGCGCGGGCGTACTACCGCGACGCCCCGCTCGTCATTCTGGACGAGCCGACGAGCGCGATGGACTCGTGGGCCGAGAACGAGTGGCTGCAAAGCTTTGGCCGTCTCGTGGACGAAGGGCGAACCGCGTTCATCATCACTCACCGTTTCACGACCGCGATGCATGCGGACATCATCCACGTGATGGACGATGGCAAGATCATCGAGTCGGGCACACATGAGGAACTCGTGGACCAGGAAGGGCACTACGCCGAGTCCTGGCGGAACCAGGTAGAGCACGGATGGCGTCCTCCCGGACCCGATACGGAAAATGCTCCTGTTTCTCCAGCTCCCTCTTCGGAAGAGCCGTTTTGACTTTGCCTCTCGATGATCCAGGAGGCTGTTCCCTCACGAGTTATTTGTCTGCATGCCTCAAGGACAGAGGCGGACGTTCTACTCTCTTACCCATGTCCTCACTGATACGTAGGCTTCAGAAACTGTGGCGGCATCCCTGGCAGAACTGGTGGATGCTCCTCCGGACCGCGGTACTCACCGTGGTCGTGCGGACAGCACTATCGATGTGGCCTTTAGGTCGGGTAACTCAAGGCTTGCGGCGCACAGCGCTGCGGCTTCCTCGTCGAGGCGAGAGCACGCCCATGTATCGCCACCGCGCCGCCTGGGCCGCCCACGCCGTTGGCCGTCGCTTCCTCCCCGAGCGGCCCTGCCTTACGCAAGCCCTCGTCCTGCAGTACCTGTTGCTCCGCCGTGGCGACGATGAGGCTCAGTTGCACATTGGGGTCGCGAAGAACGAGGACGGCCTCCAGGCCCACGCCTGGGTGGAGCGCAACGGACAGGTGCTCATCGGCGGGGCCGACTCCCCCCAGGAGTATGAGCGCTTCGACGACCTCGCCCGCAAGGTGCGCTCGACCACGTCCGCCGACCGCTCCGACTCGACTCCGGTTTCCGGCTCGTCTCGCCCATGAGCGGCCTCTGCGGGTGCATCCACTGGACCAATCGGCCCGGACACGCCCAGGCGGCAGCCCGGATGGCCGACGCCGCCGCGTACCGCGGCCCCGATGGCATTGAGGCCTGGTCGGGGGCGCGGGCCAGCCTGACCCACCTCGCGCTCAACGTCACGGCGGCCGACGAACGTGAATCCCAGCCCCTCGTTGAGGACGGCCTCGTCCTCGTGGCGGACGCCCGGATCGACAACCGCTCGACCCTGCAGTCCAACGTGCGACGTCAGCTTCGCGCGGCCTCCCCCACGGACGCCGACCTAATTCTCGCCGCCTACCGCCGTTGGGGCACCGACTGCCCCGCGCACCTGATCGGCGACTTTGCGTTTGCGATCTGGGACCAGACCGAGCAGCAGCTGTTCGCCGCCCGTGACCCGATGGGGATGCGGCCGTTCCACTACCGCGTCGAAAACGACCGCCTGCTTTTCGGGAGCGACGTGAAGCAGCTTCTCGCGGCGCCGGAGGTCCCGGCGCGCATCTCGGAGCCAATGGTGGCCGCGTATCTCCAAAATCGGTTCGAGCCGCTCGACTGGACCTTCTACGAAGACATCTTTCAGCTCAAGCCGGCCCACGCTCTGCTTGCACAGTCTGGCGGCTCGTGCCAAACGTGGCGGTACTGGGACGTGGACCCGGACAAACGCATCCGGTACGACGATGAGCGCGATTACGTACAGCACTTCCGCGAGGTGTTCGCAAAGGCCGTACGCGCTCGGCTCCGAAGTTCCCAGCCGGTGGGCCTGTTCCTGAGCGGGGGGGTGGACTCGGGCAGTATCGCGTCCATGGCGGGCCACCTTAAGGAGACCGAAGGGATTGGGTGCCCTGCGTTGCGGACGTACTCGTGGGCCTTTAAGACCCTTACGCAGTGCGATGAGCGCGGCGTGAGTTCCCGGATCACCGACCGCTACGACTTTCCGTCCACGCCCATTGACGCGGAGTCGGTCCGCCTGATCGGTCCGCCTCATGGAGTGCCGGATCGGGACTCCCCGTTCATGTCGCACTACCAGGCCCTCCTTGCGAAAGGACTGCGGGGTGCCCGAGAGCGCGGGGTGCGCTGCATGCTGAGTGGCCAGAATGGAGACCTGCTGGTCGGCTCTTGGATTTTCGACAACATCACGCTCCTCCGTAAGGGGAAAGTAAAGACCCTCTGGGAGGAACTGCAGGCACAGCACGAGACCCTCGGGCTGTCGTTCAGAGACTTGATCTGGCGCACCCTGTACCGGCCGATCCGGGCACACATTTGGCCGGAAGATACGCTTCCCCGCCTCCGCGAACCGCTGCGGCGGCTGTGGCGCACGATGCGTCCGGCACCATCTTCTACACCGCCTCCCCCTTGGATGAGTGAACACCTGCGGAACTCAGTGGACCTTCCGTCCGTCCATAAGAAAGTCCCATCGGAGCTACGCCGGTTTGCCCGGCGACGGCGGTACGAGACGGTCCGGTCATCTCTTCAGCGACGCATCGGGGACTGGTCTGAGCGGCTGTTCGCCCGTCACCACATAACTTATGCGGATCCGTGGGCGGACCGGCGGCTCATTGAGTACGTGATGGCCGTCCCTCAGCATCAGGTTTTTCAGCGCGGGCAAAACAAGAGCATTGCCCGTCGGGCCATGCGCGGCCTCATGCCGAACCAGGCCCGGACGAACTTGCGGAGGGTAAGCACTACTCCTCTCTATGAGCGTGCGCTAAAAAACGCGCCCGAGGATGAGACCTCGGGTTGGAGCTGCGCGTACCTTCGTCAAGAGAATTCATTTTTGGATGTAAATCCTCTTGTGGCCCATTACGAGGATCGTATTGAGGGTGAATCGGAAGAAGACTTTCGGTTCTGGCTGGCATTGTGCTTGAATATGTGGTTGCATCACCACAGCCTATAAATTGCTTCTTTCAAAATTGCACTTGGTAACCATGACAGACAGCAAAAGTCCGAGTACCAAATACAGCGCTCCTTCTGTAGAGCGATGGGGTAGCATGCTCGACCTGACAGGTGGGGCAGATAAAGGCGGAAGCGGGGACCCATTCGGTGAGGGCGATCACTCTGTCTTCCTTCCAGATCAGGCTGATGGTGGTGAAAGTGGACAAGGGAACTGACTGAGTCTCTTTTTCCTCCTCAAGAAAGGCTTCAATGAGCAACGTTGCGGAGCCCCGGGCGGCTCTTCTACTGGAGGAAGTTCCTCCAAGGCTGGGGCCTGTATTGTGCCAGGATGCGTTGGTGTATCTCGGGCGCCAGGTTGCTGCGGAGTTGGATCCGTCTAGGCTCACAGTCGTCGTCCGTTTGGCTCCCTCGCCAGCCCTTGCGGTGGTTGGTTTCCCGGATGAGGAAGCGATAAACAGACTAAATCAGCTCGACGCACGGCTTCAGTCTCTACTCCACCGCGTCTGCTACGTGACCTACGACCAGGCTGAGCGGGACTGTCAGACGCTTGCCCGCCGTCTATCCCAACGCATAGGTGAGGAGGCGATTGAAGTCGCGTCATTTGTCGGCATTCCTCGCGGAGGCCTCGTTGTGGCGGGCATGCTCGGTTACACCCTCGATCTTGACCACGCCCAGCTTGAGCGGCCAGGCTCGTCCGACGGTCCACTCGTCGTGGTGGACGACTGTGCCCTTACCGGATCCCGTGTCCGGCGGTTTTTGGGGCAGCGGTCTGAGCGGGAGATGATTGTCGCCCTGCTCTATGCGCATCCCGACCTGCGCGTGGCAATCAAGAACAAACACCCCTACGTCTCAGACTGCATAAGCGCGCGCGATCTTCACGACTACGGGCCTGAGGAATTCGGTGATGACTATGAGGCCTGGAGGGGACACTGGCGCGAGCGTCATCCGGACGAGCGCTACTGGATCGGTCAGACTGAGCACCTTTGTTTTCCGTGGAGTGAGACCGACACCGCCAGATGGAATGCCGATACCGAAGAGGTGGAACCGGGGCTCAGTATAGTGCCCCCGGCCTACCGGCTCGATGGAGGATCAAAGGGCGAAGCAGACGAGACGTCTCCCTCGTCCGTGCAGGTCCAACCCTCCCTGACCGGTCCAATCCGTCCCCCTTCGGTTGTCTTCTTCGGTACCGTGGGCGAACACACCATTGTCGCTCATCCGAATGCTAACGTCTGCATCGAGCTCAGCGGCACAGCCGCCGCCATGTGGCACGCGCTCGTCGAGCACGGCACCATCGACGACGCGATGGGCGCTCTCCGCCAGGCCTACTCCGTCGACGAAACGACCCTCCGCGCCGATCTCGTCGACTTTGCCAGGCAGCTCGCGGCGCACGACTTGCTACACGTCCCTGATGGCTCTCTCTCCTAACGTCTCCTCCGATCTCTCCCGAGTCGGCGTCTACGGCATCTCGGTGGCGACGGACCTGGACCTCATTCCGACTCTTCCGTCCCGGTCCGACCCTCCCGACCTCCACGTGGTGGCGGCGAGGAGTCCCGTCGAGCTTGCGAATCCGGATCCCTTCTATTCGAGTCCCACCCGAGATTCTGATGCTGTTCCCGCGATCCGCCTGTATCGCGCCGAGGACCGCTTTGTCGCCCGATTCATCGACGCGGCAACGTTTTCCATCGGGCCGGAGCGCATCGAATACCTCCTGCACGACGACACCTACGCGTACGCCCTGGAGCTGTGGCTGCTTGGGACCGTGCTCGCGTTTTGGTTGGAGTGGCAGGGCGTGCCGGCCCTCCACGCCTCGGCGGTCGCCCTCAGCGACGGTGCAGTTGGTTTTCTCGCCTC
>Ga0207753_1000420_pt1 | contig 16641 bp, 8 predicted proteins | sample PonA233FremontCA_2_FD_187273 | JGI IMG/M metagenome (GOLD analysis project Ga0207753, IMG submission 187273) | Salt pond sediment microbial community from Fremont, CA, USA - Pond A23 Sediment 3 (SPAdes) | ecosystem: Environmental > Aquatic > Non-marine Saline and Alkaline > Saline | place: USA... | reverse complement strand
GTCGTAGCCGAACCGGCCGCCGTCGCGCTCGCGGACCGTGGCGACGACGCCCGGCGCGGCCTCGTACTGCGCCCGCACGTCGGGCGCGTACCACGCCTCGGGGTCGTCCGGCGGGACCGGTGCGGGCACCGCGTCGCCGGGATCGTCGTTCGGTTCGTCGGCGATCCGGAGCGTCGGCGCGTCGCTCACGGTCCCGTTCCTCGCAGGGGCGGCGCCCTCGTCGGCGTCGCGGACGTTGGTTGCGGCTTCGGCATCGCCGGTCGTTCGCGGGTGGCCGTCTCCCCGATTTAAGAATTTATATTATCTCTGATATGTCGTTTCATCCGCCCGAAACGTCCGAGCGACTGCGAGGGGAGCGCGGCACGGCTTGATTGGCCCTCATCTCCGCCGCCCCTCGTCTGCGTCGACTCTCGTCCCCCTGGCCCCCGTCTCCGCGCAAAACGAATCGCCGCCGACCACCTCGCATCCTCCCTCTAACCCCCCGGTATTACCCCTATAACGGAGCTGCGTCGGAACGCTTCGGCATTATATCCGAGAAACAATCTCTACATCGAATCATTTTCTCCCCGTAGTCGCGCGATCTCGGCGAAAGCCGTCAGATCCGCTTGCCCGCCGTTGGACTGCGTCGAGACCCGGCTCTGAGGGCGTCTTCGGACGCCGTTTCAGTGGTATCGAGACCGCCATCGAGGAGAGCCTGAAGAATACGATTTCTGATTATTCTGTTTTTAGTTAATTATCGGTCTACTGTAGCGACCTCCGTTCCGCCGACGCGAGACCGCTTCGGCGGGGAAGAGAGCGATGACATACATCCCAACAAATACGATCGATCGAACAGGAGGCCCGCGAGGATGAGCCGAGCGGGCAGAGAACAGGCGTTTGCGGTACTGTTCGCGGTGTTAATGGTGACGTCGATGGTCGCGGGGACGGCCGCGATCTCCGGGGGGGCCGCCGCGGACCCCGGCGACGTCGTTCACCGCATGAACGCGGGCGCGGATGCGGTCTCGTCGATTGACGGCGGACCGGACTGGGCGAACGATGACCAGTATCTGGTCGCCGGGGGAGACGAGACCTCGTCCCACGGACAGCCGAGCTCGATAGACGGTTCGGTACCCAGCGGGACCCCCGACCAGATATGGGGAACCGAGCGCTGGGACCCGAGCGAAGGTGAGGAGATGCAGTACGAGTTCGACGTCCCGGACGGGCAACAAGTCGAGGTGCGTCTGTACTTCTACGACGGATGTACCTGCACCGACGCCGAGGGCGAGCGCGTCTTCGACGTCTCGATAGAGGACCAGACCGTCCTCAGCGACTTCGACATCATCGAGAAGTACGGAGACCAGACCGGCGCGATGGAGTCGTTCACCGTCACGAGCGACGGCACGGTCGACGTCGACTTCGCGCACGTCACGGAGAACCCGCAGATCAATGCGATCGAGATCGTCTCGGCCGAGCCGCAGGCCGACACGCTCGGTGGGCCGTCGAGCGTCGACTTCGGGACGGTCGTGACTGGTAACAGCGGGACGGAGACCGTTACCCTGACGAACCTCGGCGTGTCGGGCGATCCGAGTATCGACGTCTCGGACGTCTCTGTCACCGGGACGGACGCCGGCGACTTCACCGCGGGATCGGCGTCACAGACGACGCTCGCGCCCGGTGAGTCTGCGAATATCCCCGTGACGTTCACGCCGTCGGACGCGCAGGCGAAAGCCGCGACGCTCGAAGTGAGCCACAGCGGAAACAACTCGCCGCTGACGGTCGATCTGAGCGGTGAAGGGGTGAGCGACGTCCCCGTCGGCTTCGGGAGTAGCCAACTCGACCTCTCGGGTGTCGCTGTCGACAGCATCAACAACCCGACCTCGCTCCAGTTCGGTCCCGACGGGCGGCTGTACGTTTCCCAGCAGAACGGGATCATCTACGCCTTCGAGGTCGAGCGGACCGCCTCGAACGACTACGAGGCGACTTCCGTCGAGACGATCACGACGATCAAGGACGACATCCCGAACCACAACGACGACGGCGCTTATAACTCACAGAACATCCGGCAGGTGACCGGGATCACGGTCACCGGTACGGCGAGCCAGCCGGTGCTGTACGTGTCGTCGAGCGACTGGCGGATCTCGACGGGTAACACCAATCCGCCGAACGAGAGCCTCGACACGAACTCCGGCGTCGTCTCCAAGCTGACGGCGACGGACTCGGGGTGGGATCACACGATGCTCGTGCGCGGGCTCCCGCGCTCCGAGGAGAACCACGCCCCGAACGGGCTGGCACTCGACGAGCAGAACGGGACGCTGTATCTGGCGGAGGGCGGCCACACGAACATGGGAACGCCATCGAACTTCTTCTCGGACATCCCCGAGTACGCGTACTCGGGAGCCATCCTCTCGATCGACCTCTCGGAGGTCAAGTCGATGTCCGAGAAGGACGCCGCCAACACCGACGTCCAGTACCTGTACGACCTGCCGACGCTGAACCCCAATCAGACAGCGACCGACGGTCCGTTCGGCGGGCTCGACGGGGATAACATGGCCGTTCTCGAACAGAGCAGCCCCGTCCAGATCCACGCGCCGGGCTTCCGGAACCCGTACGACGTCCACCTGACCGAGGACGGTCAGCTGTACAGCGTCGACAACGGTCCGAACGGCGGGCTCGGTGGACCGCCCACGGCGGCGTGTACGGCCGAGAGCCAGAACGGCGGCGACACGTACGGCGACAACCTGCACTACGTCTCCGGAGAGGGGTACTACGCCGGGCATCCCAACCCGGTTCGAGGGAATGCTGACTACTTCTCCGGTGCAGTCTACGATGGGTACGACGGCACGGGCGAGTGCGACTACCTCGTGCCCGGTCAGGAGGACGGCGCGCTGGCGACGTTCGGTGCGTCGACGAACGGCCTAACCGAGTACACGGCGTCGAACTTCGGCGGAGCGATGCAGGGCGACTTGCTCACCTCCAGCTTCGACGGCAACGTCTACCGCATTCAGCTCAACTCCCAGGGTGACGGTCTCACGGAAGACCCGACGCCGCTCGTGTCGAGCGGCGGCACGCTCGACGTGACCGCACAGGGCGACAGCGGCCAGTTCCCCGGAACGGTCTGGTCGGCCGAGCGGACTGACAACGCGATTCAGGTGTTCGAACCGGCCGACTTCGGCGGCGGCGGGGACACACAGTGTGACCTGAGCGACCCCACCGGCGATGCCGACGGTGACGGCTACACGAACGAGGACGAGCAGGCCGTCGGGACGGATCCGTGTTCTGCCGGGTCGGTGCCCGCCGACTACGACGACGACGGCAACCCGGACCAGTTGGACAACGACGACGACAACGACGGGCTCTCCGACAGCGAGGACCCGTTCGCGCTCGACCCCGACAACGGGCAGAGCACGCAGCTCCCGGTGGAACTGACGTTCAATCCGTCCGAGACCTACCCCAACACGATCCCGTCGGCGACGGGCGGCACGGACGGGCTCGGGTTTACCGGGTTGATGACGAACGGTCAGGATCCCTACTCGGACCTGTACAATCCGGATAACGTCTTCGCGGGCGGACAGGCGCAGATCCTGAGCGTCAGCGAGGTCCCGCAGGGCGACGCCTACCAGGATCAGAACGATCAGCAGTACGCGTTCCAGTTCGGCGCTGACACGACCGACGTGTCGGAGCCGTTCACGGTCCACACGACGGTCGCCGGGTTCCCCGAAAACCCCGAGTCGGCCCAGTCTGCCGGCATGTTCATCGGAAACGGCGACCAAGACAACTACCTCAAGTTCGTCGTCTCGGCCGCTGACGGAAGCGGCGGCGTCCAGTTGGCGACGGAGAACGGCGGGACGTTCACCGATGTCGCAACGCAGAGCGATTCGAGCGTCACTGGGTCGGAGACCCCGACCGACCTCTTCCTGACGGTCGATCCGACGACCGACCCGTCGCCCGACAACGGCGTCGACGAGTACGCGGTCACGGCCACCTACACCGTCGACAGCGGCGAAGAGCAGACGGTCGGCACGACGGCGGCACCGGCCGCCTGGTTCACCGACGGCGATCAGGGTCTCGCGGTCGGCGTCATCAGCACGTCCAACTTCGCGTCGTCCACGTTCTCGGCCGCGTGGGAACAGCTCTCGGTCGACTACGTGGACGCGCCCGAGAATCAGCCGCCGACGGCTGACGCGGGCGCGGATCAGACGGTCGACGAGGGCGACTCGGTCACGCTCGACGCGTCCGGATCCGACGACTCGGACGGCGACCAACTTGGCTACTCGTGGACCCAGACGGGTGGACCGTCGGTGACGCTGAGCGACGCCGCTGTCGCACAGCCGACGTTCACTGCGCCAGACGTGGGCAGTGAGACGACGCTGACCTTCGAGGTCGAGGTCTCCGACGGCCAGGCGTCCGACATTGACACGGTCAACGTGACCGTGCAGGACGCGACGAGCGAGAACGTGGTTCTCGCCGTCAACGCTGGCGGCAGCAATTACACCGCCAGCGACGGGACCATGTACGTCGCCGGTTCGCAGACCACCGTGTTCACCGGCGGAGAGCAGTACAGCACAGGCGAATCGATCGCTAACACCACCGACGACCCGCTGTACCAGACCGAACTGTACGGCGGCGGGTCCGACAGCGGTGCGCCAGACGCGCCGAACGTCTCCGCACCCGTCGAGAACGGCACTTACGAGGTCACGCTGAAGTTCGCTGAGCTGTTCCAGAGCTCGAACGACTCGCGTGTCTTCGACGTGTACGTCGAGGGTGACCAGAAACTCGTCGACTACGACATCTACGAGGAGGCCGGTGACTTCACCGCGACGGACAAGACCTACACGGTCGAGGTCACCGACGGCGAACTGAACGTCGGCTTCGATGCGGAGGCCGACAACGCGAAGATCGGCGCGGTGAAGGCCGAGCGAGTCGGCGACGTGTCGCCCGGAACGACCAGCGCCGACGTGACGGTCACCGAAGACAGCGGCATCGATTCGAGCACCTACGGTAGCGACTCGTTCAACGTCACCAACACCGGCGAGGAGAGCATCTCCTCGGTCCAGATCGACCTGAGCGAGAGCGCGATTCCCGACGCGGTGTTCGATCCCAACGGCACCGCCGGGGACGCGACCTCGAAAGGCCTCGTCATCGACACCGAGTCCGGTGACGGTGTCGGCGTCGTCACGACGGACAGCGCGACGGTGTTCAGCCAGCCGCACAACGGCGTGGACGAGAGCGAAGGCTACGACGTGCTGACGCTGGAGTTCACCGACTTCGAAGCCGGCGAGACGGTAACGTTCTCGACGGACATCGACCCGACGACGATCAAGGGCGTCTCCACGACCGGTGGCGCCGGATCCGTCTCGGGTCTCGAACTGTCGGGCTCGGCGGTTTCCGTCTCCTCGAGCAGCGCGACCGTCACGAACGACCTGTACACCGACGGCTCCGCCGGCGGGTCGCAGGCCAGCGTGACCCCATCGGCGTCGGCCGCACCGACGCTCGGCGTCGAAGGCGTCACGCTCGCCGGGACCGACTTCCCGGCCCACGAGGCCGCGACGGTCAGCGACCAACAGCAGAACCTCACGCTGAGCGGACCCGCGGGTGCGACGGTGAATCTGCTCACCATCGCGACGAGCGAACCGCCGGCCGACGGCTACGACGTCGACGCCTACGAGGGCGACAACGCCGAAGTCGTCAGCAACCAGACGGTCACGCTCGACTCGAACGGGCAGGCCACCGTTCCGGTCACGCTCGACACGACGAACCTGAACTACTACCAGGCCGCCGTGCAGGACGGTCCGAGTTCGAACGGTGCCGTCTCGACGACGGTCGCACTGGAGTACGAGGAATCCACCGCCGCGGGCAACACCAGCGCCGACGTGGCGCTGACGCCGGACAGCGGCATCACCGCGAGCACCTACAGTGGCGGCTCCTACCAGGTGACCAACACCGGCGAGACGGACATCACCACGCTCCGAGTGGACCTGAACGAGACGGTCCTCCCGGACATGGTGTTCGATCCGTTCAACACCGCCGGCGACGACGTCGGTAAGGAGTTCACGCTCGACAGCGGCGACGTCACCGTCGAGAACGTCGAGTACGCGAACTTCCACAACGGGGAGAACAACAGCGCCGGATACGACAGTCTGGTCGTCACGCTCTCGGGCTTCGAACCGAGCGAGACGATGACGTTCTCCATCGACAACGACCCGACCAGCATCAGCAGCACCGGTCTCGGATCCCAGGCCGCGGGCCCGGTCTCCGGGCTCGAACTGGCCGGCGGCACCGTGTCGGTCGGCGCGGACGAGACCGACACCTACGAGGCGACGCTCGTCGGCGACGGCAGCGCCGGCGGCTCGCAGGCCACCGTGCTGAACGACACCGACGAGACGAAGCCGGCGATCGCCGTCGACAACGTCTCGCTCTCGTCGACGACGATCTCCGACCGACACACCGCCGCGACCGTCTCGGACGCGAGCCAGACCGTCGAGGTCACGGGAGCGCCCGCGAACGCGGACGTGACGCTCCTCCGCATCGAGGGCGAGCTGAACCTCACGGACGTCCCCGAGCCGTACGACCTCGAGGACTACGAGGCGAACAAGGCGGTCGACGTTCAGTACTACCCGGCGACGACCGACTCGACCGGCGCGGCCACGGTGAACGTCACGCTGACGAACTCCACGGCGACGGGCGGCCTGAACTACTTCGTCGCCGCCGTCGAGGAGCCGGACGGCGACACCGGCCCCACGTCCGACTACGCGGTGCTCGAGCTCGCGGAGGAGCCCGAGAACACCGCCCCGACGGTCGACTCGATCACCGACAAGGGCGCCTCCGAAGGGGAGTCGCTGACCGTCGAGGTGCCGGCGTCCGACGCGGACGGCGACGCACTCAATCTGTCGGTCAGCGGCCCGTCGTTCGTCAGTGCCGACGACGCGAACGGGACGATAACCATCGCTCCCGGTGACGACACCGTCGGCACCTACGACGTGACCGTCACCGCCGACGACGGGAACGCGACCGCGAACGAGTCGTTCGCGGCGTACGTCGACGAGCCCGATCAGGACGGCACGGTCGTCGAGGCGGTCAACGCCGGCGGCGACGAGTACAATGCCAGCGACGGCACGACCTACGCCGCCAGCTCGAACTTCACCGGTGGTACTGCGTTCAGCACCGGCAGCTCCGGAACCCCCTCGGACCCCGAGATCGGTGGGACCGAGGACGACGAGCTGTACCAGACCGAACTGTACGGCGAGGACTTCGGCTACGCCGTGCCGCTCGAGAACGGCACCTACGAGGTGACGCTCCAGTTCGCGGAGTTCTACCAGGGCGTCTCCTCGAACGACGGACCGGACTCCGACGGACCGACCGACGGGACGAACGAGAACGACCGGCTGTTCGACGCGACCGTCGAGGGCCAAGCGGTCCTCACGGAGTACGACATCTACTCCGAGGTCGGCCCGCTGAACGCGACCGACAAGACGTATACCGTCGAGGTCACCGACGGGCAGCTGAACGTCGAGTTCAGCGCCGTCAACGACAACGCGAAGATCTCGGCTGTGAAGGTCGAGCAGATCGAGACGGGTGACGACGAACCCGCACTTGACCCGATCGGAGAGTTCGAGAACGCGCCGACCGATCCCGACGGCGACGGCCTCTACGAGGACGTCAACGGCGACGGCGACGTGAACGTCGGCGACGCACAGGCGATCTTCAGCAACGCCGACGATTCGGTTATCCAGAACAACACCGGCGCGTTCGACTACAACGGCGACGGCGACGTGAACGTCGGCGACGCACAGGCGCTGTTCGCTAACGGCCTAGCGGCCGGCGACGACGGGACGGAGGCCTGATCAGCCGCCGCTCCGCGCTCCGCCCCGGTGCCACTCCAGAGGTGCGGCACCCACGCGGGCCGGGCGCTCCCGGACAGTCCACGCATGACACGAGACGACACCCAGACGACGAAAGCAATCAATGAAACTCACGACACAACGGAAGACGCTGACCCTGTTAGTGGCCGTCGCGGTCGCCCTCTCGGCGACTGCCGGCTTCGCAGGCGCAGCGACGACCACGGATCTGACAGTATCGACTACAGACGGCACGATCGCACCCGGCGAGACGACGACCGTCGAAATCGCGGTCGCGAACGCCGACGGCGGCGTCGGCGCTGCGGAGCTCGGCGTCGAACTGAGTGACCCCGGGGTCGGGACGATAACCGACGTGACGGTTCCGAACGCACCCGGAAGTACCGACAACAACGTCACCGGCGGCGGCGCATCGGCAGACGTCAAGTACGCCTTCGCCAACAGCTCGGAGACTGGTGCGGTCACCATCGTCGAGGTGACCGTCCAGGGCGCATCGGCCGGGACGACAGCGGTCGAAATCACCAACAACAGTCAGACCGGCAATCTCGCCGTCTTCGACGAGAACGGGGCCGGGTACACGCTCGACGAGGTCGGCACTGAGACGCTGACGGTCAACACTCCGCCCAACGCGGACGCGGGCTCGGATCAGACCGTCGACGAGAACGAGACGGTCACGCTCGACGCGACCGCGTCGAGCGACCCTGACGGCGACTCGCTGAGCTACCAGTGGAGCCAGGCCGGCGACGGTCCCTCGGTGTCGCTCTCCGACGCGACGGCCGCCCAGCCGACGTTCACCGCGCCCGAGGTCGACTCGGACACCACGCTCGACTTCGAGGTGGCGGTCACGGACGCGGCCGGAGCGACCGACACCGACTCGGTCGGCGTGACCGTCCAACCGTCCGAGCCAGCGGCGGCGAACTTCCAGGTGTCGAACCTGCAAGCGCCCGGTAGCGCCACGCAAGGAGACCTCATCGACGTCTCCGCGGACGTGGAGAACACCGGCGGCCAGACCGCGACCAAGGCCGTCGAGTTCCGCGTCGACACGGATGACGACGGCTCGATCGACAACGAGAGCGCGCTCGCCTCGCAGGACGTCGAGCTGGGTCCCGGCGACTCGACGACCGTCAGCTTCGAGGACATCGACACCAGCGAGCTTTCGGACACCCTCACGCACGGGGTGTTCACGGTAGACGACACCGACACCGCACAGATCACGGTCAGCGAGCCCGCGGCGGCGGAGTTCCAGGTTTCGAACCTGCAGGCCCCCGAGAACGCCACGCAGGGCGACGCCATCGACGTCTCCGCCGGTATCGAGAACACGGGCGAACAGACCGCGACCGAGTCCGTCGAGTTCCGCGTCGACGCGAACGGCGACGGGCTCGGCGACGGCGGTGACCTGATCTTCAGTACTGACGTCGAACTCGCCGGCGGCGAGTCGACGACCGTCACCTTCGAGGACGTCGACACGAGCGGTCTCGACGCCGGGTCCTACGCCCACGGCGTCTTCACCGCGAACGACAGCGCAACCGCACACATCACGGTCGAAGCACCGCCGGAGCCGCCGGCCGACGAGGAGATGACCGTCAGTCTCCAGCCCGCCGACCAGACCACCGCGGTCGGCGTCACCGCGACCTACGACATCGTCGTCGACAACGTGGACGGCGGCGTCGGCGCAGCCGAGATCGGTGTGGCCGTCGACAACTCCAGTGTCGCGACGATCACCGACGCGAGCGCCGTCGACGCGAACGCGAGCGAAGACGTCGAGGTCGCCGCCGACGGCTCGTCGGTCGACCTCGACTACGCGTTCGCCGACACCGCCGACACCGGGAGCGTCACGATCGCGACGGTGTCCCTCGAGGGGAGCGACGCCGGTAGCGCGAACCTGTCGCTCGAACCGACCGCGACGAACGACGAGGTACTCGTCTTCGACGAGGGGGGCTTCGGCTACGACGTGGCCGACACGAGCGGCGCGACGCTCGACGTGCAGGCGGTGCAGTTCCTCGTGGACGACCTCGAGGCGCCCGAGAAGGCCGCCGCCGGAAGCGACGTCACGGTCACCGCGAACGTCACCAACGACGGCGCCGTCGAGAGCACGCAGCCCGTCGAGTTCGGGATCGATGTCGACGCCGACGGCGAACTGGAGACCGTCGAGACCGAATCGCAGACGATAGCCGCCGGCGAGACGGTCCAGGTTTCGTTCACCGTCTCCGTGCCGGAAGACGCGTCGCTCGGTCCGCGCCAGCACGGCGTCTTCACGGCCGCCGACAGCGCGACCGCCGAGATCGAGTTCACCCCACCGGACGTCAACGGCGACGGTTCGCTCCCCGGCGACCTCGACGGTGACGGGCTGTACGAGGACGTCAACGGCGACGGCGAACTGGACAGCGGCGACGCACAGGCGCTGTTCAGTAACCGCGAATCGGCGGCCGTTCAGAACAACGTCGGTGCGTTCGACTTCAACGGCGACGGGTCGATCAACGCCGGCGACGCGCAGGCGCTGTTCAGCGAGGTGAGTTGATACCGTGTCCGAAATCGACCCGCTCGAAACCGGAAGCTGGCGGCGTCTCATCGTCTCCGTAGTCGCACTCTCGCTGCTCGCCACCGCCGCGTCGCCCGCGGCGGCCGCCGGCGCGACCAGCGTGAGTGTCGTTCCCGCGGACACGAGCGTGGACGTCGGTGAGAGCACCACGTTCGAAATAGTCGTCGACAACGCGGACGGCGGCGTCGGCGCCGGCGAGATCGGCGTGGCAGTCGACGGCAGCGTCGCGGAGATCACCGACGTCGAGGTCTTCGGCTCGGGGGCGACGAACACGGAGATCGCCGACGACGGGTCGTCGGTCGACGTGGAGCACGCGTTTCGAGACACGGCCGACTCCGGGAGCGTCACCGTCGCCGAGGTGACCGTGCAGGGCGTCAGCGACGGGACCACCGACGTGAGTCTCGAAACCGCGGCGGGCAACGACGGAGTGCTGGTCTTCGACGAGGCCGGCACCGGATACGACGTGACCGACGCGAACGACGCGACGCTGAGCGTCGAGGGCGACGAGTCGGAACCCGAATCGGATTCGGATCCGGAACCCGAATCGGATTCGGATCCGGAACCCGAATCGGATCCAGAACCCGAACTGGATCCGGCGAACTTCCAAGTGTCTGACCTGAATGCTCCGGACACCGCGACGCAAGGTGAGGCGATCGACGTTTCCGCCGACGTCACCAACGACGGCGAACAGGAGGCCACTCAGACGGTCGCGTTCCGACTCGACGTCGAGGACGACGGCTTCGGCGACGACGACGTGGTCGTCTCCGAGGATATCCAGTTGGATCCCGGAGAGTCGACGACCGTCGAGTTCATCGACGTCGACACGTCCGGCCTCGACGCTGATGGCTACGAGCACGGCATCGCGACCGAGGACGACGAATCCACCGGCACGCTGACGATCGAAGCCGTCGGCGGCGGCGACGGCAGCGACGGTGACGACGGCAGCGACGGCGACGACGGCAGCGACGGCGACGACGGCTCGGACGATGGTAGTGACGGTGGCGACGGTGGCGACGGTGACGACGGCCCGGACGACGGTAGCGACGGTGACGACGACGGTTCCACCGACGGCTCCACGCCCGGCTTCGGCGCTCTCGTGGCCCTCGTGGCCCTCATCGCGGCTGCGCTCCTCGCTACGCGGCGTACCGAGTAACGCAGCGGCGACGCTCCGCACCCGTTGACTATCGGCCCTCGCGGGCCGACCCCCCTCGGTTCTCCTTTATCGGACTCGACCCGGTATCCGAAGCGCTGCGATCGGCGCCGTCGAAACGCGCGACTGCTACTGATTCCGCCGGAGAACGACTTCCGCCAGCGGGCGAGCTCCGGGGTCTGAACGCTCCGCCGGTCGGCGACTTCGAGAACGCGCCGACGGATCCGGACGATGACGGCCTCCACGAGAACGTCAACAGCGATGGACAGTCCGACATCGTCGACGTCCAAGCGCTGTTCGCTAACCTCGACGGCGAGACGGTTCAGGACGAGAGCAACCTCGACCCCGGGCGGTCTGGACGATAGCGACCACGCCTACGACTTCAGCGACGCGACTCGCGAGACGACGATCGGGATCCGGAAAGACTACGGCGCGCGGTTCGAGTCGGACGACCAGCCCCGCGTTCCCATTTTTATTCGAACGCCAGCGGGTCGAACGGAGTCGCCTGCTCCCAGTAGCGGCCGAAGCGCTCGGCCGGCCACTCTCGCACGGGCGCCGCATCGGTGCTCAGCGACGCCTGGAGAATCCCGTGTTCGTCCCGGACCAGCAGGTACACCGTCTCGTCGGCGACGAGCGCGGCGACCGGAATCTCGCTCTGTGCGACGCGGATCGTCGCGTTCTCGTGGCAACTCAGCGCTTGGACCTGCGTCCACGGGTCCGCGTCGGCCGCGAGCGCGTCGAGCGCGCTCGGCGAGAGCACGGCCTCGAACGTGTAGCCGCCCGCGGTGACCTGCTCGTGGACCGTCGACAGCGTCTGTTCGTTGAGCGTGTGCGAAAACGTTCGCAGGGTGTCGGCACCTTCGATCGCGGTGCGGACCTGTTGGAGCGGGGCGCTCGGTCGAGTCCGAGTCGGCACCGTCACCGTCGCGTCCGCGAGGTGTCTGAGGTCGACCCGAACTCCTCCGTCGGCAGGTACGCGACCAGCGGGCGGAGCTTCTGTTCGGTTTCGAGCACCGCGATCAGCCCGCCGACGCCGTCGGCAACCAACTCTCCCGTGGCCGTGGCGGCGTACCGTCGGCCGTCCTGGCTCACCCACGACCGGTCGCAGAAGTCCTCGAGAATTCGCCCCAGCGTCGCCTGCGACGCCGCGGACGTGGCTACCATCATCACCAGCAGGGCCAGCACGAGCCCGCATTTCACCAGGTCGTGCACAGGTGAACTGAACGTCATGGTAACAATACACACTTAATGGTCTGAGTGGCAAAAATTCACCGTGGCCTCAGTGGCCGGTAGGCCCAACCTCTGCTCTCGTTTGGGTCACAAGCACGACCCTCAGCGATCGCCGTGGCTGGTCGTCGTACCGCGCCCGCTTCCGCTCGGCGAGCGACCGCTCGGTCGGCATGAGTCCAATTTTGACACTAAACTGATATTTCATCGTCGAGAAACGAATCCGAACACTGAGCCCTCCTACGGTGGTGAATCCAATGATTTTCCATCCGAATTGTCAGTAATAACAACTGATTTATACGGCTCTCGGCTACCGGTCGTTCACGATTCAATGAGCTCCTCACTGTCGAGCGACGTGCAGCGTACCTTCCTCCGCTATCAGCACCTGCTCGTGTTCCTCGCCCCGCTCGCGTTCGTCGCCGGGGTGTACAGCTTCGCCCCGACGCCAGCCGACGCCGGGATCGGCTACTGGACCGAGTACTGGTGGCTGTTCGTCGCGTTCGTCACCGGAGCGACCATCGTCAACACCGTCGGCATCAGCGGGTCGGCGCTGTTCGTGCCGTTCCTCATCTTCGTCTTCCCGCTCGTCGCGTACCCGCTGGAGGCGACGACGCTGGTGAAGATCGGCCTCATCAGCGAGTCGTTCGGGCTGTCGAGCTCCTCGCTCGCGTTCATCCAGTACGGGCTCGTCGACCGGCGGCTCTCGCTGTCGCTCGTCTTGGGGGGCGTTCCCTTCGTCGTCGGGGGCGCGCTGCTCTCCTTCGTCATCCCCGAGCCGCTGTTCCACGCGCTGTTGGGTATCGCGCTGATCGCGGCGTCGTACCTCCTCTTCCGGGCCAACCTAGGTCACGGGGACCCGACCGGGAGCACGGACGAGAACGACGTCGCGACGGACGGGGGATCCGCCCGCGACCTCCCCGACGACGAGAACAAGCTCGGTCCCGCCGGCGTCGACACGGACGACTCCGGGACGGTCACCCGCGTCGACCGCGACGGCGACGACTACGTCTACTCGCGCGGCGGGTACCTCGAACGGTTCGTCAACTACAGCGTCGGCGGCGTGTTTCAGGGGCTCGCCGGCTTCGGGATCGGCGAACTCGGGATCATCTCGATGCTCCGCACGCAGGTCCCGGTCCGCGTCGCGATCGGGACGAACCACATCGTCGTCGCGACCACCGCCGTGCTGGCGTCCGTCGTGCACGTGTTCGGCGGCGGGCTGGTCGGCGGCCACGCGATCGATCTGGCGACGACGCCGTGGAACATGGTCGTCTGGACCGTCCCGGCGACGACGCTCGGCGGCCAGATCGCGCCGTACGTCTCGACTGCGCTGGACACGGGACTGATAAAGCGGGGCGTCGGCGTGCTGTTCGCCGTCATCGCGGTGGCGCTGTTCGCGATGGCCGGCGGCGGGCTCTGAGCCGATCGGAGCGGCGTCCGAGCCGGACGCTCCGGCACCGAGTGCGACGCCCCCGTCACAGGGGCGTCTCGGGGGCGGGCACGCCCGCCGGTCGAGGGCCTCGCGTCGGAGGGGACCGAAGACGCGGCGGTGACCGACGACGGCGACGTCCGCGGGACAGACGGAGAGCCTTGCCCGAACTGTAGCCCCTTTTAATCGGTCGGAACAACGCCGACGAGATGACCGCACTGGAGCGGGTCGAGCGAGTCGGTGAACTCACGAGCAAGTACTTCGTCGTCTGGGTGCTCGTCGCCTCCGGGGCCGCGCTGTACGAACCGTCGGCGTTCACGCCGATCGCCGACTACATCACCCCGCTGCTCGGGGTGATCATGCTCGGGATGGGGCTGACGCTCACGCCCGCCGACTTCAAACGCATCGCGGAGCGACCGCGAGACGTGCTGATCGGCGCGGCGGCGCAGTGGCTCGTGATGCCGACGCTCGCGTACGCGCTCGTCGTCGTCCTCGGCCTCCCCTGGGAGGTCGGCATCGGGTTGATCCTCGTCGGCGCGGCGCCGGGCGGGACCGCTTCGAACGTAATGACGTACCTCGGGCGCGGCGACGTGGCGCTGTCGGTGACGATCACGACGGTGACGACGATCGCCGCCCCGCTCGTGATGCCGGCGTGGATCGTCGCGCTCGCCGGCGAGCAGATCTCCGTCACCTTCGCGCAGCTGTCGGAGACCATCATCTGGGTCGTGCTCGTCCCGGTCGTGGCGGGACTCGCGCTCCGGCTCCTCCTCGACCGCTACGCGCCGACCGCGGCGAAGGTCGGGCTCTCGGTGTTCCCCGCGATCAGCGTCGTCGCCATCGTCGCCATCGTGGCCGCCGTCGTCGGCCTCAACGTCGAGAACATCCTCACCGCCGGGGCGCTGGTCGTCGCGGCCGTCGTCCTCCACAACGGGCTCGGCCTCGGCGCCGGGTACGGCGTCGGGAAGCTGACCGGGATGACGGAGGATCGCTCCCGGGCGTGTGCGTTCGAGGTCGGGCTCCAGAACAGCGGGCTGGCCGTCGCGCTCGCCGCGGCCTTCTTCGACCCCATCGCGGCGCTGATTCCGGCGCTGTTCAGCGTCTGGCACAACGTCTCGGGACCGGCGCTGGCGACGCTGTTCACCCGCCTCGACGACGAACCGATCGCCGAGTACGAGTCGGCGGTCGGGGCGGCCGAGGCGGACTGAGCCGCCGGCCCCGACCCGCGCGCTTTTGTTCCGGGCGCCGGTAGCGGATCGCATGCGTGCAGCCATTTTCAACGGCCCCGGCGAGATCGGCGTCGAGGAGCGCCCCCGTCCCGAGATCGAGGCCCCGACGGACGCGATCGTCCGCGTGACGCACACCGCCGTCTGCGGCTCCGACCTCTGGTTCTACCGCGGCGACAGCGACCGCGACCCCGGCTCGCCGGTCGGTCACGAGCCGATGGGGATCGTCGAGGACGTCGGCGACGCGGTCACCTCCGTCTCCCCGGGCGACCGCGTGCTCGCGCCCTTCGCGATCTCCTGCGGCGAGTGCGAGTTCTGCCGGAAGGGGCTCCACACCTCCTGTGCGAACGGCGACTCGTGGGGCGGCGACAACGGCGGCGGCCAGGGCGAGTACGTCCGGTCGACCCACGCCGACGGGACGCTCGTCCGCGTCCCGGACCGGTACGCCGACGACGAGGACACCCTCCGATCGCTGCTCCCGCTGACCGACGTGATGGGCACCGGCCACCACGCGGCCCTCAGCGCGGGCGTCGAGGCCGGCTCCACGGTGGCCGTCGTCGGCGACGGCGCGGTCGGGCTCTGCGGCGTCCTCGCGGCGCGTCGGCTCGGCGCCGAGCGCATCATCGCGGTGGGCCACCACGAGGACCGGCTCGAACTCGCGGCGGAATTCGGCGCCACCGAGACGGTCTCGGAGCGCGGCGAGGCCGCCGCCGAGCGGATCCGCGAGCTCACCTACGGCGGCCCGAACCACGTGATGGAGTGCGTCGGCGCCGCGAGCGCGATGAACACCGCGATCGACGCGGTCCGGCCCGGCGGCACGATCGGCTACGTCGGCGTCCCCTACGGGGTCGACGACGAGGGGCTCGACGTGTTCGGCATGTTCGGCGACAATATCACCCTCTCGGGCGGCGTCGCCCCGGTCCGCGCGTACGCCGAGGAGCTGATGGCCGACGTGCTCCAAGGGACCCTCGACCCCGCGCCGGTGTTCACCGAGACGGTCGGCCTCGACGAGGTCGCAGAGGGGTACCGGATGATGGACGAGCGCGAGGCGATCAAGGTGCTCGTCAAACCCTGAAACGCCGGTATGAGCGCCGTCGACGGCAGAATCGCCGTAATGCTTTTTTGTGCCTAGCGCTTGCGAATAGTTGTCATGTGTCATCACAATATCGAGGCGCGCTCGATCGAGGAGATCCGAGAGCGCCACCGGTCCGAGGAGGCGGACGAACGGCTCGACGGGACCCCCG
>Ga0207753_1000419_pt1 | contig 16667 bp, 14 predicted proteins | sample PonA233FremontCA_2_FD_187273 | JGI IMG/M metagenome (GOLD analysis project Ga0207753, IMG submission 187273) | Salt pond sediment microbial community from Fremont, CA, USA - Pond A23 Sediment 3 (SPAdes) | ecosystem: Environmental > Aquatic > Non-marine Saline and Alkaline > Saline | place: USA... | reverse complement strand
CGAGCTACTCTCAGTAGCTGCCGACATACGGTCGGTGGCTGCCGACATACGGTCGGTCGCTGTCGTCTGACAGTCACCGTCGACCGGTAGTAGCTACCTACTGTCGTCTTCGGCCAGTAGTCACTGCCTACTGTCGTCTTCGGCCAGTAGTCACTGCCTACTGTCGCCGGTTGCGTCAGGAGCTGTCGGCACACACAGAAGGAGACTTAAGAGTGCCGTGACAGCCATAGCCTAATGGCTACTGCGTTTTTCGATCGGCTCGCCGACCGGATCGCCACCGTCGACAGCGTCGTCTCGGTCGGGCTGGACCCCGACCCCGACCGGATTCCGGACCACCTCGAAGACAAAGAGCTCCCACAGTGGGCGTTCAACCGCCGGATCATCGACGCTACCCACGAACACGCCGCCTGCTACAAGCCCAACGCCGCTTTCTACGAGTCGGCCGACGGCTGGCGCTCCTTGCGGGAGACGATCGCCTACGCCCACGGGAAGGACGTTCCGGTCCTCTTGGATGCCAAACGCGCCGATATCGGCAACACCACTCGGCAGTACGCCGAGGTTCTCGACGAGGTCGACGCGATCACGGTCAACCCGTATATGGGCAGGGACTCCCTGCAGCCGTTTCTGGATCGCGCCGACAAGGGCGTGTTCGTCCTCTGCCGGACCTCCAACCCCGGCCGTGAGGACCTCCAGGATCTCGAATTCTCGTCGGGCGAACCCCTCTACAAACGGGTGGCCGCACTCGCCGACCTGTGGAACGGCAACGGCAACGTCGGGCTGGTGGTCGGCGCGACCGGCCCCGAAGAGCTCGAAACGATCCGCGAGGCGGTGCCTTCGCTGCCGTTCCTCGTTCCGGGGGTCGGTTCGCAGGGCGGTGACGCCGAAGCAGCCGTCACTCATGGTCTAAGCGAGGACGGTGTCGGCCTCGTCAACTCCTCCCGCGGGATCATCTACGCGGGCGAGGATCGAGGCGAGAAGTTCGCGGCCGCCGCGGGTCAGTCGGCCAAACGGCTCAAACGCCGGTTGAATCGCTACCGAGACGCCGAGTAGCCACTTCCTACCGGCGGTTAGGACTCTTCTACTCGCACGGAATCAGACCGCTGTCCGGTCGACATCGCGTTCACCATCTCGGCTATCGAGCACGCGTGTCAGTGTCGAGACGAGGATGTGGGCCAGCTTCTCGTCGGTCGTCTCGAAGCCGTTGGTCGTGGTTGCGCCAGCGACGAACACGCCGTGGTTGCCGACCGGGACCAGCAGTTCGCTCCGGATCGGCGTCTCGTCGTTGTAGGCGTCGGAATACTCCCGCACGTCGGCCGCGAAGATCGGTTCTCCCGTCTCGTAGACGCGCCAGATCAGCCCTTCGTCCCGTTCGATCTCCGGTATCTCGCCGAACAGCTCCTCGACGCCCGCCGTCGTAGCGACGGCGACGAGTCGATCGGCATCGGTCGGGGCTGGCGCATACAGTCCCGCGACCTCCATTTCCAACACGTCTTCGGCGGCCCCGATTGCGATGTCGACGGCCTCCTCGAATCCCGTTGCATCGATCAGTTCGCGGGTGGTCCGGTGGAGGGCTTCGAGACGCTGTTCCCACCGCTTCCGGTCGGAAATATCCCGCACGACACCGACACTGGCCTCGTAGCTACCGTTCGCTGTCGTGACGGGAGCGATGTTGATCTCGGTCGGGATCTCTCGCCCGTCGGTCGTCGTGACGCTGGCTTCGTAGGTCGACCAGTCGGTCGAGGGATCGGTGCGGAGGGCGGCCAGTCGCTCGCTGCCCGCCCGGTAGTCACCGGCTACTAGAAAGTCACTGGCGTCCATCCCGGTCGCCGTCTCGCGGTCACAGCCGAGCATTTCGGCCAGTGCCTCGTTGGCCAGTAGGATCGATCCCTCGGCGTCGATGATATACATCGGATCGCCCACCGTTTCGACCAGTAGCTCGTAGCGTTCGAGCTCTCGTTGGGTGTGATAGCGCTCGACGGCGTTGTGGATCCGGTTGGCGAGCAGCTGATACTGCTCGGTCCCGGTTTCCTTCTGGAGGTAGTCGGTCGCCCCCGCGGAGATAGCGTCGCTGGCGACCGCCTCGGTACCCTCTCCCGTAAAGAGGATAAACGGGAGCGAGCCATAGGATTCGCGGACCGATTCGAGGAACTCGATCCCGGTCGTCGACGGCATCTGGTAGTCGCTGACGACACAGTCGAACGGTTCGTCGGCGAGTCGGTCGAGCGCCACCGCCGGGCTGGTCTCGCTTTCGATCTCGAAGCGGTCGTCCTCCCGGGCGAGCAGCTCCGCGGTGAGGTCCAGAAACGGCGACTCGTCGTCGACGTGAAGAATCCGAACCGAGTCTATCATCAACAATACAACAGACTACGAGTAAGTAACCGTTCTGGTTGCGAGCGTGTCAGTTCGTGCCGAACAGCCCGTGGGTCGACGACTCCCTCAGATCTGGGGCGGTGTTTCGCGGCCGATATGGATCTCTTGGGCCTCGACCGCTTCGAGGGCGGCCACGAGGCCGCCGACTTCGACCGGTCCGGTGTCGGTCTCGACGGTCAGTGCGGCGACCTCCTCGGAGTCCTGAAAAGCGACCTCGACGACCTTGCCGGAGACGACGCGGGAGTCGCCGGTTTCGGTATCCCGCCCCTCGACGGTCGCGTAGAACTCGCCGCCGAGATCGCGGATGTCCTTGACGGCCCGGCGGATCGACGCATACCGCCGGGGGAACGGTCGCTCCGAGCCGTCGACGGCGATCGTCTCGGCGGTGGTCCAGAGTACAGTACCGAAAAACCCCGAGACGAGGAAGCCGAGCGCCGAGCGGTTGAAGATCACGCCGTAGCGGTCCTTGTCGTCGCGGATCGCGTCTTGGGTCGCGTACACCGAGCGTTCGCCGTCGGCGACCGCCAACACCGGCGTGGTGATTCCCCGGCGGGCGCGGACCGTGGTCGCTACCGAGAGGTAGTCGAAGCTGTCGGGACTGGGGGCCGCGCTCGCGGGGGTGAGCAACAGGTCGATGCTGACGCCGTTTGCGGTCTGTGTGGCCAGCTCGTCGGCAAACCGGGTCAACAGTTCGGGAGTGAGCGATAGCGCGAGTTCGTACTCCGCCGAGTCGATACATTCGGCGAGATGGCGGATGATCGTCGACCGGGATTTCACCAACGAGACGGCCTCGGTCTCGCGGGCCGGGGCGGTGTAGCGGGCGGCGAGTTCGTCGACCATCTCGGTGAACGACGTCTGGACCTCGCCGAAGGCCTCCTCGGGGTCGATGGCGACGATCTGCATCGGTCGTGACTCCCTGAGTTCGACCAGTTGTCGATCCGAGAGGCTCCGAACGGTGTCGTACACCCGGGGCTGCGGAATGTCGGTCCGATCGGCGATCTCACTGGCGGTAAGTTGGCCGTGTTCGAGGACAGTCAGATAGGCGTCGATCTCGTACTCGCCCAGATTGAACCGCTCGCCGACCGAATCGAGCGTCTGCCGGAGGTCGTCTACCATATATGTCCCTCACGAGCCTGCCGGTATGTAATTTACTGTATACTGAGTTGCACTTGATTATGAAATCTGGTAGCATGTTTGTCGACGGGCGGCTGACTGTCACAGGAGGAAACGTTTTTTCAAACCGGCCGCGAGACCAGAGTATGATCCGCGACGGGCACCTGTTGCAGACGGGGTCGAACACCACCGACACCGGGGCCGACTCCCTCGTACAGGTGCTCCCCGGCTGGCTGCAGTTCCCGGGCCACAGACTGCTGGCGGCGATACTCGTCCTCGCAGTCGGCGTCTGGCTTTCGAAACTGCTCGTCCGCCTGCTGGGTCGACCGGTCGCCCGTCGGTTCGACAGACAGAGCGTCGCCCAGACCGTTCTCGGTGGTGTTCGTGGCCTCACCATCGGCCTCTCGCTCATCGCGGCCGCATCGCTGGTCGGCTTCCAGATCGGGAACGTCGTCGTCTCGGTCGGTGTCTTTTCGGCGGTCGTCGGTATCATCCTCGCGCCGATCGTCGGCAACGTCCTCAACGGGATCTTCGTGCTGGCCGACCAACCGTTCGAGATCGGCGACATGATCGAACTCAACGACGGCACACGGGGGTTCGTCGACGACATCACGATCCGGTACACCAAAATATTCACGCTCGACAACACGTTTCTCGTCGTCCCGAACGGGAACATCCGCGAGCGTGACGTGACCAACTACTCCGCCGAGGACGAACGCACGCGGCTCTCGCTGGACGTGTTGGTGACCTACGAATCCGATATCCCGGCGGCCCGGCAGCTGATCGAGCGGTCGGCCAGAGACACCGACGACGTGATCGAGGGTGGTCCCGACATCCGGGTCGGCAGCGCCCGGTATCCGGCCTCTCCGGGGTGTTATATCGCCGACTACGGCGACAACGGGATTCTCCTTCGGCTCCGTTTCTGGGTGAAGAAACCCTACAAGATCCTCACCGTCGAGTCGGGGATTCGAACCCGAATCCGGGAGGCATTCGCGGCCGCCGACACGACTGTCGAGATGGCCTACCCGCACCAGCATCTCGTGTTCGACGACACCAGCGGCGAGGCCCAACTCGCGGTTCGGGACGTCGACGGTGAGGCAACCTCGCGGGACCGCTCGCCATCGACCGTCGAGGCCCCCCCGTCGACCGACGGCGACGCCGAGACGTAGTTAGGGATAGGGGTGATAGGAGCGGTCGAGTCGCGGCTCGAAGCCGAGTGATTCGGGCACCGTCCGAGCGCGTTCGCCGAAGAACGGCTCGCCGGTAAACAGCGGCTGGGCCGCAGGCACCAGCGTGCGTACTGCCTCGAAGCCGAGTGCTTCGACATCTCGCGTCGTTAGTCGCGCTGCATAGGCCGCGAGGTCGACGGCCGCCAGTCGGTCGACGACCGCATCGAGCTCGTCGCCCCCCGTGAGGCGGGGGTTCCCGAGCGAGTCGGCCGGAATCCGGCTGTCGGGGTCGACGAACGCCTGCGCAGCAGCCGGGAAATCGGCGTACTCCCCGATAGCGCCGCCTTCGTTGGCGGCGGCCTCCGGACCGAGCGCCCGTAGCTCCATCCAGTTTTGGAGCGCCTCGTCGAGCGCCGACCGCGCCGCGGCAGCCGGGTCGAGATCCGCCGCCGAGCCGACGGCGAAGTTGGGCCACTCGCCGTCGCGGTGGACCGCGACCGCGACGACCGGCACGTCGACGTCCTGTGTCACGAGCAGCGGCGTCACCGACAACGACTCCGCGCCCGCGCGTGCTTCGAGCTTCCCGAAGGCCTCGTCGTCGACCGCCAGCCCCAGCGGGTCGAACGTCGAGTACCACGCCAGCATCGTCGCGTCGCGCTCGATGACCTCGTACAGTCCCGACAGCACCGCCTCGACCGTCGAGTTGCCGAGGCCGAGACCGGTCGTGATCGCGGGACGGTACCGGCGGGTCGGCGGCGGGAAACAGACGAACTCGGCGGGCAGCGAGACCGTGTCGTCGACTCGGAGGTCGACGCCCTCGATCCACTCGATCCGCTGTTCGGGATCGGGTGTCTCGAAGCCGTCGGGCCGGACGAACCGCTGGGGGGAGACAGGCCTCGCCCGGGTTCGTTCGGAGCCCCCGTCGAGTGCTCCCCGGCGGTAGACGCCCGCGCTGTAGCGTTCGAGTGCCTCGCCGAGGGCCTTCATGTAGGCCCGATCCCAGTCGACGTCGACCCCGGCGGCGAACTCCGCGGCCCGCACCTCACTGAAGCCGGTGGTGTCGGCCGTCGACGCGATGTAGTAGGGTACGGGGAACGACTCGCGTTCGCCGACCTGCGTGACGAGGCCGAGACGGTCGTCGACCGCCCGTTCGGCCCGCGAGAGGGCGTCGTCGACGTCGACCGACCGGTGGGACAGCGACAGCGAGCGGTCGGGGCCGTCGCTTCCGGCGCAGTCACAGCCCGGCACTGGTAGAAAGCTCCGCTCTCGGTGGGGGATTTCGACGACTCGGCCACCGGTCCGGTCGCCCGACAGCAGGCCGATCAACTCGGCTCCGGCGACCGCGCCAGCAAGGCGGACCGCGCTCCGGGAGCCGCTGGGGGCGGCCGTGGGTACCTCTTCTCGGGTCGCTGCAACACGGGTTCGGAGACAGCGATAACAGCCCGAAGACGGGGCGAAAAGCGAGACCGCCGCGTCGACGGCTTCCAGTGGGTGGCCGCCGACGCCGCCGATCTCGACGGCGACCCAGCGGTCGAAGGCGGTCGTGGCAGCCGAAAACACGTCCGCGCCGGTCGGCGCGACGACCGCTCCGGTGGTGGGGGTCGATTCGGTATCCGAGCCGAGTGCCGATGGTTCGATCCGTGTGATAGCGCAGTCGACGTCGTTGCAGGCGGCGACGAGCGCATCGAGGGCGGGGCCGCTTCCGACGAGACCGAGTTCCATGGCTCATGCTGTGCGGGGGGTTAAAAGAACACGGCGATAGCGGCTCGGGGCCGTCAGTCGAGTAGCTCTTGGGCGACCACGGCGAGTTCGCCCGAGTCGGCCTCGCGGAGCCGGTCGTCGCCGAGCTGGAGGCGGAGTCGGGGACGACCGACATCGATGGGGACCTTCTCGGTTGCGATCAGACCCATGTCTTCGAGCCGCGTCTTGGTCCGTGAGAACGTTGCCTTGCTGGCGATCCCGACATCTTCGCCCCACTTGGAGATGTCGTACAGCAGGACTTCGTTTTTCGCGGCCACCAGCAGCGAGATCGTCACCTCGTCGAGGCCGTCGCCGTCACCGCGGGCCGTATCGAGGTCGGCCAGCACGGCGTCGAAATCATCCCGGGCGGTCTCGCCGATATCGGCCGCCAGCGTCTCGCGGACGCGCGAGATCGGCGGCGTCCGGAGGTGGTAGCCGTCGGCGGCCGCCCACTGTTCGTCGTAGCTCTCGCGGGCCGTCTCCACAAACTCACTGTCGTCGGTGCTCAACGCGGCGATCCGATCGCCCGCCGAGACGACTGCGAGTACTGAATCGCTCGAGACGAGCAGGGAGTTGGCCGCCGGTTCGTCGAGCAGCCGGATCGACAGCACTCCGGCGTCGATCAGGTCGGCCGCGCGGCTCGCAACGAGGAAGTCCTCCATCGTCTCCTTGATCGGCCGCTCTTCGGCCAACATCCGGATCGTCGGCAGCTCGCCGTCGAAGGCGGTTGCGACATCGACCAACGCCTGAATCGCCCCTTCGGTCGGATCGATCAACAGCAGGTCGTCGCCTGCTTCAGTGAGCACTGTGTGTAGGATATCGTTAATGTCCGTTTCGAGTAAATTCGAGTCCATCTATAGTATAGTATAATATATATTCTACTATTTAATATTAACGGGAGAGACGCAACCACATCGATAGTCGATTGACTAAATTAACTCCGGTCTATCGTCATTGAACTCAATTTGTGTCATTAAAACATAAAATTCTGTCGGTCGATGAGTTCTTCGTTGTAGTTACCCAGCCGTTTCAGTCGGCGGGTAGAGGCCGCGACACCGAGAGTATAAATACGAACGCGAAGGACCAACAGCAACTGTGTCGACCGACGAGACTCCGGGCTGGGAGCGGTTTTTCGGCTTCGAGCGTCCCTACGAGAACCAGGCCGACGCCATCGAAGCTGCCATCGAGACCGCACGCAGCGAGGGCTATCTCGCGATGGAGGGGCCCTGCGGCACCGGCAAGACGATGGCCGCGCTTACGGCAGCGGCCTTTCTCCTCCGGGAGACCGACCGCTTCAAGAACTGCGTCGTCGCCACCCCCGTCAAACAGCAGCGCCAGCAGTTCATCGAGGATTTGCGGACGATCAACCGCGGGCTCGACGAGCCGCTTTCGGGGGTTGGACTCGTCGGCAAAGCCGACCTCTGCCCGTACGGCCGCGAAGACGCGTTTCCATCCGACAGCAGCGTGCAGTCCCGGTGTGAGGAACTCCGGGAGACGACCGCCGACCTCGTTCGGGCCGACGACTCGGGTGGCCACCGCGGCGAGGGCGGTGGGTCAGCGCCCACCAGCGGCTCGTCGACTTCCGAGTCGACGGCTTCCGAGTCGACCGATCTCGACCGCGAGGCTGGACCGGAGCCCGCGGCCGTCATCGAGGGCGTCACCGACGAGGCCGAACAGTGGTGGGACGCCGACCGCGCCCGCGAACTCGCCGAGACTGCCCGCACGGATCTGAGTGCGGGCGACAACGAGCCGCTCCAAACCGCGGGTGCAACTGCTCCGTACAGCACCGCACAGCCCGCGGCTCCCGAGTCGTTCACCGACAGCGAGTCGACGCCGCTCTACTGCCCGTTCGAGGCCGACTGGTACGCTCGGGACACCGGCTCGCCAGTCGGTTTCGAACAGGGGACCGACCACGTGCTGTCGACCCGCGAGTTCCTCCCGTCGGCCGTCGAGGCGGGCACCTGTCCACACCGCGTTATGAGCGTCCTCCTGGAGGACGCAGAGATCGTCGTCGGCAACTACAACCACCTCTTCGACAGCCAGACCCGCCACCTCACCGAGTCGATCCTCGACGAGCGGACGCTGGTGATCGTCGACGAGGCCCACCGACTCGAAGAACGCGTTCGGGACTTGCTGAGCGATACCGTCGGTCGGGTGACGCTCAAACAGGCCCAGCAGGACCTTAGGACGCTGGTCGAACGGGCGCGCCAACATGCCGACAACAAGGAACTCATCGAAACACAGCTCGCCGACCACGACGTGCCCTACGAGGCCGTCGAACGCGCACAGCAGTTCTATGGGGAGGCGATCGGCTGGCTCGACGAGCGGGTCGAAGCGGAACTCGTCGAACGCTTCGATGGCTACGGGACCGGATTTGTAAACGAGGTACTGCCCGACGAGCAGGTCGAACTCGAACTCCGTGATCCCGAGGTCGACGAACGGGACGCCTTCACCGAATGGGCCGAAGGGGCCGGTTACACCGGCGGCTTCTTCCGGACGCTCGGGGCGGTCGGGGCGGCCGTCGAGGACGTGCTGTCCCAGCAGGGGATCAGCCGCGACTGCGTCTGTACGGCCACCGGCGTCCTGTTCAATCGGTGGTGGCACCGCGACCACACCGAGTTCTTCCGCGAGATCACTCTCGAACCAAGCGAATCGGAGTACCGGGAGCCCGATTACCCGTGGCAGAACGTCTACAACGCCTCGCTGGTGATCTACAACTGCATCCCCTCCGAGCAGGTCCGCGATATCCTCGGGGAGTTCGGCGGCGGCATCCTGATGAGTGCAACCCTCGAACCGATTCCGATCTTCGAGGCCGTCAGCGGGCTCGAATCGTTGTCGACCCGTTCGGCGGCCGACGATTCGACCCGGTCGACGAACGATTCGACTCACTCACAAACAACTGACGAGGGGGCTAAACGCCGCGTCGACCGCCGGAGCTACGACCTCCAGTTTCCCGAGTCGAACCGCGAAAGCTGGATCGTCGACGTCATGCCGTTTACCGCCCGCAACCGGGGGCCACCAACCCCCGACAACCACAACGAGACCAGAGAGCGCTACGCCTACGTCGCCCGCGAGATCGCCCGGAGCCACGGCAACATCCTCTTGGCATACCCCAACTACGCCGAAGCCGAGTGGGCCGCCCACCGCCTCCGCGAGGCCGTCGACAAACCCGTGGTGCTCGACCGCTCGTCGAGCCACGAGGAGACCCAGCGACTCAAAGCCGACTTCTTCGGTGACGATCACGCCGTTCTGGTCACCAGCACCCGCGGGACACTGACCGAGGGTGTCGACTACGCGGGCGAGAAGCTCCACACCTGCGCGGTGTTCGGCATTCCGCTGGTAAACATCGGCTCACCCCGCGTGCAGGCAGTGCGCCATGCCTACGGCGACCGGTTCGGCGCGGAAAACGAGTTCACCTACGCGCTGACGATCCCGGCGGTCCGGCAGGTTCGACAGGCGATCGGGCGCGTACTGCGCGGTCCCGATGAACGCGGTGTCCGAATTCTCGTCGGCGAACGGTACCTCCCCGACCGGCCGCGGTCGGTCGACCCGTTCCTCGCCGAGCAGGAGCGCAGAGAGTTCCGTCGGCTGACACCCGAGTTCCTCGACAGTCAGCTCGCCGGGTTTTGGGCGGTCGACCGGGAGTAGGTGCCGCTTACGGAGGGTCAGCCGGTTTGTAACTATGTATGCTGTTCCGGTTGCTCGTGTGCAATGTCCAACGCACCGACTTTCCATCTCGTCTGTCGTGACTGCACGACGGAGCTACTCGTCGAGACGGCCCCACGGGCCGAACAGCGGGCGGCCGATCACGAGGCGATAACGGGCCACCGACTCGATTTCAAGCGGATCGACTAGCGTCGCTGAGTCGGCGACGATTGCTCTCCCGGAACCCTGTCGACACCAGTACAAAAGATGGACGGTCTTGACAGCTGGGACCCTCTCAGGCGGTAATCTCGTCGAGTGCCGCCAGCAGGTCGTCCTTGTCTTGGACCCCGATGACGCGGTCGACCGACTCGCCGTTGTGGTAGAACTCGAGCGTGGGGACGCTCCGGATGCCCTTGCTGCTTGCGAAGGCCTGTAGCTCGTCGATATCTACCTTGAGCACCGCGGCATCGGTTTCATCTGCGATCTCCTCGACGGTCGGTTCCAGCATCTTGCAGGGCCCACACCAGTCAGCGTAGTAGTCGACGAGGACCACCGCGTTCGACTCGACCAGCTCCTCGAAGTGGCTCTCGTCTTCGACGTGAATCGGTTCGGACGTAGTTGTGGTGCTCATAGCATCCACTACAGGCTCAACCCGTATAACAGTTGCAGGGATGTGTCAACTAATCGCCCGAACGGTGGTCAACCTTCTGAACTAATCGATATATAATCAGTTATCGACTATATAACTGAGGAGAACACCGTCGTCGACCCGGTCGACGGTCTCCAGAGAGAGTTGTGGGAAGTCGTCGACGAACCCGTCGCCGTCAGCCAATGTGGGTGCGTCCCGACCGCCGATGACGAGCGAGCCGATGAACACCGTTAGCCTGTCTATAAGTCCGTTTTCAATAACTGAAAAGATCAGTTCACCACCACCTTCGACCAGTAGGCTCTTGATACCGGCGGCTTCGAGTTCGGCGAACGCGGTCGGCAGGTCGACACGCTCGGCGCCAGCGACGACGAGCTCCACGCCAGCCTCGCGGAGTGCCTCTCGGCGGGCTTCGGGGGCGGCCGCCGAAACGAGGACATAGGTCTCGGCAGCATCATCGCAGATCCGACCCTCGGGCGGTGTTCGGCCCCGCGAGTCGACGACGACTCGCGCCGGATTTGCGGGCCGACCCTCTTGGCGTCGCTGCTGTTGTCGCTCGGAATCATCGAGCGTGAGGTGTGGATCGTCGGCCAGCACGGTACCGATACCGACGACGACGGCGTCGACCTCGCGTCGGATGTGGTCGACGCGGTCGAAATCTTCGGGACCGCTGATTTTGATCTGCTCGCGGCGGCGCGAGGAGAGTTTTCCGTCGGCACTCATCGCGGCGTTGACAACGACATCCATGCTTCGATATCGCCCGTCGACCGTTTCGGCGTTTCGGTCCAACCGGTCGTGGTTGGTCTCGTCGTCCGATTGGAGACTGGCAATGATCACACATCTCAAATGGGCCAACTGATAAGTGGGGGTCAAGCGAATCGAACGGTATGGATCCACGGATACTCATGCTGGGTTGGGGATTTCCACCGAACGTCACCGGCGGTCTCGACACGTGGGTGGGCGAAGTGTTCGAAGCCTTCGAGGAGAAGGACACCGAGTTGGAACTGTTGTTGCCCGCGGAGTATGCCCCCGACGACCGCGAGGGAATCCACAGCGTCCCCACCGGCGAGGGCGACATCATCACCCGCGTCGGTCGGATGAGCGACAAGTTCGTCGAACTCGCCGACAAGGTCGACATCGCCCACACAAACGACTGGTTCGGCTACGGACCGGGGCTGCGTGCCAAACGCGAGACCGACGCCACGTGGGTCTCGGAGTTCCACTCGCTGTCCAGCGACCGCAACATCAACCCCCCCGAACGCGAGGTCGAGACCGAACGCCGGGTCGCCAAACAGTCGGACGTGCTGATCTGCGTCAGCGATCTCACCCGACAGGACGTCCTCGAACAGTACGAGGTGGACTCACACGTCGTCCACAACGGCTTTTCGTCGCTGGAGACGACCGGTGTCGACGTGAAGGCCGACCTCGGCATCGAGGGGCCGATGCTGCTGTTCGTCGGTCGACACACCGACCAGAAGGGGATCAGCCACCTGATATACGCGATGGATAAGATCCAGCACACCGATGCGACGCTCGTCCTCGGCGGCTCGGGCCACCAGACCGAGCATCTGAAAATGTTTACCGAACTGTTGGGTCTCGGCGACCGAATCACGTTCGCAGGCTACGTACCGGAACAAAAACTCGGCGATTACTACGCCGCCGCCGATGTGTTCATTTCGCCGTCACGTGCCGAACCGTTCGGCCTGACGATCACCGAGGCACTGGCGGCGGGCGCACAGGTCGTCGCAACCCCAAGCGGCGTCCGCGAGACGCTCCCCGATGGCTGCCTCGTCGAGGTGACCGTCGACTCCGATTCGATCGCCCGTGGGATCGACGAAGCCCTCGCCCGTGAGGGGCCGCCGGAGTACGAACCGCGAACGTGGGATGAGGTCGCCGACGACCTGCTTGCGGTCTACAACTCCGCACTACAGTAGCGCGGTCGGCACGGATGTCGCCTTCCTTGTTCTGTCGGTCCGAATGAAACGGGAGTAAATGCTGGCTACTGACAGTTAGGCGGCGGCTACCGACTCACGGAACAGCGTGATCTCCGAGGCTGGCTCCGGGTGGGTGATCCGGAACCCGGATCGGGTTTCAGTGACACCACGCGTGCTTACTTCCGGGTCGTCGCTCGGCTGGTAGGGGCTGTCGGCCGACTGATAGGGGCTGTCGGACTGGTATGGGCTGTCGCGGCTCTGGTATGGACTATCGCGTTCTTCGTCTGATTTCTCGGACATGTCCTCCGGCGGGAAGTAGATCCGTTCGCCACTGGCCGATTCGATCACGAACGCGACATCGTGCTTGCCGCTGACCTCGATGATCGTGTTGCCGTCTTCGATACGGGTCGTATAGGTGAACGCCTCGGAACTGCTCATACTCCACGATGCGAGGGAACCCACTTATCAGTTCCCCGGGTTCGGCCACGTCGACCCGTCGCATTTCTCAGCGCCGACCGGTCATGTGGCGCACATAGTTTTTAACGCAAGCCGACCAATCCGTTACCGATGGACGTAGACACCAAAGCCGAGGAGCTCGCCTCCGCTCTCGGCGTCGACAAACAGGAGGTCAAAGCGGATCTGGAATCGCTGTTGGAGTTCGACGTGCCACTGGAGGAGGCCGCCCAGAGCGTCCGCCGGAAACACGGCGGCGGTGGCGGTGGCTCGTCGACGCCGGAGACGCTCGACCTCGATGGGATCACGCCCACGCTGGATTCGGTCAACGTCACCGTCCGCGTGCTCACACAGGGCACCCGAACGATCCGGTATCAGGGCGAGGACGTGACGATCCGAGAGGGGACACTCGCCGACGGATCGGGGACGATCTCCTACACGGCGTGGCAGGATTTCGGCTTCGAGGCCGGCGATTCGATCGTCGTCGGCAACGCCGGGGTCCGAGAGTGGGACGGCCGCCCCGAGCTCAACCTCGGCCAGTCCTCGACGGTCTCGATGGCTGATGAGACGGTCGCCGTCGACCACCCCATCGGCGGCGATAGCGACCTGATCGACCTCGAACCCGGCGACCGCGGCCGCAACGTCGAGGTCCGAGTCCAAGAGGTCGACTCTCGGACCATCGACGGCCGGGACGGCGAGACGACGATCCTTTCGGGAGTCCTTGCCGACGAGACCGCCCGGCTGCCGTTTACCGATTGGGAACCCCATCCCGATATCGAGGCCGGTGCCGACCTCCGGATCGGGGACGTGTATATCCGGGAGTTCCGCGGCTCGCCGTCGATCAACCTCTCGGAGTTCTCGACGGTCGAACCGCTCGCAGAGCCGGTCTCGGTCGCCGATTCGGCTCCGCGGCTCTCGATTGCAGAGGCCGTCGACAGCGGCGGGCTGTTCGATGTCGAGGTCGTCGGCAACGTCCTCGAAGTCCGGGACGGCTCCGGGCTCATCGAGCGCTGTCCCGACTGTGGCCGCGTGATCCAAAACGGCCAGTGTCGGACCCACGGCGCAGTAGAGGGTGAGGACGATCTTCGGATCAAGGCCATCGTCGACGACGGCACCGACACCGTCACGGCGATCATCGGCTCGGAGCTGACCGAGGAGATCTACGGCGGCGACGTGAGCGACGCCAAAGAGGCGGCCCGCGATGCGATGGACAAGGAGGTCGTCGCCGACGCGATTCGAGAAACCGTAGTAGGCGGTGCCTACCGGGTTCGCGGAACGCTGTCGGTCGACGAGTACGGCGCGAACCTCACCGTCGAGGAGTTCGCCGAAGACGACGAGGACCCCGCGGCGCTTGCGACGGCCGCGCTGGCGGAGGTGGGCCAATGAGTGCCGAGGGCAATTCGGGAGGCGACTCGGGACCGGGTCGACGGGAAGTCGCCTACCGACTGTTCGCGGCGGAGTTCGACGACGCTTCTCTCTCGTACTCCGAGAGCGACGAGGAGCGTGCGCCGAACTACGTGGTCACGCCGACCGGACTCCGGCTCAACCGCCTGTTTGCGGTCGGGGTAGCTACCGAAGTCGAATCGATCAACGAGGATACCCTGCGGGGCCGGATCGTCGACCCTACGGGGGCGTTCGTCACCTACGCCGGACAGTACCAGCCCGAGGCCCAAGCATTCCTCGATGGGACGACGCCCCCGGCGTTCGTGGCGATCACCGGCAAGGCCCGGACGTTCGAGCCGGAGGACTCCGACCGCGTGTTCACCTCGGTACGACCCGAGAGTCTGAGCGAGGTCGACGCCGCGACCCGTGACCGCTGGGTGGTCTCGGCCGCAGAAGCGACCTTGCAGCGGATCGCCGTCTGTGCGGCAGCCGCCGACTCCTCGCTCCGCGGCGAGGAACTCCGGACAGCGCTCTCGGCGGCCGGAGTCGACGATTCGCTGGCGGCGGGGATTCCGCGTGCGTTCGACCACTACGGGACGACGACAGCCTACTTGGAGGGGCTTCGTCAGTTGGCGGTCGACGCCCTCGAACTCGTCGCCGACGAGCGCGAGGAGGTCCGCTCGCTCGATCTCGCACCCGGCGAGGGCGGGGATGCCGCACTCGGTCGGCTTCCGGCAGTCGATGTCGATCTCAGTGCCGAGGCCGAGACGGCGACGACCACCGAACCGGCGGAGCCCGAGCCCACGCCGACGGTCGATGAACCGACCGAAGAGACGGCACCGACGGTCGACACCGACGAGACTGTCGAGGAAACGGCCGATGCGACGCCGGACGTGGAGGACACGTTGACCCCCGAACCGGTCGACACGGAGCCCGAACCGGCAGACGAATCGGAGCCGAGCGAACCCGCAACCGAACCGGTCGACGAGCCAGCCACCGAAGCGACCAACGGTGCGGCCGAGTCGACCAGCTCGGCGTCGACACCCGAAGTCGAGACTGGCGAAGACGAAGCCGCCACAGCCGACGAGACCGGGATGTACCAGCTCGACGAGGAGGAACGCGAAGAGCTCGAATCCGAGTTCGATACCGGCTTTTCCAGCGGCAACGAGGTCGACCCGGCGGGCGAGGCCGACATCGACGTACCGGATGCCGACGAACTCGCCGAGCAGGCCGAACAGGCCCAAGCCGAATCTGAGGCCGAGACGACACCCGCCGATACCGCGGCGTCGACCGATGAGGACGGACTCGGCGACTTCGACGATGGATTGGGTGACTTCGAGGACGACACTGGCTCGGCGGACGAGCCAGCCAGCGAGGTCGAGCCGACCGACGAAACCAGCGAGCCGGACGATACCTCTACGGTAGAATCCGAGGCCGACGAACAACCGAGCGACGATCAGCCAGCCGAGGACGAGCCGACTGACGACCAGCCACTCGAGGACGTCGACCTCGAAGACGCGGTCGTCGAGACGATGGCCGGACTGGACGACGGCGATGGCGTCGACCGCGAAACACTGGTGACCGAACTCGTCGACACATACGGCGTCAGCGAGGCGGCCGTCGAAGAGGCCATCGACGACGCGCTGATGGGCGGGCGGTGTTACGAACCGGCCGACGGCACACTCAAAGCGATCTGATGGCTCGCGGCACCCGACCGCGCGTCGAGCCGGTTCCTAACGCCCCAGCAGCAACGGTCGACCTCGGCGCGGAGCGCGCCCTCCTTGTCGGCGACTACCATGCCGGAATCGAGGCCGGGCTCCGCTACGAGCGGGGGGTCGAACTGCCGAGCGACGGCCCCGCGCGCCGCCACCGACTGCTGGAGTTGCTTGAAACGGAGCGTGTCGACCGACTGGTCGTCCTCGGCGACCTTGGCCACCGGATCGGCTCGGTCAAGGGGGCCGAGCGCGAGGAACTCGACGCCCTTTACGCCGCGGTCGTCGAGGAGTCCGGCGTCCCGATCACGGTCGCTCCCGGGAACCACGACGGCGGCCTCCGCGATCTGTGGGGCGACCGTGCGGGCGTCGACATCCTCCCGCAGTCGGGCGGGTTGATGGGCGGTGTCGACGGCGATGGTGCGGTCGGCGTTGTCGACAGCGCGGTCGGCGTTGTCGACAGCGCGGTCGGCGTCTGTCACGGCCACACGTGGCCCGCCGC
>Ga0207753_1000416_pt1 | contig 16725 bp, 16 predicted proteins | sample PonA233FremontCA_2_FD_187273 | JGI IMG/M metagenome (GOLD analysis project Ga0207753, IMG submission 187273) | Salt pond sediment microbial community from Fremont, CA, USA - Pond A23 Sediment 3 (SPAdes) | ecosystem: Environmental > Aquatic > Non-marine Saline and Alkaline > Saline | place: USA... | reverse complement strand
TCGGCGTCGACGAACTCCTCGACTTCCTCCCAGAGATCCTTGGTCGACTCCTCATCCTCGTCGCGTCCACTCATTGGTCGGTCCGATGGGTATGATCGTTGTCGACTGACTGTGCGTCACTCCCGTTGGCCTCGAACGGCTGTTCGGTCGTTTCCCCGGCTTCGAGTGCCGGTCGGTCGGCGATCGTGAGCCACGCCGATTTGAAGAACATCGATCCCGGCTCGATCCCGTCGAATGCACTCCGACAGTGGGGGCAGGCGGGCTCAACGAGCAACCCCAGCTGGACCGTCTCGTTGCAGTTGTCACACCGGGCCTTCTCGATCTCCTCGCGGGCCGCCGTTTCGAGGAGTTCGGCGAGCGCGGTCTGATGGGTGATGTGGCTCTCGACCCGTTTCAGTCGCCGTCGCAGGTCGATGACCGCACCGGCGAGCCGGTCGGCCTTCGTTTCGAGCGTCTCGATCGACCCTGTCGCCGAGTCGAGGTCGCCTTCGGCCGCATCGAGGCGGTCCTCGATCATCTCGTCGAGCGACGCGAGCTCCGTCTCGACCTCGTCGATCGATTCCCGAAGCTCCTCGGTCGACTCCCCGCCGAGCGTGTCGACCTCGCCTTCGAGCGCCGAGAGCCGGTCGTCGAGTTCTGCATGCCCGTGGTTGGCTGGCGCGCGCGAACGGGCCTCCTTGACCACGTCGACGATCCGTGATCGGAGGTCCTTGACGTGGTCGTCGAGTTCGGCTTCGAGTTCCTCGATCCGGTCGGACTCGGGGGCAGGGTCACTTTCGAGCGCCTCGATGCGGGCTTCGAGCTCCGAGAGTGTCGTCTCTAAGGCCTCGTTTTCGTCGGCGTCCTCCGTGAGCAGTCGGTAGGATGCAACCGCACGAGCAAGCACCGTCTCTCGGCTGTCTCCTGTCTCGGCTGTCCGATCGGCAACCCACTTCTCGATCCCCGACGGAAGTGGTGCCGGATCTCCCTGCTCACTCGCCATTGATATCCTCCTATCAGCCCTCAAACTTAAATATCCACCATAAATGATTGGACACTATTTCCGGTCCCGAGAACACGTTCGGCGCTGGGAGCGACTGGATACCGAAATCGGCCGCCGCTATCGGATCTTCCGGACGTTACTGAGGTCGTAGCCGCCTTCGTGGATCTCGCTTTCGAACTGGACGATATCCTCCTGTTCGAGCCGCGAGAGAACCCCACGGAACTGTTTAACGACCATTACACGAGCCCGTTTCGAGCCGCCGGTCTCCCACGAGAAGTTGATCGTCCCGCCGGCGGCATCCGAGAGTTGGCCGAGTCGTGTCGGCGTCAGCGTCTCCTCGCTGGCCAACACGAGGATCAGCCCACCCCACTGGGCAGCGGCCCGTTTGAGCCCCCGGAGCAGCATCGGGATGTCTTGCCACTCCAGATCGTCCCCTAGTGCACTCAGCAGGTCGGTGATCGCATCGAAGACGACCAGGTTACCAGAGGCGTGTTCGGTGAGGTAGTCGCCGAGGACGCTGAGAACGTTCTCGCGGTTGCCACCGCCGCTGAGATCCGAGAGATCGGTCGTCCGACCGAGATACCAGTCCTGTGGAATCCGGCTGGACTGGAAGTATTCGACCGAGAGATCCTGATAGTTGATGTGGTCGATGGCGTCGTCGACGATGTCGTCGGACATCGTATACCGGAGCTCCTGTTCGAGCGTTTCCTTCGAAGAGGTAAACGAGACGTAGTGGACTTCGGGCGGCAAAATCGCCCCCTCCGGAAGCTCGCCGTAGTGGAGGTCGAACAGGTCGTCGTTCGTGTGGGCCAGCGCGTTCATCGCCGCGCTCGTGTAGACGAACTCTCGGGCTCCCGCCCCTGCCTCGCCCGACAGCAGCACGACGCTCCCGGGCGGCGCACCTCCCCCTAGCAGCGAATCGAGCCGCGAGATACCGAACGGAATATCCTGCATACTGGCCAGTATCCGGGCCGCTCCTTAGCCGTTACGCCAACCCTACTCCGGTAGTCGACGCCTACTGCCGACGCTAGCCGCTTGCTACTCCGGTCGACGCTCCCCGTCGACGCTGGCTCCATGATTCCGCCCGTTGGCGATCACGACCTCGCCGTTGAGTCCGGCGTCGGCGAGTGCGGCCTTCCCGGCGCTCCGGGCGGCGGCTGCGTTCTCCGCGTCGGTGACCCCATAGACAGCCGGTCCCCACGAGGACTGTCCGGCCCCGTAGACGGCCGACTCCGCGGCCAGCGCGCCGACGAGTTCGCCCACTGGCGGCCGGTAGACGCCGCCCTGCTCGTCGGCGTACCACGTGCCGTTGAGCCGTCCGATCTCGGCGACAGCGCTCCCGAACCGGTCGGCGTTGCCGTTCGCGATTGCGGGCAGCACACGACGGTTGATCAGCCCGGCGATCCGGTCGGCGGGGTCGGGGTCGGCCCGCTCGACGACCCCGCGGATGCTCTTCTCTTCGGTCTCGCCGCTCCGGCCGGGAACGGCATCGGGGAGGACGACCAGAAACCGCCAGTCGTCGGGAATCCGGTGGCGGGCCGCGACCGGTGGGACCGTCCACGCACCGTCGACCGGTCGGTCGGTCGTGAACCGCGCGGTCGGGTGGCCGCCGTCGAGGACGAACCCGCCGCCCTCGAAGGTGGCGACGCCGATCCCCGACCGTCCCCCGCGGCCGAGTTTGGGTGCGAGCGTCCGGACGTCGGCCCCTCGGTCGTAGGCACCGCCGACGGCGGCAGCGACCGCAAGCGCCAGCTGGGTGCCGCTGCCGAGGCCGACGTGCTGTGGGAGGGGGTCGGTGATAGTGACTGATGCACCCGGCACGTCTAACAGTTCACAGACGGTCTCGACAGTTCGTTCGCATCGCTGCGGAGCGTCGATCCCGTCAGCAGGCTCGGCCCGAACCGAGAGCCGTGGGCGGTCGAGTGCGACGCCAAGGGCCCCGTAGAGCCGTTCGTGGGCCAACGAGAGATTGCCGAAGCCGAAATGCAGCCGCGATCCAACGTCGACCCTCGTCATACCCACCCGTTCGAACCCCGCCGGTATTCGGGTTTCGACGGTGGCAACGATGGCCCACTCGCTGCAGGCTTTTTATGTCGACGTACCAACCGATCCGTATGGACTCCCTGCTGATCTATGGCGCGTACGGATACACGGGCGAACTCGTCTCCCGGGCGGCCGTCGACCGTGGGTTCGACCCCATCCTGGCCGGACGCGACCCCGACCGCCTCCACCCGCTCGGAACCGAACTCGACTGTCGAAGCCGTGCGTTCGGCCTGACTGACGGTATCGAAGCCCAGCTTTCGGGGGTCGACGCGATGCTCAACTGCGCCGGACCGTTCGAGGAAACTGCCGAGCCGTTCGTCGAGGCCTGTCTGAACCGGGGCGTCGACTATCTCGACATCACGGGTGAACTCCCGGTTTTCGAGCGACTCGCCCGCCGAGATACCGAGGCCAGCGACGCCGGCGTCACGCTCATGCCCGGCGTCGGCTACGACGTGGTGCCGACAGACTCGCTGGCTGCCCACCTCCACGAGCGGCTCCCCGAGGCGACACACCTCTCGTTGGCACTCTCGGCGTCGGGCTCGCTCTCCGGTGGGACGCTCAAGACCCTCATAAATGGGCTCGGATCGGGGAGCGCCGTACGCGAGGCCGGCCAACTCCGAGCGATTCCCACGGCGTCCAAACAGCGGGTCGTCGACTTCGGGGCGGGCACCGAGACGGTGATGACGATCCCGTGGGGCGATCTCTCGACGGCCTACCGAACCACCGGCATCCCCAACATCGCGGTCTACGTGGCGGTCCCGGATGCGGTTCGACACGCACTCCTGGTCGCCCGGCCCTTCGAGGGCGTGCTGGCGACCGAATCCGCCCAGCGACTGTTAAAACGACTCGTCGACCGGTTCGTCGACGGGCCGAGTGAGGCTGCCCGAGCGAAAAACGAGACGGTCATTTGGGGCGAAGCATGGAGCGAGGAAACCGGCGAGACCGTCCTGTCGATCCTCCGGACGCCCGATACCTACGCGCTGACTGTCGAGGCCGCGTTGGCCTGCGCCGAGCGTGTCACTGCCGGTGAGGCTCCCGATGGCTTTGCCACCCCTGCAGGTGCGTTCGGTGCCGATCTCGTCGTTGAACTGCCGGGCGTGACTCGGCAGGACCGGTGAGTCGCGGGCCTCGGCCGATCATCCCACCGGTCTACTTTCACGGAGCGTGATCGTTTCTTCGTCGGAGTCGACGGTGGTGACGATGGTGATCCAGCCGTTGTTCTCGTCGACTGCGTAGGCCTCGCTCAACGAGAGGTCGACGCGCCTGGTCGAGGTGTGGGCGTCGCCGGCAGCGAGCGTGCCGATCTCCTCGGTTCCCTCCCAGACGAGCTCCTCGGTACTGTTCTCGCCAGCGAAGATACTGGTGGAGACGGTCACCGATTCGGCCGGTTCGTCCCGCGTGTTCCCGACGGTCGCGGTCACGTCTCGACAAGTCTCGCCGCAGTCGTCGATTTCGTCGACGGTGAACGTGAACGGTGGTTCTTCCGTTGCCGCTTGGTCGTCGGTCGTCTCGGCGCTGCTCTCGGCGGACGGCTCGCTTCCGGGGACTGGACCAACGCCGGTATACATGGCTGCGCCAAGTCCGCCGACCACCAGCACCGCGACGAGCAGTCCACTGGCGAGCAGCTGTTGATTCATCGCCGGGTCGACCCCCGTGGCTGTTGTCGATGGCTCGCCGATGTCGTATGCATCAAAAAATTGGTGTATGTCATTGGTATGAACACCGGTGTGGTGTTGATCGTGGGACTGTGTGGTCGGGCGCTAGGCGTTGGATCCCCCAGCGTTCTCGGGTGTCTGTTCGGCCGGCGCGGCGGCACCGACTGCCGTCGCCCCGCCGATCAGGAACAGCGCTGCAACCGTCATCGTGATGAATCGTCTTGCGTTCATCGCAGCTGAGCCACGGCCTCACTGCCCGATAAGAGGGGTCAGCCGTCTCCTCGAATACAGACGCTTTGACCCCGATTTACGCCGAATTATGCCGATTTTTGGGGAGTTGCTGACGGTTTGTGGCGATAGTGTGTGGTGTGGCTCGCTCCACATGATTGTAGTGGCCGGTTGGTTCGGCGCGCGGTCGACACCGGCCATACGGCCACGACGCTTTTTCATCTCGGCTTGGTGCTGCTTCTGTGCGCCAGCTACAGGTCCTCGTCGACTACATCCGTCAGGAGGCGTGGACCGATAGCGGTCGGGCGTGGCTGTTTTCGGCACTCATCGCGGCTGGTGGGTTTCCCCCGGAGACGCTTGCCATCACCAGCCTCGATCTGATCAGCGTCCGGCTCTCGCCCGGTGTGCTGTCAGCAGCTATCGGCCTCGCTGCAGGGGCTGCTGCCGCGTTCGGTCTGACGACCAGTGGGCCGACCTCACTGATCGGCGTGATGATCGCCGCCGCGCCGATCCCCGCAGTGGCCACCAGTGGAATCGCTATTGTCTGCAGCGAGCCGCGAGTCGCGGTCGGTTCGTTCCTGCTGTTGGTCGTTGGTCTCGTCGGGCGTAACCGCACCGAATGCGACGAACGGTACTATGTCGAACGCGACGAACACCACAGCCAACGGCACGAATACTACTGCACCGAACGGGTCGACAACAATCACAGCGACCGCGTCGACGCCGTCCGGTCTCCTCGGAGCTGCATCGCTGACGTATCGACCCGAGACAGGCCGCTGGTAGATCCTGTCTACCGACAGTAGTCACTGACTACTGTGCCAGCGTGTGAACACGAGACAGCCCTCAACCCCATCGAAACCGTTTTGACGAAACCTTGCGGACAGTCAGTATGCCGACGGAACCCGACACGGGATACGACCCCACACTGGGGCGGAAGTTCATTTTTGTAACGGGAGGTGTAATGTCCGGGCTCGGAAAGGGGATTACAGCTGCGAGTACGGGCCGACTGCTGGCCAACGCCGGCTTCGACGTAACCGCGGTCAAGGTCGACCCTTATTTAAACGTCGACGCCGGGACCATGAACCCATACGAGCACGGTGAGGTCTACGTTCTCAAGGACGGCGGCGAGGTCGACCTCGATCTGGGGAACTACGAACGGTTCCTCGGCATCGATATGACCTCCGATCACAACGTCACCACGGGTAAAACGTATCAGAGCGTAATCGAGGCCGAGCGCGCGGGCGACTACCTCGGCAAGACCGTTCAGATCATCCCCCACGTCACCGACGACATCAAGCGGCGCATCCGTGAGGCCGCCGAAGGGACGGATGTCTGTATCGTCGAGATCGGCGGCACTGTCGGCGACATCGAGTCGATGCCGTTCCTCGAATCCTTGCGGCAGTTCGCCAGCGAGGAGGCCGACGAGGACCTGCTCTTCATGCACGTGACCCTCGTCCCCGACTCGATGAACGGCGAGCAGAAAACCAAACCCACCCAACACAGCGTCAAGGAACTCCGATCTATCGGTCTGCAGCCAGATATTCTCGTTGGGCGGAACGAAGAGCCCCTCGAAGAGGGAACCAAGACCAAAATCGCCCGTTTCTGTGATGTCTCGACCGACGCGGTCTTTTCGAACCCGGACGTCGACGACATCTACAAGGTCCCGCTGATGGTCGAAGACGAAGGCCTCGACGAGTACGTGATGCAACGGCTCGGCATTGCGGAGGGCGCACTGCCGAAAGCCGAACGCTCCCAGCGCTGGCGAGAACTGGTCACCCGCGACCGCGAGGGGGCTGTCGAGATCGCCCTCGTCGGCAAGTACGGGTTGGAAGACGCTTATATGTCGATCCACGAGGCTCTCAAGCATGCCGGGATCGAACAGGAAGTCGACGTCGACGTCCTGTGGGTCGGTTCCGACGAGATGCACGACGACCACCGCGAACGGCTCCGCCGGGCCGACGGGATCATCGTCCCCGGTGGCTTCGGCTCCCGTGGCACCGACGGTAAAATCGAGGCCGTCCGGTATGCCCGCGAGAACGACGTTCCCTTCCTCGGGCTCTGTCTCGGCTTCCAGATGGCGGTCATCGAGCAGGCCCGCAACGTCCTCGGTTTGAAAGCGGCACACTCAGCCGAAATCGACGAGGAGACACCCCATCCCGTCATCGACATCCTCCCCGAACAGAAAGATATCGACGACATGGGCGGGACGATGCGGCTCGGGGCCCACGAGACGCAGATCGAGCCCGGCACGCTGGCCGAGGCGATCTACGAGGCCGACGCCTGTACCGAGCGCCACCGCCACCGCTACGAGGTCAACCCCAACTACATCGACCAGCTCGAATCCGAGAGTATGACGTTCTCCGGCACGGCGGGTCGACGGATGGAGATCCTCGAACTGGAAGGCCATCCCTTCTTCGTCGGCACGCAGTTCCACCCCGAGTTCCGCTCCCGGCCCGACCGCGCGAGCCCCCCGTTCGTCGGCTTCCTGAAGGCCGTTATCGACCGCAACGAATCCGAAACCCAAACCACAGCCGAAGACGAGGTTACGGTTTAAATGGTAAACCCCACTGAATTCATCGACGAGGCAGTCGAATCGATATCCGAACAGATCGGCGACGACAACGCGATTATCGCCCTGTCGGGCGGCGTCGACTCTTCGGTCGCCGCCACCCTCGCCTATCGGGCGGTCGGCGACCAGCTAACGCCGGTCTATGTCGACACCGGCCTGATGCGCAAAGGCGAGACCGACCAGATCCGCGGGACCTTCGCGTTCATGGAGAGTTTGGAGATCGTCGACGCCCGCGAGCGCTTCCTTGAGGCGCTGGCTGGCGTCACCGACCCAGAGGAAAAGCGCAAGGTCATCGGCGAGCAGTTCATCCGGGAGTTCGAACGCGAGGCCAAAGAGACCGACGCCAAGCAGCTCGTGCAGGGAACGATCTACCCCGACCGCATCGAGTCGGAGGGCAACATCAAGTCCCACCACAACGTCGGGGGCCTTCCCGACGTAGTCGACTTCGAAGGGATCGTCGAACCCGTCCGCGACCTCTACAAGGACGAAGTCCGGGAGGTCGCCCGCGAACTCGAACTCGAAGAGATCATCTCCGAGCGAATGCCGTTCCCTGGCCCCGGCCTCGCGGTCCGCATTATCGGCGAAATCACCCCAGAGAAGGTCGAGGTGGCCCGCGAATCCTGTCACGTCGTCGAAGAGGAACTCGAAGAGTACGAGCCATGGCAGGCTTTCGCCGCCGTTATTGGCAAAGCCACGGGTGTCAAGGGTGACAACCGGGTCCACGGCTGGGTCGTCGCAGTGCGATCCGTCGAGAGCCGCGACGGCATGACCGCCCGCGCCCAAGAGATCGACTGGCAGACCCTCCAGCGCATCCAGAGCCGGATCACCGGCGAAAACGAGAACGTCGCCCGCGTCGTCTACGACGTCACACACAAGCCGCCAGCGACCATCGAATACGAGTAATGGACCAAGCCGCAATCGTCGCCGGACCCGATCCCGAAGGCGTCGGTGACGCACTGGAAACCGAGGGGCTGGCCGTGAGTCGAATCGCCGATGTCGTCTCCGGGGAGACGCTTCGGGAGGCCGGAGTCGACGACACCGACCTGTTGGTGTTGACCGACGTGGCCGAGGCGACCGGGATTTCGGTCGCCAAAGACCGCAACCCCGAGGTGCGGGCGGTCGTCTACAGCCGCGACTCGCTGCCGGAGTTTGCCAAGGGACAGGCCGATCTGGCCGTCGACCCCGCGCTGCTGGCTGCCGACGTGGTGGCCGAGGAACTGGCTGCCGGAACCTAGTCGGCGCTGAGTGGTTTTTTGTGAAGTCGTCGAACGCGCCAGCGAAGCGCGCGGTCGATCTGACGATGGCGTTCGTCCGGCTACCCACCGACGGTCGCAACGATTGCAGCGGATTTTGCCGGGCGAGCTTTATAGTAGTTAAAACCGTCGACGTTTTCGGTGGTAATCCGGCGCAAATCGGCTCCACTACTGTTCTGATTGATGTACTATCCATCAGGACGATAGATCGCAATGAACAGACGTCCGATCACGCTGCTCGTCCTGATGGGCTGTTTGCTCATGGCGGTTCCTGCCATGGCAACGACCGTCGGGGCACAGACAGTAGACGACGGCACGACGAACGAAACGAACACGACGAACGAAACGAACACGACGAACGACACCGCCTTCGCGTTCGACGCGACCTTCGACAACGAGACGGTGACCGTCTCGGTTACGTCGAACGGCACGGTCGTCGAGAACGCGACGGTCGCGGTCAACGGTAGCGATGTGGACTCCACTGACGCAGACGGTACCCTCCAGTTCCCCCTTGAGAACCGATCAGCAGTCGAGATTGCAGTGACAGTCGACGGGACCACCCAGACGACCATCTACAACATGGTCGACGGTGCACTCGTCGAACAGACCGACGAGGTAGTCGAAGAAGAACCGATTCCCGAGGAGGCCGCCGAGCAGGTCTCAACAATCCAGCGGCTGATCTCGGCGTTCCGTAACGGCGAGTTCGAGAAACTCGGTCCGATCGTCTCGGAAGCCGCCGGTCGCGGGCCGCCGGCCGACGTTGGCAACGGCTCCGATAACGCGCCGGAAAACCCGGGCAACGCTCCGGAGAACGCTGGCAACGGACAGGGCAACGCTCCGGAGAACGCTGGCAACGGTCCCGGTAACGCGCCGGAAGACGCGGGCAACCGACAGGACAGTGCGAGTAACGGACAGGACGGCGCGGGTAACGGACAGGGAAATAGCGGATCCAACGGAGGCTCGCACCGCGGCGGCAACGGCGGTCAGGACAACGGCGGTACCAGTAACGGTGGCGGCCAGGGCAATGGCGGCCAAGGTAACGGGCAAGCCGCTGGCGGCCGATAGATAGCGATTCGGTCGAACGCAGTCACGAACACCCATCTGCGGATACTCGGACCGGGACCTACCCATCATCGGGCAGTCGGAACAGGCACCCCACGGTTCGGTATCGCCCTGGTATCGGTCGACCACACTCTTTTGACATGCTCCGGAGACCCGTTTCGGCGAATCGGGGCAATCACCTCCCGGAGCCAAACAGCTAAGTGGATGACACACGTTATCACGATACAGTATGGCCTCAGCACAGAACACTGACGACGAGTTGTTCGACGAGTTCCTTTCGGCGAACGGGCACGAAACGACACCGGCTGGCTGGGACCACTCGTATAACAAAAAGCAGTGTCCCGAGTGCGGAGGCATCCACGACGATGGGGCCCAGCAGTGCAGTGTCTGTGGCTGGTTCCCCGAACGGTAGCCCGGTAGTGTTATCCGACTGGTCTGTGAGATCGATTTTCCACTGCGAGCGGCGCACAGCCGTCGACGCTCACGGCCCGAAGTCACGTTGTTTATCAGGTCGGGGCCCATGTAAACCGTACAATGAGTACCACGGATGTGGAGATCGCTCGCCTGTTCGGTGGTCCCGGCAGCGGGAAGACGACAGCACTCCTCGATCGCGTCGAGACGATTCTCGAAGACGACAGCGTCGACACCCGCGACATTCTGGTCGTCTCCTACACCCGCGCTGCGGCCGCCGAGATCCGCGAGCGGCTCGCCGAGCGGTTGGACACGACACCCCGCGAGCTCAAGGGCAACGTCTGTACGATGCACGCCAAGGCCTACGAGCTGCTGAATCTCTCCCGTGGTGATGTCGTCGGCGAATCCGAGAAGACGGAGTTCTGCGAGGACTACGGCCTCGAATACGAAGACGAGTACCAGAGCGGCGGCCGCCGCACCGCCCGCTCTACGACGCTCGGCAATAAGGTCATCTCGACGAGCCAGTGGCTCCAGCGGACCGGCCGCGAGGTTTCCGACTGGTACGACGTTCCCTTCCAGTGGAACGTCGAGGAGGTCCGCCTCCCGCCGGAGATCGATCCCAACGCCCAAGAGGGCAACAAGTACACCCCGACGTGGACTGCCGACGACGACCGCGTCGACATCCCTGAGGCGATCCGTGCGTGGCGCAACTATAAGGGCGAACACGAGTTGGTTGGCTTCGCGGATATGCTCGAACGCGTCGCACAGCGGTCGCTGCTGCCGAACGTCGACTATCTCGTGATCGACGAGTTTCAGGATATCACGACGCTTCAGTACGATGTCTTCGAGGAGTGGAAACCGCACATGAAGCAGGTCCTGATCGCCGGTGACGACGACCAAGTCGTCTACGCGTGGCAGGGTGCAGACCCGAACCTGCTGCTTGATGCCGAACGCGATACCGACGAGATTCTGCCGAACTCCTACCGACTGCCCTCGCGTATTCTCGATGTCGTCAACAAGGAGATTCAGCACATCGACAAACGCCAGGAAAAAGACCTCAAACCCCGCAAAGAGGGAGGGGTCGTCGAGGGAGTCCCCAACGCCTCGATGCTCGAACTCGTCCGGAACGTTCGGTATACGATCCAGGAGGACGACGGCAGCGTGATGGTGCTGTTCCGGGCCCGCTATCAGCTGTTCCAGTTCATCGAGGAGTTCATCGACGAGGGGATTCCGTTTAAAGCCCTCACGGACCAGCGGCTCTGGACCGACCGACTCGTCGACTACGTCCGGGCGATCGAAGCCTACGACGCCGACGAGGACCTGACGCTCCTGCAGGGTCGACGGCTGGCGGGTATGCTCCAGACCTCCGCCTTTGGCTCCAACGAGCGCGACGAGTTCTACGAGTTCCTCGAAGAGAAAGAAGAGGCCGCCGACACCGAGGATCTCGCCGAGGTACCGCTCGCACCCGAGGACGTCAAGAACTTCGCGCCGTTCATCCCCGACCCGGCCTCGGCCGACGACATGGTCCGGAAGGTGACGAGCTTCCAGCGCAAATCGATCGCCGCCTACTTCGGCGGCAACTACCACGGCCAAGATCCCAACCTCGTTCGGGTGGGGACGATCCACTCCGCGAAGGGTCGTGAGGCCGACCACGTCTTCGTCGGGACGGATCTCACCGAGAAGGTCGTCGAGCAGATGGCCGCGACTGTCACCGGCCGCGAGGAGAGCACCGACGAACTCCCCGGCGAAGAGGAGTTCACCAAACACACCAACCCGGTTCCGCTTTTGACTGACAACGAACGCCGCGTCTTCTACGTCGGGATGAGCCGGGCCCGCGAGCGGCTTGTCCTCCTGGAGAACCTGATCGACGGCGCGCCGACGGTCCCGATCAGCGTCCTGCTCCACAACGAACTCCGTGAGGAGCCTGCCGACGAGCTGCTCGATGCCGTCCAAGCCTCTTCGGAGGACGCCCCCGAACCCGAGCCGTGACCAACACCGACCCGTCAGCTGATTCCTCTCGGCCCTCATCGGGGCTTCCGGCCATCCAGGCGGCCGTCGAGGAGACCGGAGCCGTTGGCTTCGTCCACGTTGGCGGCCGCACCGATCCGGACCTCCGGTATCTCACACGCGTCGACGGCCCCGACCGCGAGACGGCGGTTGTTTTCTTATCGGGCGACGCGGACCGCAAACCGGAGGCTGTCTACTGTGTCCCGACCGATGTGATCGCTGACGTCAGCGGGTTTGAACCGGGTCCCGACCGGTCCGACACCGTCTGCCGTGTTGTCGGTCGCAGTCCCACCACAGCGACCGGCCAACAGGTCCGGTCGATCCTCGCCGAGCATCACCAAGCCACTGGCGGCGACCGGACGCTTCTCGTCCCCCGGCAGCTCCCCCACGACACGGCCGTCTTTCTCCAGGAGGCGGGCTACGAACTGCAGTCGACGCCCGCCATCACGAGCGCACGCGCAACCAAAACCCCGGCCGAACGCGACTGTCTCCGGAGCGTGCAGGCGGCGGCGACTGCCGGGATGGCTCGCGCCGAGGCCGTCTTGGCGGTCAGCGAGCCTGCTAACGGGGGACTCACCTTCGACGGTCGACCGCTCACCGCCGAGCGGCTGCGTCGTCAGATCGACACTGAACTCGCGTCGGCTGGTGTTGCACCGGCCGCCAACACCCGAATCGAGGCTCCGACAGCCACGGCTGACCCGCTGCCGGCGGGCGAGCCGATTCGACTCCACGTCGCCCCCCGCGGGCCACATGGCTACTATGGCCTGCTCACACGAACTGTCGCGGTCGATTGCGAGGGGGGCTGGGAACGACGGGCGTTCATTGCGGCCGACGCCGGCCTCAAAGCCGCTATCCGCCACATCGAACCCGGCGTCGACGTCTCTACGGTCGAGGGAGAAGCGGTCGCGGAGGTCGGTGCCTACGGCTTCGCCGTGGCTCCCGACGCTGCGTCGACACAGGCTGAGGCAACCGCAGACGTCCACGGTGTTGGGCTGTCGGCATACGAACCGCCAGCGAGCGGCACCGAGAGTGAACTCCGCTCTGGATCGGTGGTCGCCGTCGAAACGGGCGTCGTCGACCCTGAACAGGGTGCAGTTCGGCTGGGGGCGCTCTTCGAACTCTCGGAGGAGGGTGTGGAGACGCTCGGCGAGTATCCGTCTTCACTGTCGCCGGTCGACCGCCTTGAGACGGACTGAGTGAGAACCGCCGTTACTGATTTACTTTCGCCAGCTGGAGCGCTTCGCGGATGTGGTATCTCGTCTGGCTGTGTTCGGCCGCTTCGAGGGCTTCGTGGAGGTGTTTCTCTGTCGTCGTCCGGTCTTTCAGTTGGGGACTCATAGAGCGAACCATACCGCCGTTAAATAATGTTATGATCCGTTTACCGGTGGTTAAACGCTTTTTACTGGCCCGTCTTCCGTCCGTTTACCTCGGTTACTGCTTCGGCGAATCATCGGTCGACGCATTGTCGCGAAACCGGCCGGGGAGCAACCCGTTGAAAACCTTCGCGAAGATCGTTCGGGGGTCCATGAAGTAGTGGGGGACAGCGACCATCGCCACCGCGACGATGAGTAGCGTCGCCCCCATGACGGTCTCGCCAGCCAGCAGTCGGGTAACGCCGAAGTTCGCCACGGGGAGGGCAAAAATGAGAGTTGCCGCGAGGCCAATCATATCGATGATTCCGAGTCTCATTACCGATAGCTTCCGTTCGATCGAATAAAAACACCCCGCCACCGTCGCCACATCGTCACAATCGCTTTTTGTGTGTGTACCGCCTACAATCCGTATGTTCACTGGAATCGTCGAAATCGCGGGCGAAGTGGTTGCTGTCGAGGACGATGCGGGTGGCCGTCGACTCCGGATTCGGGCCTCCGGACTCGACGACCTCCACCACGGCCAGTCGATCAGCGTTAGTGGCGTCTGTCTCACCGTCGAGGATTTCGAGTCGGGCGAGTCGACTAAGGCGGACGACCGCTGGTTCGAGGTGTTTCTCGCGGCCGAGACCGTCGACAAAACCTACCTCGGCGACGTCTCGGTCGGCGATGTGGTCAACATCGAGCGCGCGATGGCCGCCGACGGCCGGTTTGACGGCCACGTCGTTCAGGGTCACGTCGACACCGTCACCACTGTCACCGGCATTGAACAGGTCGGCGACGACTGGCGGTTCGCCTTCGAGCTTCCCGACGGCTACGGCCAGTACATCGTCGACAAGGGGTCGATCTGTCTCGACGGGATCTCGTTGACCGTCGCCGCCATCGACCGCGAAGCCGGAGAGTTCGATGTGGCGATCATCCCGACGACCTACGAGTTGACGACGCTCCGGCAGAAGGCTGTCGGCGATCCGGTCCACGTCGAAGTCGACGTGATCGCCAAATACGTCGAGAACATGCTCGATGGATACGGGGGCGGATCGTAGGCACTGACTACTAGCGGATTCGAGCATTGCAGACCGCCGAGCCGCCGGTTTGGCGGCAACCAGTACCACGGAGCGGGCGGGTTAAGTTCCTCGCCACCCATCCATCTGTATGCACTGGGCAGTCGCTGACGACCGACCGACGCCGACCGGATCATCATGAGTAAAGAGTACATAACCGTCCGTGGCGCCGAAGAACACAACCTCAAGGATCTCGACGTTGAGATCCCGCGCGAGGCGTTCACGGTCGTCACCGGGCTGTCGGGTTCGGGGAAATCCTCACTGGCATTCGACACGATCTACGCCGAGGGCCAGCGACGCTACATCGAGTCGCTGTCAGCCTACGCCCGGAACTTCCTCGGGCAGATGGACAAGCCGAAAGTCGAGGCCGTCGAGGGGCTGTCGCCGGCGATTTCGATCGACCAGAAGAACGCCGCTAACAATCCACGGTCGACGGTCGGGACGGTCACCGAACTCCACGACTACCTCCGCTTGCTGTATGCTCGGATCGGCACCCAGTACGACCCGATCACCGGCGAGGAAGTCGGCGAACAGAGCGCCCAGGACATGGTTAGGCAGCTCCTAACGTTCTCCGAGGGTACCCGGGCGATGATTGCTGCCCCCGTGGTCCGCGACCAGAAGGGGGCCTTCGAGGACCTGTTCGACGAACTCGTCGCCGACGGCTACTCCCGGGTCGAGGTCGACGGCGAGGGGTTCGATCTCACCATCGACAAACCGGAGCTCGACAAAAACTTCGATCACACGATCGACGTGATCGTCGACCGGGTGAAACTCTCGGCCGATTCCCGCTCGCGGATCACCGACAGCGTCGAGACTGCGCTGGAAGAGGCCGACGGTAATCTCAAACTGATCGTCCCAGATCCGCCGGCGGACCCACCGCTGGGATCGAACTCCCGGTCGACTGGCGACCTCGCCGGCGAGGGTGACGACCGGCTTGTCGTCGAACTCTCCGAGGCACTCGGCAACCCCAACAGCGACTTCCAGTTTTCGGAGATCGAGACCCGCTCGTTTTCGTTCAATAGCCCGCACGGAGCCTGCCCCGAGTGTGAGGGGATCGGCCAGGCCAAGGAGGTCGACGAGGACCTCGTCGTCCAAGACCCGACAAAGCCGCTCAAGAACGTCTTCGAGGCCTGGAGCTACAACCGATCCTACTACCGGACGCGGATCGACTCGGTGGCCGCGCATTTCGACCTGCGCGTCGACACGCCGTGGGAGGAGATCGACGACGACATCCAGCGACAGTTCCTCTACGGTACCGACCGGCGGGTCGTCTTCGAGCGAACAACCAGGAACGGTACCCGACGGAAGCAGAAACGGTTCGAGGGCGTGATTCCGAATCTCGAACGCCGCCACGTCGAAACCGAATCCAAGGGCACTCGCGAACACATCGAGGACTACATGGCCGTCACCGACTGTCCGGCCTGTGAGGGCACCCGACTCAAAGAGCAGTCCCGGCACGTGCTGGTCGACGGCACGTCGATCACCGACATCAACAAGATGAGCATCGGCGATGCCCGCCGCCACTTCGAGGGGCTCGAATCGAACCTCTCGGAGCGCGACCGGACGATTGCGACCGAAATCCTCAAAGAGATCCGCGCGCGGCTCGGCTTCATGGAGGAGGTCGGGCTCGAATACCTCACCCTCGACCGCGAGGCGTCGACGCTTTCAGGCGGCGAGAGCCAGCGCATTCGACTCGCCACGCAGGTCGGTTCCGGGCTCGTCGGCGTGCTCTACGTGCTCGACGAGCCGTCGATCGGCCTTCACCAGCGGGATAACGACCGCCTCCTGAACACCCTGGAGGGATTGCGCGATCTCGGTAATACCCTCATCGTCGTCGAACACGACGAGGAGACGATGCGGCGGGCCGACAACGTCATCGACATGGGACCGGGTCCCGGCAAGCGTGGCGGCGAGATCGTCGTCCAGGGCGAGTTCGACGACATCTGCAACGCGGACAACTCGATCACTGGCGACTATCTGTCGGGCCGCAAGGAGATCCCGGTTCCCGAAGAGCGACGCGAAGCGGATGGCGAACTCACGATTCGCAGTGCCCGTCAGCACAACCTCGTGGACCTCGACGTGCC